>SKEM01000729.1_pt1 | contig 19435 bp, 22 predicted proteins | sample 4826731 | NCBI WGS metagenome assembly SKEM01 (sample SAMN11008809, study PRJNA524170) | human gut metagenome | biome: Human fecal sample; material: Feces; isolation source: fecal sample from pouch patient p37 | host: Homo sapiens | place: Israel: Tel-Aviv | collected 2015-07-27
GAGTATGTACGAGGGGCATCCCCATTACTTCTGTATCTCCATATTTACCAACTCCCTTTAGTATGGTAAAAAATGGGATTTGACCCGTATAAACCAAATCTATTGCTATAAATATTGCTATGATAAATGTAATCGTATTCGTGATTTTTGGGGGATCATTCAATGAACGATATTGAAATACCTCACGAAAAACGAATCCTATCACTACAGAAATTAATATGGTCAGAATAAAAAAAACCATCAAATTCGTAGACAGACGTTGGTTAATCTCTGAAAAACCTAAACTATATAATCCTAATACAAGAGTCCATATAAGCGAATACCAATAAAAAGGATTTAACATTTTATCTCCTCACAACCCAAAATTTCAATAACTCCACACAAAATTTAGGCGATTTATAACGTATAGTTTGTTTTAGCATAAATTTTGTTGAATGAATATAGAAAAACCAACTTTCCCCAACCTCATCACAAAGTTCTTTATAGTCATGCATATCGATTTTGAACCTAAAAAGTGCTCCGTTGATATTTGAACTATCATAATTGAAATATTGGAATTCTTGATTTATTTGACTATGCATAATATAAATTATGCCATTAACGTCATGCACCCTTTTCATAAAATCATAGTCCACATAATCCAAAAACAGACGTTCATTGTACCTGACCTTATTAAACAAGCTTGTACGAATGACCATACCACTGTTAATTCCAGACACTTTTGACAGTATTAAAGAGGCAGGATCATCCACCATCTTAGATCGACAATTCATATGATAGTTATAAGGAGAAATTATTTTGTTATTAGCTCGAACGATAGGAAGTATTACATCATACTTGTGCATCTTGATAATTTTTTTTACTTCATCCAAATATTCATGATTTAAATGTGTATCATCATCTAGCATAATCAAATAATCATTTTCTTTAAATGGCATGTTATTTAACACAAAATTATAGGCTCTTGAAATTCCTACATTTTTTTGCTGTGTAAAATAGGTATACCCTTTTTCTTCACAAAAAGAACGATTTCTAAAGTCTTTTATACTATTATCGTAAATGATCAATTTTATATCAGGAGCATATTTTTGAATATCATTAATGCTACTAGAATTCTTACAAGATTTATTATATATAACTATTAATGCATATATCATTTTTAACCTATGTATTTATCTTTAATTTTATTAAGCTTATTCTTAATTCGTAAAGCTAGGCTTGGTTTCTTACCAGTGAACTTTATTGGTAATTCTTTTACTTCAATGTTGTTATGGATTAAAAAGACATTTAACAATCGTTCCGCTATGAATCCATATATACGCTTATAATAACTTCTTCGACTTTCAGCCCCTTTTTGTTCCATATCAAGGGATTGCTCGGTATCCTCTAAAATTGCAAACAACCATTCACAATAATTATCAAACATATCTCTTTTCATGACCGACATATTATAACAGTACATACTATTTTGCTTTAAGAAATAATCAAAGTCTTTGAGATACTCTGGGGCAATTTTAATAATTGAATTACGCACAACGGTCAAATCATGTTTATATCCACTGGTACTCCAATATAAGGTGCCCATTTTCTTGGTAAAGGTCTCCTTTTGTGGAACAATTACAAAACCATTTTCTACAATCCTCTTTGCTTTATCAACAGGCAGTAGGCTCTCACCATCGACAAAGAAACGACGATAATGATCTATACCTATATAATCATCCGTAGAATTTTTCCAAAGCCAATATATAGCAGTTAGCTCGCAAAAAGATCTATTTTTTTCGGAAATATTGTCTCCAACATTATCATATAAATCGCCCTTCACATCATTATAATTGGCATTTACAATTATAGTTTTATATCCTTTTGGAAATTTATTTTTCAATTCTTTGTGAGAAACAACGTACATTCCCATTTATAATCTATGCTCCTTAACATTATAAAAGCCTAATATATACAAAAGCCTAAATTGCTGGCTTTCCTTTTTACTTTGGCGATACAACTTACTATTTTTTATATATTTAATTCTTCTAAGAAAAGAGGTTTGATTTGCAAAGAAAGAGTTGATTTCTTTTTTCTGTTCAGCTGACATAAAATCTTTAAAAATTATCATAAATTTCTGCAACTGTATCATCATCTTACGTTGTTCACTTTGTTTCAGTCTTGATAAATGGGAAATAACTCTGTTAATTCTTGATTTTCCATAACCTAGTTGATTGGCACCATGCATTCTATACCATGTATGTGGAGAATTGTCAAAAACTATTTTTCCTGTTACAGCAGCAACATTCGTAGTCCATAAGTCTTGTGAATATATTTTAGATAAGTTTTTCGTACTAGATACTACTATTTCTGCTAACTTTCTATTTAATACCTGATTATGACCCGGAATTATATTTTGAATTGCAGTATTAAAAAAGGTCAATTTTCTTTTTTTCTCTTGAGTTGTAAATCCTGTGGGTTGCAAATTCTCATCTACAACACTTGAACAGCATCCATATAAAGTCGGAATAGATTGATCTTCTTTCTCTAAATAACTAACTGCACTCTCTAATTTATCGTTCATCCAGTAATCATCTTGATCACTGAAGGAGTAATAGTCAAAATTATATTCTTCTACTGCTATCTTTAGCAATTTAAAAAAACTTGCTATCAATCCTATATTAGATTCATTTACCACCCGAATGTTAGAATATTTCTTTGACAATTTGTTTAAAATTTGAGCAGTACTATCAGTAGAACCATCATTTCTTATTAACAAAGTTATATGATTCACATTATTTTGCTTCATAATAGACTCTACTTGTTGAGCAATATATTTTTCTCCATTATAAGCTGATAATAAGACTCCAATTTTATAGTTTTGCACCCTAAAAAGCTCCATCCTTTTTCAAAATACTTATACAACAAGCAAAGAACACTTTTACATCATACCAGTAAGAGGCATTTCTTATATATTCCAATTCAATATCACATCGCTCAGGGTAGCCAATATTAGCCCGTCCACTAGCCTGCCATAATCCTAATGCTCCAGGTTTGACTGACAAAAATTCATTTAATCTATCACCATATTCAAACTCTTCTTTTTTCACAATTGGTCGTGGACCTACTAAGGCCATTTCACCAATTAAGACATTAAGAAATTGAGGAATTTCGTCCAATGATGTTTTTCTTATAAATGCGCCTATTTTAGTAACTCTGGGATCCTCACCTTCTGGTAACTTAAATCCGTTATCTACATACTTTTGATAAAGCTTTGGGTTATTTTCTAATACCTTATCCGCATTAAAAATCATAGATCTGAATTTAAACATGCCAAATGGGCTACCATATTGCCCAATTCTAATTTGCTTATAAAATGGGGTATGCCCATCTTGCACAAAAATTAGAATTGCTAAAATCAGAATTACTGGAGATAGAATTATCAAAGCCACTAAACTGACCAGAATATCTGTAATTCTTTTAAAGAAATGATATACGCTATGCTTATCCACTTTTACTTGTTCTTTCTCCATTACTTTACTATCCATAATAATAGATAACAAATTCCTCTATATTTGCCCCAAAACTACAATAATTTACTGAATCATTTACCTTTTTATTTACTATACCACGCTCTATGCAGCTTAGATGCAAACTTGCATATTTACATCAAAAATCAAAATAACCAGAACTTCTTTTTCTGCTTCAATGGGTGCCAATCCATCTGAACTGGGTCGCCATTGATGATACTTCTAGCATTATCTTGCCACTGCTGAGCTAGGTCTTGACTGAATTCTTGACTCATCTTTTTATAAGCTTCACTCAATTGATACTGCCGTCTTGGCAAGTCGTGTGCGTCGCTGGCAAAGGTGCATCCCTGCCCCGCTGCAATCAACTTACGCGACATCTCTTCAATCTTATCACCAAAAACGCCCGTATAAGAACTAGCCGTAATCTGCACTAGACACCCTTGTTCCAGCATCCCTTGCAAAATTTCTGGTTCCTTTAAAATGCGGCTATTGCGCTCGGGGTGTACAATAATCGGCGTAATCCCGCGCTGCATCACCTTGAAGATCGTGTCCTGCGCATAAGTTGGCACATCATCACTCGGAAATTCCAATAGCATATAAGTTCCATCTTCATCGCAGAACAAGATATCGTCCTGATCAAGTGCGTCAATCAAGTCACCTGACAAGCGAACTTCCTGTCCGGGGAAAACTGTCAACGGGATCTTAGCTTCATCCAGCTTCTGTTGGTAGAGATCAGTCAGCCAGATAATGTCATCTTTATGATTTGTATAGCGCCCATTAAGCGTATGTGGTGTACAAATTGCATGCGTTACGCCATCTTTTACCGCAGCCTGAGCAAGTTTGATCGAAGTCTCCCAACTTTTTGAACCATCGTCAATGCCCGGTAAGATATGGCAGTGAATATCAACTAAGACCATTATTGACCATCACTCTTTTTACGTCCGAACAAACCCTTTTTCTTTTCAGCACCGTAACCATAGCCATAGCCATAACCGTAGCCGTAACCATAGCCACCGTTTTCAGCGCGGATATCGTTCATGACATAACCTAGAACGCGCGCCTTGGCGAATCTCAACATTTGTACGGCACGGGTAATGCCGGCCTTTTGCGTTACACCTTGACGAACAACAAGAACTACACCGTCTAAGTGACTAGCTAGTTCTTGTGTATCAGATACTTCCAAAACAGGGGCTAAGTCGATAATTACCATGTCGTAATGAGACTTAACCAATTCAATGAAAGTTTCCATTCGGCGTGAACCGATTAATTCAGCTGGGTTAGGTGGAATTGGACCAGAAGTCAAGATTGACAAGTTATCAATTCCACTTTCTTCAACGACATCACTGAAGTTGATCTCTTCAGCTTCTGAAGTAAGAACGGTTGTCAAACCAGTATTGTTTTTAACATTGAAGGTACTGTGCAAAGTTGGACGACGCAAATCGGCGTCAATCAATAAGGTCTTGCGGCCTGCTTGCGCATAAGTAATCGCCACGTTAGCTGTGACAGTTGACTTACCTTCACTGATGTTAGCTGAAGTGAAGGCCAAAGTATTAATGTTTTCATCAACTGCCATGAAGTTAATATTAGTTCTAACTGTTCTGAACTGTTCAGCCACTGCACTACGAGGATCAGCAACTGTGATTAATTGAGCACCGTGCTTAATCGTATCATCGGTACCACGTTTTTTTCTAAATAATGCCATTTGCTTCTCCTCTCCTATACTCGACGGCTTCTACGCTTAGGGCCATTAGAATTCTTATTCTTTCTTCTAATGACAAATGATGATGACACATGGAAGTGTGACACTTGACCCAAGTCAACTAAACCTAAGGTGTCGGTCAAGAATGCATCATCCTTAACTGTAGTATCAGACATTTCACGAATTAAGACTACTGCGAAACTTAAAACCAAGCCAATAACAAAGCCAGCCAACGTAAAGAGCTTCACATTAGGTGATGATTGACTACCATTAGTTGCTGGCGCAACGATCGTAACGTTGTTAATGTTCATGATGTTAGGAATTTGATCTCTGAATGCACGTGCTACAGCGTTAGCTTCAACCTTTGCCTTTTCAGGTGTATCTGCAGTAGCAGAAATTGAGAAGACCTGTGATTGTTGTTGAGTATTAACTGAAACGCTCTTAGCTAATTCGCTAGTAGAAACGCTGTAGCTCTTACCGCTACGTTCAACTACTTCTGGTTGAGCCTTTCTTACTAATACTCGGCGGCCATCTGCATTAGTCTTGTACTTAGCAGGTTTAGCCTTTTTTACCACTCTAACTGGGTTAGCTAAACGATTAGAAGCATCTTGCAAAATAACGTGACTAGTTACAATATCCTTATAGGTAGTAACCATTTGCATGTTGGCTTGTTGAGTATTATATGCCGCATTCGGGTCATTCTTGTTAGCCTTTTGGTTAACCAAGATCTGTGCATTAGAAGTATACTTTGGTGAAATAATAAAATTAGCAACGCCCCAGCCGACTAAAGCCAAACCAACACTCCAGATAATCAATGCCCAGATGTGGCGACGGCAAATTTGTAGCAATTGAGTAAGATCAATTGTATTTTCAGTTTGCTTTTGCTCTTGTTCCATTTACCTTTTCCTTTAATAACGATTAACGATTCATAATATAGCTAGCCTTGTTAGCAGCTACCTTAACATGTGGCAATTCTAGCGCCGTTCTGATCTTGTCAGAAACTCGTTGACGCTCATCTTTACTTACCACTTCAATTTCCATTGTGCCAAACTTAGGATTCTGTGTTTCCTTACTTACACCCTGAGCATGGTCTTGGGAAAGATTGTCAGTGGCTTTTCTATAATCCATAGCAATCTTGTACATTTGATTCATAGTCAAGTCAGTCTGCATCTCGCTAGAAATGGAATTCAAGAAACTTGAATTAAGCAAAGTTGAAGGTGAAACAGACTTCTTAAGCAAGGCCATAATTACCAAGCGGTCACGCTCTTGTCTACCATAATCCTGACGAGGGTCACCATGACGAAGTTGGGCAAATGCTAAAGCCTTTTTACCATTCATATGATAAGTCTGGCCTTTGACAAAGCTATAACCCATATTGTTGAAAGTTAATGGAGAAGTTACATCAATTCCCCCAACTTGGTCAATTGCCTTCTTCAAACCACCCATATTGATCATGATGTAGCCGTCAATTGGAACACTGTAATATTTATCAAGTGTCTTAATTGTTTCGCTAACCCCGCCCAATGTATAAGCTGAGTTAATCTTAGTTACACCATATTGTGGGTAATCTGGGAAGATTGCGTTTGAGTCACGTGGAATTGAGACAATGCTTGTACTATTGGTCTTAGGGTTGATCGACATCATCATGATGGTATCAGTTCTACCCTTCCAGTGACGACCCATGGCACCAGTATCTGTACCTAATAATAGGATATTAATTGGCTTTTTCTCATTCAGCAAATTATCAAGAGTACGTCCTTTATTACTCTTGGTAGTCTTAGCAACGGGGGTGTACATATTCTGCGTCGTATCACGCAAATTCTTGTAGATCATCCCGCAAACAAAAAGACCGACTACAATGATCACGCCAATAACAATCCAAAAACCGCGCCAGAACTTACGGTGACGACGGTGGTGATGATGGCGATGATGGCGATGACGATGTATCGGTTTATTACTTGATTCTGCGTTATTTTCCATTCTAATCCTCTTAATCTTATAACCGTTACTATTATATACTCAAGGATGTATTTTGACCAGGCCTTAAAAGGCTTACATACGGCAAATACTTTGAGTAGAAATGAAAAATGCATCCCTCAAAAATGGAATGCATTGATGCTGAATCATTGTATTTACTATGTATGTTTATTCCTTACTCTAACTATTTTTTCGATAATGTGATTTACATTCAATAATTGTGAAATTATTATCTTCCTCAGGAACATATACTAAACGATCAACGTCATTAATTCTTCTTGACCACAAACCTGACAGATCACCTTTTAAAGGCTCTGGTTTACCTATGCCTTCGAATAATCCATCGCGTTGAATAGACTTAATTAATTTATTGATTCGTTTCAGCGTCTTCTTATCCTCTGTTTGCCAATTTACATACTCATTCCAAGCTTCATCTTTCCATCTGACAGTCATCAATCATCCTCCAGAAGCTTGTGATGAGAAATTGAAGTCCCCTTTTTATATTCTTCATACCTGGTCTTAAGTACATTCATATTTTCATTACTGTAAAAAGGACTTGCTTTAACTTCAAATGGAATTTTTCTTTCATTAACTAAAGCCTTCGTAGCTATGTTAATCCAAACCGAAAAATTCAATCCCATATCCGCCAATAATTCTTCAGCCTCGTTCTTTAATTCAGGATCCATACGAGCTGTAATCTTTGTGTCTTTCATTGTTGTTATCACCTTGCCTTACATTGTACTTACATTGTATCATATAAATAAGGCTAAACTAGCAAAAAGCATCTACAACTATGTTAAGTATTGATAGGAGTTGATTAATTATGCTAAATATTGAAGAATCAATTAAAGAATTTGAAGCATATTTTCAAGGCAAGCCTAATGAAGTTGAAGTAGTTACACGAACTATAGCAGTAGTGAATAAGAAAGATCAGCATAAAAATAAATAATTCTACTTGCATCCTTCAAAACACATCTTACGAGTGGTCATTTGACCGCTTTTTTTCTACCTCTTTCCAATCAATTCGACTTCTTTCCTTATTATAAGCATCTGTAATACAATAAACTTAACAACAAATAACGAGGTGTTTTTATGATTGATAATCAACCTAAAAAGACAAAAGCATATATCGCGGGCGTAAACTTAAACGACCCCAACTTCGACTACTACATGACAGAGCTAGCCAACTTGACTGAAGCCAACAACATGGAAGTAGTTGGGCAAAGCTTTCAAAATGCAGAATCAATTGTCGCCGGGACCTACTTCGGTGTCGGCAAAATCAATGAAATTAGAACTATGGCTCAAGGCTTAAAAGCAAAAGTTTTAGTCCTTAATGACGAATTGACTCCCGTACAAATTCGCAACTTAGAAAAATTAACCAAGATGCGCGTGATTGACCGCACGGAATTGATCCTTGAAATCTTTTCTAACAGAGCGCGGACCAAGCAAGCTAAATTGCAGGTACAGCTAGCACGGCTGCAATACGAACTTCCCCGTCTCCATCCCTCCGAGAACAACTTGGACCAGCAGCGTGGTGGTGGCTTCGCTAACCGTGGTGCCGGTGAAAGTAAACTAGAGTTGAACCGGCGGACAATTGGCAAGCAAATTTCGGCTATCAAGAAGGAATTGAAGGCTGTTGCCAGCCAGGAAGAAATCAAAGCGGCACGACGCAACCAAAGTCGCATCCCTAAAGTCGCTCTTGTTGGCTACACCAATGCCGGTAAATCAACCACAATGAACGGACTATTGCGTGAATTTTCTAAAGAAGGAGCCGACAAGCAAGTCTTCGTTAAAAACATGCTTTTTGCTACGCTAGATACTTCTGTGCGGCGGATCGACTTGAAAGACAACTTTAGCTTCATTCTGTCTGACACTGTCGGTTTCATTTCTAAACTGCCCCACAACTTGGTCGAATCTTTCAAGGCTACTCTGCAAGAAACGCGTGATGCTGATTTATTAATCAACGTTGTTGACGCCTCTGACCCGAACATGGTCCAAATGATTCGGACAACACAGAACGTTTTGGATGAAATTGGCGTTAAGGAAATTCCGATGATTACCGCCTACAACAAGGCTGATAAGACTGATCGCAATTACCCACAGATCGAAGGCGACGACATTCTTTATTCCGCCATCGATCCAAAATCGATCAAACTACTGGCCGACTTGATCACCAAGCGCGTTTTTGCCAACTATGAAAAGTTTGACTTGATCCTGCCACTAAGCGCAGGCAAGGAACTGGCTTACCTGCATGATCACGCTCAAGTTTTACGTGAAGACTACCAAGACGATGGCGTCCACATCGAAGCGAACATCGCACCCGACGACCAAGGACGCTTCCGTCAATATTTGGCCTAACTAGACTAAGAAAAAATATGAAAAAACATAATCTGCTGTTCCTTTTTGCCCTCACATTTTTGTTAGTTCCTACTAACACGCCTGTAATGGCTGCTAAATATAGTGCTAGTGAGGCAAAAAAGGTGCGCACTTTTCAAAAAAGCTATCATCGTTTGAGCCAGAAGAATTACAATCAGGCTACGCTCTTTGCCGTGCAGCCAAATTTTGGTATTCCTTTTTCAGCAGGAGTGCTTGACCCTGATTACATCAAAACTTCAATGGCTTACGTTAATTATTACCGCTCATTAGTTGGACTACCTGATGACGCTAACTATGCTAATGACAACGTTAACGCCCAGCTTGGTGCTGCAGCTCTTGCTTCAGTCAATGCGGAACAAAATCTGCGAGCCCATGGCTTACAAAGCTACGCCAAGCCCGACTACATCAGCGATACTGACTGGGATACAGCAGAAAATACCACATTGGGCAATATCAATTTTTCAGAATCAACTAGCGGAACCACGGCTGGCGAGATCGTTACCGATCTGATACGTGAAGATAATAATATTGCAGGTAATGGCAACATTGGTCACCGTGGTATGATCCTGTCGACGCGAGCCACCCGAATGGGAATTGGTGCTGCCTATGGCACTGAAAATAATGTCTTGTATTCTGTTGAACATGGACTATTTGCCGATGATATTTTGCGTCAGCCTGTAAAAAGCCGAATCGTTTATCCAGCTGCCGGTGTTTTTCCCTACGAATTAGTTGGTGGTAAAACGCCATGGTCTTACTCAACAACCGAGCGAATTTCTGGTCAGCCGAAAATTTACATCACGGATTTGACCACCAAGAAAAAGCGGCAAGCGACGCAGGTGCGCAACTTCGGCACTGCTCTTTATGGTGACGGCTACACAACGACAATCACTTACCGACCTGGCAAAACCAAGTTGATCAACACGCACAAGTACCGTGTGCAAATCGGCAAACATTATAGCTACAGTTTCAGATTTTTCAGGCAAAATAGCACATTGAAAAATAAACAGATTGTAAAACATCGAAAATAAAATACGTTGATATGCAAAACGGCTCAAGCAGTTGTACATCCTGCTTGAGCCGTTTTAGATAGTAACAAATATTGTAGTCTGTTCAACAATCTTCATGTAAAATAATATTTAGGTCTATTGTAGCGGTTAGCTACCGCTAAGACTTAGTAACTTTAGCATGGCTACACACCCCTAGATCAATTCTTAATTTATGGAGGTGGAAGCTATGCATAATTGGGTAGACTGGAGAAGTAGGCTTCCAAATGATTGCTTGGGCTATCGCTATTGCGATTGTGCTGAATGCCTTAGGCGTTTTCGCTATTCGTTTGGCTATTGCGTATGCGATAACAAAAAAAGCTAATCACAAGGATTAGCCGAAACAACAGTCATCTTAAGTTACGATTGGAGTTAGCGACTGGTACTCGCTAGCTCCTTTTCTTTTATTATTTTAATATGATTTAGAATTTATTGCAATGTTTAGAAGCGCTTATTCTACGCCAATGACGTAACGCATGATGAATCGATAGCTTGTTATACCAAGCATAATTGTGCTTCATATAATTATAGGCGGTTGTAAAATTTTCTAGTTGGCTAGCCACAATGAATTGATTGCGTGTCCAATGCCAATCCCGAGTAGGATAATATAAAATTTTCACTCGGATTACCCTTCCTACTGTAATAATTGCCCGATCATGATGATAACGCGTGCGGGCAACATTGAGGTAGCTACCAATTAAAGTATTGCGCCAGTATCGATTATGCAGATAATTTTTCTCCCAAAATAAGGCCTTGCGCAATACCTTAGAAATGCAGTACCATTCGCGTTTGCCGTTAGGCAATTCAACCAAACACCAAAGATATTGGTGTCTCTTCGCCATTCAATCCATCCCTTCTAATTAATATCGGCTTTAATTATACCGCTACTAGCTATTCAGTTAGAAAATCAATAATGTCAGAAAATATTAGGTCATGATGTCAAATCTATTCAACTGACATCATTTGTCCTAAGAACGCATTTACCGCTTGCTTAATATACTCGCTGCAAAGGTGAGTATACTGCGTTGAATTTCTGGACATGGCTCTGCTTAAACGGTCTTGATGGGTGTCATTTTAATCCCTTCTTTAATTTTTGCCATAATTTTCTCTACACTGAAAACTATGGCAAAAAAGTAGAATTTTTCAGTCTAGAGAAAACTTTTATCAATACAAAAAAGCAAGCGCATTAATCGCCTGCCTAAAAGTATTCCAAATTACTTCTCTATAGTACTCTCTTAGCAATCGATGGTGTAAAGTAACTCGATACCGTTTGCAAAATAGTACCTTGCTCCGGTGTTGCTGCGTTTACATATTGATTGTTTCCTACATAAATTGCAACGTGGTATGGAGCTGTCGTTGAACCCCAGAAGACTAAGTCACCTGGCTGCAAGTTGTTCAATGAAACAGTTTGACCAACCTTAACTTGATCATAAGTTGTTCTTGGCAAGTTAACGCCGGCCGCTTTTTGGTAAACATATTGTACTAAGCCAGAACAGTCAAATGAATCCGGACCTTCTGCACCCCAGACATAATTCTTACCTATCTGTTGTTTAGCTAGCGCAACAATTGAAGCGGCCTTACTAGTAGCTTGCGTTGAAGAAGTTTGGTTAGTATTTTGGCTGGTCTTCTTGATTGCCGTATTAACAATTTGCTTAGCCTTCTTCACCTTAGCTATCTTTTCAGCCTTCTTCTGAGTAGCCGTTTTAGTAGCTACTGCCGCTGTCTTCTTATTAACAGTAGTCTTTGTCTGCTTAGCTTCCGTTTTCTTAACAGTTGGTGCTTGCGATACTTCTGCTTTTTCTCCAGCAGTAACATCTACGGTATAACGCGCTTCAATCCATTCACGCGTTCCAACCTTGTACCACAAGTTGCCCTTCTTATCGAGTGCAGTCTCAGCTACATTCCAGACCGTACCGTCCTTAGCACGGTAGCCCATGAATTGACCATTCTCATAGTTGGTCCAAATATTCAGGCTCTTACCTGGTAAATAGCTAATCTTAACTTGCTTAATCGCAGTAAAATTAGCTGCACGAACAGTTTTCATTGATGTGATTGCGGAAACACCCGTAACGGTCAGGGCTGCAGCCGCTCCCACTTTAAAAAAATTATGTTTCATAATTGAATCCCCTTGGCAGCGAAACAGGTGAAAACTTTTCACCTAAAATTACCCACTCTTACTATGTAACGCCTTCATTATTGCATGTCCTACCTCAAGAAGCAAATTAGAACATTACAATATTACAAAAAAGACGGATCACTGGAATCCGTCTTCATTACTTACTATCTTAATTTAAAACACGCTTAGCAACACTTGGGTAGAAGTATGAACTCAAAGTTTGCTTGATTACGCCTTGACCTGGTGTAGCAGCGTGGATGTATTGGTTGTTACCAACATAGATACCTACGTGATATGGAGCACTTGCACTACCCCAGAAAAGCAAATCACCCGGTTGAAGATTATCCATAGAAACGGTTGATCCTTGCTTAACTTGATCATAAGTAGTTCTACCCAACTTCACGCCAGCAGCGTTAGAGTAAACATATTGTACTAAACCTGAACAGTCAAAACCGTTAGTTCCTGTACCACCCCAAACATAGGACTTGCCTAATTGTGCTGAAGCCAAAGTAATAACTGCTGAAGCATCACCAGTTGCTTGAACTGACTTCTTAGCCTTTTTAGCTCTCTTAACTGCTTGAGCCTTATCTGAACTAGCATCAACAGTATATTGAGCTAAAATCCATTGGTTATCACCAATTTGGTACCATGTACGGCCCTTCTTATCAGTCTTGGTGTCAAAAACATTCCAAGTAGTACCATGTTGAGCACGTTGACCAGTAAAGTGGCCACCATTGTAGTTGTCCCAGATGTTAATTCCATAACCTGCAATGTAGTTAATCTTTACTTTGGTAGTAGCAGCTTGAACAGTCGCATTAGTTGAATCTGGCTTGATGACATTTACTGCAGCTACACCGGTCAGAGTTAATGCAGCAGCTGCGGTAACTTTTACGAAATTGCTCTTAATATTCATCAAATTCTCCTATATGTTTTCACTATATATATAAGCATTCTTAGAATTTATTACTTAAGCTGGTAACGAAAATATTAATTCATCGAAAAATCTTTAAATTTCTTTAACGTATTTAACAAAATCTATAATAATGTCCTAATGTTACAGTAGTGTTACAAAAGTAATACTGATTTAATAAATATTACGTTTCCGTCAAAAAGAAAAATAGCTAGGGAGATTTCCCTAACTATCTTAATTAGATATTTTATTTTTAGGAAGACTAACGCAATTAGTCGATTACACGCTTAGCTGATGATGGGTAAAATGAAGCTAAGGTTTGTTGCTTAACATTTTGACCAGGAGCTGGAGCGTGAACAAACTTGCCGTTACCTACGTAGATACCTACATGGTAGTTACCCCAGAATAATAAGTCACCCTTCTTAAGCTTCTTAGTTGAAACTGAAATGGTCTTACCAAGAGTAATTTGACCGTAAGTAGTTCTTGGCAAAGTCTTGTTAATAGCATTCTTGAAAACGTAAGTAGTTAAGCCTGAGCAGTCAAAACCGCTAGGACCAGCAGCACCGTAAATGTAAGGCTTGCCGATTTGCTTCTTAACAAGCTTAACAACTGCATTACGCTTCTTAGTAGCAGCTGATTCTTGCTTAACTGAACTTGAGTCAGGTTTAGTAGTTTCAAGATCTGAAGTTGAGTTGTTAGTAGTTACAGTAGTGTTTTCAACGTCATCAGCGTGAACAGTTGATGGAACATTGATAGCTGAGATACCGGCAAAGAATACTGATAAAGCTGCGGTGTATTTTACTAAAGTACGTCTAAAATTCAAAATTAATTGTCTCCTCTAAAAATTACTAAATTGTTTTTTTGATTTCTTAAATCAATTGACGTTTTATATAATACCGATTGAATGTTACACGAATGTTTCAAAAGAGCTACCATCGCGTTAAGAAACCTTGTTAAAAAACACATTTTATGTAAAAAAGAGAAGACCCAAAAAGCTAGCGAAGCTTTGCTATCAGTGCATCGAGAGCACTTTTGGTCTTTGTTAAATTGTCGTTAATTAATATATGAGCGTAATTTTTCAGATCAGCTGGCAATGCATTTAATTCACTACCACTAAGTCTTTCTTTAATCTTACTTGGATCATCACCGCGCTTGAGCAAACGCTCTTCTAGCTCTTTTTTGGTAGATGTTGTTATATAAAGGAAATAGACTTTGTCACCCAATTGCTGAATATAGGTATAAACGCCTTTGATATCGACAATTAGAGAAACTAAGTCGCTTTTTTTCCAAGCTAAATTCAATGCTTCACGACTTGAGCCATACTGATAAGATCCATACTTAATATGTTCAAAAAAGTGCAGCTGTGCAAAAGTTTCGTCTGTTTCAAAATGATATGACACATCTTGTTTTTCGCCTGATCGCATCGGCCGCGTGGTATGCGTTAATACGCGTGGAATACCATATTTTTCAGTTAAATATTCTGAAACAGTCGTCTTGCCAGCACCACTAGGTCCTGCAATAAGAATTATTTTTTTCAAAACCTGATTCTCCCCACTTGAAAATGTTGCTTTTTTATAATAGCATTCTTGTGTTATAAAAGACTAAAACTTTTTCTCGGAAGGGAGAATTATAGATGAAAAAAGCAGATGTAAAAGTTGGTGCAATCGTTGGTGCCAAATCAGAAGAAGAACTTAAGAAGCCATTCCAAGGCAAAGTTGAAAAGATCTACGAAAATTCCGCATTGCTTGCAATTACTTCATACGATCCCGTTGACGCCACTGCTATCAGCGACTTGAACAATAAGATCGTAGTTAACTTCAAGCATTTAAAGACTGCTCGCGCTGCCAAGAACAGCAAGACTGCTTCAACTAATGAAGTTAAGATTGAAAAAATTGCTAAGAAGAACGACGATAAAAAAGAAGCAGACAAGAAGTAAAATTTGACAAAAATAGCCCGCGCAATGTTTACGCGAGCTATTTTTTTGCCTAAAATTAGGACATCGATACGAGAGGAAATATTTTATGAAAGAAAAAACGCGAACTGTTTTATTTTGGTTTATTTTAATCCAGCCCTTTTTAGACCTTTATTGGTTCTACAACGGTAAATTAGCGGAAGTTTTACCATTTACTCTACCTACGATTATCCGAATTTTAGCTGTTTTTGTGATTTTCTGTATGTTTTTCAGTCAAAAGCAAAATTGGCAAAAATTAGGGCAAGACAAGTGGTTAATTCTATATTTAGCCCTACTAATTTTGTATTCGATTATTCACTTAATCCACGTCAAAAACTTTAACAGCATTAATCCTAATGACTACAATTATTCAACCGTAAGCGAAATTTTTTATCTCATTAGAATGCTTTTACCTCTGATGGTGATCTTTTTTACAAAAGAATTGAATTTCAGTCAGGAGCAATTCAGACACGTTATCGAAGGCATCAGCGGACTTTTTTCATTTACAATTGTCATTACCAATCTTTTTGTCATTTCGCTTAGAAGCTACGAGACAGGCCCGATTAGCGCTAATATTTTTGAATGGTTTGTTAACCCCAATATCGGTTACTCCCATATGGCCTCCAAAGGCTTCTTCAATTTTGCCAACATGGTATCAGCCGTACTCTTTATGCTGGTGCCTCTGATGCTTTACTTCATGTTCAGTCGTTTTAACTGGAAAATCGTCACTTTGAACGTAGTTCAAGCTTTAGCGATGATCGAGTTAGGAACCAAAGTGGCCCTCATCGGTTTAATCGGTGGCGTGATTATCAGTATTTTGCTGTATGTTTTCCACTTATTTATTGTTAAGGATGTTAACAAAAACGGCAAAGCCATTATCGTGGCGCTTTTAATCGAAGCTGGCACCTTTGCCATCATCCCCTTTGGTCCAGCAATCCAGCGCTATAATTATGAAAAATATTTGGCTCAGCAATCCGATGATTCTTTGACACAGGCCAAGCGAGAATTAAATGCTGGCTTAAAAAAATATCCTCAAGGTAAACAGCGCAAGGAATTTTTAACGAATTTCATCGGCAATCATTATCAAGATTACGCCTTAAATAAGAAGTTTGTTTTTAAAAGCTACCCTTATAAATACGATCCTGAATTTTGGCTCAAAATCATGAACGAGCCAGGCACCGCTAGAATGCAAAATCGACATGTAGAAAAAGCGATGCTTGATCAAGTTGTGAAGACTAACAATAATCGACTCGACAAGTTCCTGGGCATTTCTTACACACGAGAAACCAACATTTTCAACCTTGAACGTGATTTCACTAGTCAAATTTATTCACTTGGTTGGATCGGCATGCTGTTGTTCATTGGGCCTTATGTCATTATCCTGCTCTACGCTTTAATTAAGTGGCTAATGAACAAAGAAAAGCGTACTTATTTGATCAGCTCAATGTTGCTTTCAATCGCCTTTATGATTTTCGCAGCATTCTCGTCAGGTAACGTAATGGACTTCTTAACAGCTAGCTTCATCCTGGCTTTCGTTGAAGGCAGCTTGTTAGCTAGCGTAACCAGAAAAGAAAATTAAACATAAAAAAAGTTAGGTAGTTGCTCGCCTAACTTTTTCTTAGTTTTTAAACATTATTTTTCTTGCTTAATAAAGCTTGAATCTGGCACCCGAATTAAGTAGTACCGAGTTGCTAAATGACCTGCATGCATCCCGATTCCATTTTGCCAATTCCGCTTGTACTTAGCCGTATAAATTGCCACGTAAGCACGTTGATACTTTTTATCCATTTTAGCCAATTCCTTTTTTACATAAGGAATCTTCTCGGCATTCACATCAAGCGCAGTGTTACCATAAGCAATCGAGGCATAGTCACTACCAATCGTGACCTTGCTGCCATCGCGATAAAAAGTATAAGTTTGTGAGCCATATCTCTTCTTAGCAGAATTAATCGTTACATAGCTTGAATTTCCCGCACCTGTACGCATTATCAGTGGCTCATACTTCACGCTTGAAGTAATACGATTTGCATCTTCCAGGTCTGGATTGTCCATAAAGGTCTGATTAAACATCCAACCTGCAGCTAATAAAAGTACTACAATTTCCACAATATTAAGAGCCATATTCGGCCAACTAAAGCGTTTATGCTGTTTGATAATCATCTTAATCCGTCTTTGACGGATGTTCTGGACGATGAAAACTAAATAAAGAATGATGGCAACCCAAATCAGGATCCCAATGATATTCCAGCTGAACATATCTCGTCCTGCTATATAAAACATAGAAACATGCAGAAGTTTTCATATTTCTACATGTCAGAAAGAAATATATTTTCCTTTCTTTGTCTTATTTACTGCTGTCTTCATCAGTATTCCGATATTCCATCTGGGGAGTAATCACATTGACTAACTCTTGCAGCTTAAGGGCTTAGCCAGCCCATTTTTTTATTTTGTTAACGCTAGTAAATTTAATACTGCATTGTCATCACGATCATTGCTATAGCCACATTCATAACAAATGTATTCATTATGCTTGGTGCCATGTTTTTTATTGCCCTGTAGAGTAATTTTGTCTGCACCAGTTTTGACATAGCCACAATTGGCACATCTTTGTGTTGATGGATATGTTTTATCAGCTAGAATTAATTCTTTGCCATACCATTCACACTTGTAAGTCAAGACTTGTCTAAACTTGCCAAATAGTGACCTTTGCATGCCTTTGGAAGCTACATGGGTCATCATCATTTGTTTGACATTCAAGTCTTCAATGACGATTTGGTCATAATTGTTTACAAGCTCAGTGGTAAATTTTTGCAAAAGATCATTCTGAATATTGGCTGCTTTGCGATAATCACGCTGAAGCTTGGTTCTCACTTGCAGGTAATTATTGCTTTGGCTTGCCGATTTACCGTTAACTCTTCTCTTTTTAGACAATACTCTTTGATAATGCTTGATTCGCTTGTACAGTTTCTGTAGTTTTGCTGGCAAAACATTAATCTTGCCTTTAGTGTAGTTGAAATGCCCAACGTTGACATCGATGGCGGTCTTTTTGCCAGTTTTAGCCTTTAGTCCAGCCTCTTCTTCATAGGAAAGGGCAGCGTAATAATGTCCTCTTTCTCTAAAGATGCTGGCAATTTTAACCTCTTCCATCTTTAATGCCTCGTATGCTGGAATATCAAACCAAGATTTAATCCCTCTAGGCTTATCTAATCTAAGCTTGCCATTAATTATCTTGGCGCGATCAGTTTTAAAGCCTTGACGTGGAGCTTTCTTAGATTTGAAATGCGGCTTGCCCCAATCAGGCTGGGTCTTGTCAAAGAAGTTCTTCCAAGCATTAGCCAGATCCTTGACTGCTAATTGCAGACAGCGAGCAGACAAAGCAAATTGCCAATCAGCCTTGTTATTGACTAATTCATCCCGCACTCGATGCTCATTAGGACTAGGATTATTATCCTTGTCTAAAGTCCGAGCTTCATACATGTCTTGCCAGGTTGCTAAAGCTAGATTCCAGCAGTATCTGCGATAGTTACAAAGACGTTCAAGTTCTCTTTGCATTATCTTATTTGGCCTTAATTCGACTACCTGAGTTTTGATCATTTGTTTCACCTCCAATGCAAACATAAGTTTAGCAAAAGATGTAACAAAAACAAGCGAACAAAATATTAAATTTTTAGCAGCAGTTAATTTGCTTCTATGTTTTGCCTTTCTGAACAAATTACCTGTATCTTTTTCTATATTGCCATTAAATTCTATATTTCAGCTAACCATTTAATCCTCCTTTTTTTCAATTATATGGTAAAAAAAGCAAAATTTGAATAGGATAATAATTGAATAATTAGTTAAATAGTGAGAAGATC
>SKEM01000731.1_pt1 | contig 19413 bp, 13 predicted proteins | sample 4826731 | NCBI WGS metagenome assembly SKEM01 (sample SAMN11008809, study PRJNA524170) | human gut metagenome | biome: Human fecal sample; material: Feces; isolation source: fecal sample from pouch patient p37 | host: Homo sapiens | place: Israel: Tel-Aviv | collected 2015-07-27
CGGAAAAAATCCCGAGCATCAACGTTTCTAAACACCGTCTGGACGTTCAGTTCGACAATGTGGAAGAAGCTATTGCCATGTCAGCAATGTACGCAGCTAACCACCTGAAAGGCGTTACGGCGATCATTACCATGACCGAATCGGGTCGTACCGCGCTGATGACCTCCCGTATCAGCTCTGGTCTACCAATTTTCGCCATGTCGCGCCATGAACGTACGCTGAACCTGACTGCTCTCTATCGTGGCGTTACGCCGGTGCACTTTGATAGCGCTAATGACGGCGTAGCCGCTGCCAGCGAAGCGGTTAATCTGCTGCGCGATAAAGGTTACTTGATGTCAGGTGACCTGGTGATTGTCACCCAGGGCGACGTGATGAGTACCGTGGGTTCTACTAATACCACGCGTATTTTGACGGTAGAGTAATCTCACCTACCCCGGCCGCTCATGACCGGGGTATTTAGCAACACATAAATTAGGACTACTTATTCAATCCAATCATAATCACAGCCCCCTGTAAAATGAATACAGGGATAACCTGAATGAAGATCTAAATAGCTTGCAAGACGTCGCATACCCGCTTCCTCTGCAACACTATGTCCAATAACAGCCATCGGTAAGCCACTATCTTTTGAGTATTGTGTCTGCACCCATGTTTTAATTGAATCGTTAATCGTAATATAATAATCAGCCTGATATTCCATATATTGTATTGGATCACAAAAACAGCCTGCCCCAATGCCAACAGTTCTGACTACTCTGGCTTTATCTCCATAAAATTGAATGCCAGGAAGATTATGTATTTTCAAATTTTTGGCAAAACGTTTGGTAATGTTAATGGCACTGTCAGGTTCTATAGCATATACACAGTACATCTCATCAGAAGCAACAATATTTGTAACATCCAGTTCTAACTGCTGAGCCAAAGCCTTAGACATTCCGAACGTAGGCTCTCGATCCATGACATCATGGCAACGAATGATTACCAGATTATTTTTATGCAAAAACTCCTTTTTTGCTCAATTATTTTTAAATAACTGAGTTCACCGCGAGTATAATCCATTATTTTTCTGGCCCATGAAAACTCAAGATCGTCACCCTCCAGATCAGCATAAGAATAAAATGTAGGCTCATGAGTAATAATGATATTGACACCTTCAAAAACAGCCTTTCTTAAAACATCCATTGAGGCAATCCAGCAGGTCCCAATTTTATTAATAAGTGTCGCCTCAGCACCAAAAATAATTTTATCAACAGTTGGTTGCGAAACAGCAACCATTGAATTTAAAAAACAATTAAGATCCGCGGCTGTTTTAATATGATGCATTCAACATCCTTCACAGGTTTCATCAGCAATAAAATAATTTCAACATTTCTGGGAAACGTTTTGCCCATGCAGACTCAGAGTGGGTATCACCTCCCCATAAATGATAATCTATAGTTACATTGCGTTGTTTACGGAGACTCACGCATAATTTTTCAGCACCGGAAATATAGACTTCAGGAAAGTCTTCACGCATACCACTGGTTTCCTGCGTACCGACATCGAGATATACAGTAAGATCTTCAACGATGTTGTTTTCCTGAATAAAATTCAGCATTGCGCTGTCATTGAACCATAGTGCCGGCGAAAAAACGCCAACTTTTGAAAAAACGTCCTGACGAAGAATTGCGGCAAACAAACTGATGTACGCACCCATAGAACTACCTGCTATCGCTGTATTATTACGATCTGGGAAAGTTCTAAAATTACTGTCAATATAGTTCTTGAGCGTATTCACAATAAAATCGACATACAGCGCGCCTTTTCCTCCACTATAATCCACATCAGGGTCCCAGCCAGGTAAGGGAAAAGATGTGTTTCGCGGCCATGGAGAATACTCATCCATACGGCTGAATTTACCATGAGACGATGCATTATCAATCCCCACAATGATAACACCGTCGTATTGGGAATTTGGGAAAAAAGCATCTACCGCCTCAGGTATATCCCATACATGTGGACCAAAAGATACAGAGTTATCAAATAAATTTTGCCCATCGTGCATATACAATACAGGGTAACTGACATCAGATTCATAATAGGACGCAGGTAGTAATATTCTTATTTCGCGACTACTTGCCAATTGTGGCATCGGAAAGGATTGCAACACATGATATCGATTCCCATAGTTCTCAATATCGTTCATAATTTAAATTAACCTCAATAAACAAAAGAAATATTACATCTAAGCACTCCCCTACCACATTATATATGGGAGCACTTAGAAATGACTAACATCTATATTTTTATCTTAAAAAGTTTTTTCGCATTCGTAAACATAAGTTGTTCAAACTCACTTTGCGTTAATTTACTTTTTAATTCAGCAAAATACTTATTATAAAAATCATCATCATTGTAGGTATCTAGCCCATTAATAGGATTATCGGTACCGAATAAAATCTTATCACTACCACAGATTTTTATCGCCTGGTAAACCATATCCGCCCTAACCCACGCAGTATCGCCATAGAGATTAGGAAGTTTTGCAATCAATTCGATTGCTTCCTGATTATCAGTCGCGAGCCCCATATGACACATAACAAAATTCACGTCTGGATACTTATGTGCCATCTCATAAACTAACTGTGGGCTGGATTCATAATCATTAGAAGTATGGCTAACTACCGGGAGATCATATTTTTGAGCAAGGCGTATATATTCCTGAACTTTATCTGAATTGAAAGCCATTTTTGAATGATATGGGTGAACTTTGATGCCATAAATGATATCTCGATTGCTGGCAATCATATCTTCAAAATCTTGATCACAACTTTCCAGACGAGGCTTAATCCACATAAACGCGCCAATTCGCTTTGAATGTTGACGAACAAGTCTGAGCATACGTTCATTATTATCATGCTGTGTAACTTGATCTTCATCCGGAATCGGGTTCTGGTCATGGTCAACTTCTACGGCAGATCCACAAGAACATAATGCAAAATCAATATTATACTTGTCCAGAGATGCCAGAAAAACATCTTCTGACATACGGATTTTCACAAAGTCACCAATATGAGTGTGTGCATCAATTATCATAACAAACATCCTAATTGAAATTTAAAAATCATAAAGATCAGCAGCAGGTAAACCTTCAATTTCATAACTGAAACCGGAGATCTCCATACTTCTTCCGTCATAAATAAAGTTGGCAGTATCTTCACTATTATTTAAGAAGAAAGTGATGTTATCGCGTTGATAAGCGATCACCGTAGGATGTTCAACATCTTTCCATTGTATTGATGCCTCACACCATTGTGGATGTTTTTTACGTAGACGTATTAACCAACGTATAAATTGCCGTAATTCAAGATCTTGTTTGTTTTCATCCCATATCATACATTTTCTATTATTCTCAAGCGTCATTGATTTAAAACCATCAATTCCTATTTCGCTACCGTAGTAGATACAAGGAGAGCCCGCTTGAGTTAACATAAATAAATAGGCGAGTTTAACTTTTCGTTTATCATTCGAACAAACGCTTAAAATACGCGCGGTGTCATGACTATCCAGAAGATTAAACATAACTTCAGTTATATTTTTAGGATAACAAAGATAAGAACGTGTAACGGATGTCATAAATTCTTGTTTTGTTGTATCCTGTAACGCAAAATAATCAATAATCCCATATGTTAAGGGATAATTCATTAATGAATCAAACTGATCACCACGCAACCAGGGGGTGCCCTCATGCCATATCTCACCCAAAATATAACATTCAGGTTTGATATCTTTAATCACCTTTCTGAAATCTCGCCAGAAATGATGATCCACTTCATTCGCAACATCCAGACGCCAACCATCAATATCAAAATTTTGCGTCCAATAGCGAACTATACTAAGTAAGTATTCACGGCACTCTTCATTCTCAGTATTTAGCTTAGGCATTTCAATAACATTGCCAAAGGTTTCATAGTTAAAGTTTTTAAAATCCCATTCACTTTTTGGAGTATCGGGATAAACAGGAAATTTATGAATCCAGAACCAATCGGCGTAACGTGAATTGGCACCATTGCGTACAACGTCAAGCCATATTGGAGAGTCAGCGCCTAAATGATTGAATACTGCATCCAACATGATTTTTATTCCACGCTTATGCGCTTCTTCAATCAAAGTATGGAAAGCAATATTCCCACCTAAATGTGGATCAACACTAAAGTGATCGATTGTGTCATATTTATGGTTGGAAGCTGAGGTAAAAATAGGACAAAAATAAATCCCATTAATACCCAGATCTTCCAGATAATCGAGTTTATCAATAACCCCCCACAGATCCCCACCCATAAAGTTGAATGAAGTCGGTGTACTGCCCCACGATTCTACCCCTTCTGGGGATATTTCAGGTCTGCCGTTACAGAAACGGTCTGGAAAAATTTGGTACCATACCGTATTTTTTACCCAAGAGGGGGTATTTAGAACGTCAATTTTATTAAGATAAGGGAAGCAAAAAAAGTTATTTAAGCGGCTTAACTCTCGCTCTTCGCACTCCGGTGAACTGATATCAACACATCTTTTCTCACCAAAAAGAAACTTCTCTCCCTCTTTCCCAAAAAGTATAAAACCGTAACGGCAACGGCGTTTTTGAGGTTTGAACACTGCAAACCAGTGATCATGATATTCGGTGACAGCTTCTTGTTCCATCTCGATCTCGTTGCCGCCAATCCAGCCGAATGCTTCTGTCCCGGCCATGTTACCGCCGTCAAGACCACCTTCAGCCCAATTATATGGATCGCCTATCCAGAGAATAACTTTATCAACTTCTCCTCTTAATGTGCGTAATCGTACATGCAAAGTTTCGTTATCATAGGCATAGCTATCTTCACTTTTTGCTGAGTGTTTTAACGAACTAACTGTAATCATAAATACTAATCCCTAATTATTCATTAACGGCACCGCTAACAAGTCCAGTAGTTATATGCTTCTGTGTGAAAACAAATAACAATGTGATAGGTACTGCAACTAAAAGTGCCCCAGCAGCAAAAAGCGTATAATTTTCTGCTGAATTAGAAGCAATCCAACTGAAAATTCCAATCGCCAGGGTCATTTTATCCTCACTACGAAGCACCAACGTTGGCAAAATGAAGTCCATCCATGGTCCAGTGAACGAAACTAATCCAACGAAAACGAGAATCGGCTTAGCCAATGGCAATATTATCTGAATAAAAATAGTCAGATGCCCTGCTCCATCTATTTTAGCGGCCTCATCCAAAGAAGTTGGAATAGCATCAAAATAACCTTTTACCAACCACGTCATGAAGGGCAATGAACCGGTTACATAAACCAGAAGCAACCCAGTATATGTGTCTATCAAATTGGCCTTTGATAGCAGGATATAAATGGCAGTCATTGATAAAAATGCAGGAAACATTTGCAATACAAGAATACTCATTAAAGTATTACGTTTTCCACGAAATCGATACCTTGAAAAAACGTAGGCGGTCATCGTCACAACGATCAGTGAAATTAACATGTTAGCGGTTGCAAGAATGAAAGTGTTCAAATACCACTGCATATATGGCGTATCCGTGAACAACGTTATGTAGTGGTCAAATGTAAACTCGATGCCACTAAATGTTGAACTAAATAGGTTATTCCCTTTTTTAAAAGATGCCATTATCGTCCATATCACTGGCCCAAGCACAAGAATGGAATTGCAGATTAAAAAAAGATAAACTAAGAGCGTTGATATTTTACGTAAAAATTTATCCATAGTTACATCCCTACATCATCTTTAAATGATTTCATCCGTCTGAATTGCCATATTGCTATAACCGATAAGAAGATAAAGATTATAATAGAGATCACAGACGCTATATGATATTGCTGGAAATTCAATGTAAGTTTATAAATCCAGGTAATGAAAATATCTGTATGCCCAGCAAATCTATATTCCGGATTTGTCGGGCCACCTTGAGTCAGAAGATAAATTGCACCAAAATTATTGAAGTTGTATGCAAATGTCATTACCAGAGTTGGCGCAACCTGATGTAACACCATCGGCAATGTAATTTCCTTAAACTGTTGCCACTTAGTTGCGCCATCGACCTCACTAGCCTCATACAAATCTCGGGATATGTTGGTTAATGCACCCGCGATCAATAGCATAAAATACGGTGCCCCTACCCAAACACAAACGGCAATTACTGTTATTTTTGCATTTAATGGAACCGACAGAAAATCAACTGAATTAATTCCAATACTGTTCAGAAACGAGTTAACCGGACCAATTCCATTTAAAAGAAGACGGAAAATAAGTAACGTTACAAATGTGGGTATGGCATATGGCAGTATAAATATTAATCGCCAGACTTTTGCGAAACGTATATTTTTTTTAGCCAGTGCTAACGCCAGAATAAAGCCAAAACTGAAGGTAAAAATCGTCGCGCAAATTGCCCAAATGAATGTCCAGAGAGCAACACCTAGAAACGTATCAGACCAAATTTTAAATTTAAACAACATAATGAAATTTTTAATCCCAACCCAATCAACCAGGTTCTTTGGTGGGATGTGATTTGGTGCAGCATAGTTTGTAAACGATACAAGAACTGTAATTACAATAGGTAAAACAATGAATGCTATACTCGCTAAAAATGCGGGCGTTAGGACTATAAATGCAAATTTATCCTCATAGAGTTTATATAACTGTTGTTTAAAAGTCAGATGGCAATAAGATGAGTTCCGCGCATCTTTAATATTAAGGATATAAATAGTGGCGAATAAGCCAACAATAATTGTCGCTATCACGCCTTCTACAAGCATAAATATAGAATTGTCACCCTGAATAACAGTCAACCCTTTTCGAATTTGCGCGACATCACCTAATGTGAACAAACCTATTAATGTATGCACAATATCGGAAAGATAAAGCAAAAAGCATACTTGTATTGCAAAGAATATTCCGCCTTTCACATAATAATGACGTGATAACTGAGTCCCACCCATAATCAAACAGGAAATTGGTAGCACAGGTGCACTCTTCATTTTTATTTGTTGAGTATTCACAATTACTCCTGAAGCGAAAGTTGTTCTTCAATAATTGTATGTGCATGGTTTAAAACTTCACCCGGTGTTTTATTCTCAACCCAGGTAGCCAAAATAGCATTAGTCATTGGAGACCATAGATAAGACATTTCCGGTATTAATGGCATTGCGTCAGAATAATTAGCTTGAGCAATAATTGCTTTTATAGCTTCACTACCTGTCTGGCTAATTTTCTTCATAAGCGAATCGACTGGTGGGATGAGATTCGTCATTTCATAACGCTTCATCAACATCTTATCCGTTGTCAGGTAGTCAGCGAATAATTCAGCAGCATGAGGATATTCGGTAAATGAGCTTACAACGGCCAGCCGTACTGTTGAAAATGAGCGAGGTTGATGACCATCTAATGTTGGGATGCGTGTTACGCCAAAATTGATTCCGCTGTCAATGTAACCTTGTATGGACCAAGGTCCGTCGATAACAGCAGCAACTTTTCCTTCATTAAACAGACCTCTTAGAACTTGTGGATTACCCATATCAAGAGGATTAGAGGGATTCGCTTTCTTTAAGCGTTTCATTGTCTCTAGCCCTTTCTTCGCTTCAGATGAAGCGATGCCTAAAGCTTTGGGATCATTACCGCTTTTACCGAATTCGTTGGCACCATATAAGGTAATAAACATACGTGAAACATAATAATTTTGTACATCCCACAGCAGAGCATATTTATGCTCGGATGAATTATTAAACTTTTCACTGAAAGTATTAATTTCTTCGAATGTTTTTGGTGCGGCGCTTAACAAATCCTTATTATAGAAAAGCGCCAGCGTTGCGAAACTTACAGGAAAACCATAGCTGATGTTATTATATGTAGCTGCCGATACTGCACCTGGAATAAATGTTTTCTTAATCCGATCAGCGGAGACCATGTTCTCCATAACCCCGCCAGCAACGACTAACCGCCCCAGGGTATCATGTTCAATTTCAGCTACATCAGCTACACGAGTCGTACCACCATCCTGCATAATTCTTGATGCAGCATCCATTGGCGCTATATTGCGAAATGTAAACTTTACCTTGTAGCCAAAATCTTTATTGAATTCCTTTGCTGCATATTTCATATATTCCACGCTTGTGGCATCAGACCAAACTAACAACTCAGCATCAGTTTCAGGAATCAATTTATCTGCCATCGCCTGGGGTGTTAGCGTACTGGAAATTGCAAGAATTATAACTGTGACGATATTTGAAAGCTTCATTACATTTACCTCGTGAATAACACATTTAAGTAGTACATGCTGTACGCCTATATAAGCAATCACGCCATTATCAACACAAATCAAGGTCAATCAACTGTCAAATAAGATTTTAATGATGAATAACTGTAAATAGTGATGCATATCCCATTTGCAGTAATTTGTTGAGGAAAAAAATATTTTATTGCCGCAGAGTGTTTAGGAGTACATGAGGTACGACTATATGGAATAGCAGAAATCATATTTTAAATTGATATTTTGGAAGGAATTCATTAATGGTTTTAATAAAAAAGAATGTCTTATCGGCTTCAATTGCAACAGTCCTTTTAGGCTCAACAGGAGCCTTTGCGGCAAACGATCGCGGCTTTACCTCCGACACTGACTGGTCAGAAGAACAAGCTGGCTTTAATGGACATGTTGGTACTACATTTGAATATGAGACCAAAAGCACTGATAACTATTTAGGTAAAACAGTAAAGGAATATACTAAAACACACGAGATTTTCCAGGCCTATTTCAGCCAGCCTAATTGGCAATTTGCAGCAATCTATGGCCTTAAGTCTATCGATCGCCGACAAGAAGAAAAAGGCTATCACGAAAATGAAACAAGTCTGCAAAACTATATATCACTAAACAAAACGTTCACTATTGGTAACGGTTTCGACTTCAGTCTGGTATACGACCTGATGTATACCGACGGAAATATAGATAGCCCTTATGTTACAGGCTTGCATACTGTAACTGTTGACAACAGTTTTCGCCCTACGTTGACGTACTTTAACTCTGACTGGAACGCAGGTTTTTATTCAAACGTTGAATACTTATACAGTCGAAATGATAAGAGTTCCTGGGGGGTACGCGAAGAAGAAGGTCAAAGTATACTATTTCAACCCTATAAGCGTTTTGGAGCCTGGGAATTTGGCATTGAGTTTTTCTATCAGAAAAAGCATACCGATGAATTTAATCACGGTAAAATAAACGATCGTGGTATTTATACCGAAACTTACTACGAGCCAATCATCAAATATGCTTTTGAAAATGCAGGTAATATTTATCTTCGCACTCGCTTCGGACACGGGAAAACAGAAAACGCAGATAGTTTGCAATACAATGCAAACAGAACCTATTTCAAAACAATTCGAAAAGCCACTCTAGGTTATGAACAAAACATAGGTGACGACTGGATAGCCAAGATTGAATATAAACATGCCTGGGAAAAAGAGCACAAAAACTTTTATGATCCAAGAGATCAAGAAAAATATAATGTGCTCAATCAGGATAATATTTATGTTCATGCTTTCTATCGCTTTTGATTAAACAGAGGGAAACCTATGTTCAGCGCACTAGATATTAAAACGTTGATGCAAGGAACTTTATATGGTGATCCATCACTCAGGGTTGATACCATTCGGCCAATCCATAGTCCTTTAGTTGGTGGACTCTCGATTGTTATGACACCTGGAGATTTGTTGCATATACCAACGACTGGTGCGGATATAATTATCGGACCGGAAGAGATCATTAGTTCTAACGCTAAGGCAAAGATTGTAGTCGATTATCTGAATGTGAATAACCTTAACAAAGTTTTAAGATACTATAAGGTACATAAGTATCGTTTGTTTGAGCAAGAAAACACTTCAACGATACCTGATGTATACATTGGTAAACACTGCCAGATAGGTATGAACTGCCATTTTATGCCTGGTGTTAAAATTATGAACTGTGTGACCATAGGTGATAATGTTGCCATTCATGCGAATACAGTGATTAAAGAAGGCACTATTATTGGCAATGATGTTATCATAGATTCTAATAACTCCATCGGTAATTATAGTTTTGAATATATGTCGGATGAACGTGATTCATATGTCCGAGTTGATAGCATCGGTAGAGTTATCATAGGTGATGATGTTGAAATCGGTTGTAACAACACCATTGACCGAGGGACACTTGGAGATACGATTATAGGCAAAGGCACTCGTATTGATAATCAAGTGCAGATTGGACATGACTGCATAATCGGTAATAAATGCCTGATTGTTTCACAATGCGGTTTTTCAGGACACGTAGTTTTAGGCGACCATGTTATTACACATGGTCAAGTCGGAATCGCCGGTCACATATCAATTGGTAGTTATTCGGTAATTAAGGCTAAATCAGGTGTAAGCCATTCTTGTCCTGAAAAGAGTGACCTTTTTGGTTACCCTGCCAAAAATACACGAGAATACAACAAAAATCTCGCTGTTCTTAATAAACTAACTAAACAACATGGTGTATATAAACAGTGAGTCGTTGAGAAGTATTATTTATATACATTAACACTGACATAGAAATAGCTTAACTAAGCTATACTACTTTTATTGAGAGTTTAAATGAAAAATAAATTGCTTATTGCGGCTGTGTTGACTGGTCTTCTTTCAGGATGCGTTGATGGCAATTCACCCTCTGGCAGTCAGGAAGGTGTCGTGAAAGCGGATCCCCGCTATTCAGAATGTAACCTCCCAGATGTAAATGAAAGAGGGCCAATTGCTGCGGGTCTTTATATCTCTGGAACTCTCCCGGAAGGCTATTGGTTAATGAAGCCAGAGAGAAAAATGCATTATAAGGGAGATGGTATTTATCAGCTTATTTATTCAGAAAAAGCCGGTGCGGTAACAATGCAGTTTGCGACTATGAACTGGAACCCGCAGTTCACTGTAACAGGTCTTGAATTGCCATTAAATCAGGCTAAAACACTTAAAAAAGGCGGCATGGATAAAAATACAAAAGTCGTCATTCCTGCCGATGGAAAGTATGTTTGGACGATTCAAATTGGTCCTGATAAAAAGGCAATAGCCGCCATGGTAGCACCATGTAAATAGTTATTTTTAGCACTCCACCATTCAACATTCGTTGAATGGTGGAGGATCAGTATTCCAAAATTCTTGTTAATGAGAGCAGATTATGGCCGCGGTAATTCTACGCAAAGTTGAAAAAATTTATGACAATGGATTCAAAGCTGTTCACGGCATTGATCTCGATATAAACGATGGTGAATTCATGGTTTTTGTTGGACCATCTGGGTGTGCCAAATCAACGACATTACGCATGATTGCAGGTCTTGAAGACGTATCAGGTGGTGAAATTTACATTAGCGACCGCCTTGTTAATACCCTTCCGCCTAAAGATCGCAGCATTGCAATGGTGTTCCAGAACTATGCGCTGTATCCCCATAAGACTGTTTTGACAATATGGCTTTTGGTTTAAAAATGCAAAAAAGGCCAAAAGAAGAGATTAAGAAAATTGTCGAAGAAGTTGCAGAAAAACTTGAAATTAGCGATTTACTTTGCCGAAAACCGAAAGAAATGTCGGGTGGTCAGCGTCAGCGTGTCGCGGTAGGCCGTGCAATTGTTCGTAAACCAGATGTTTTCTTATTTGATGAGCCACTATCTAACCTTGATGCTAAACTTCGTGTTTCAATGCGAGTCAAAATTGCTCAGTTGCATCAGTCTCTCAAGGATGAAGGTCATCCTGCAACCATGATTTATGTTACACACGATCAAATTGAAGCATTGACCCTCGGTGATCGTATTTGTGTGCTTAATCAGGGGCGAATAATGCAGGTCGACACACCAGTTAATCTGTATAACCACCCTGCTAACAGATTCGTTGCTGGCTTTATTGGTTCCCCGTCAATGAATTTGATAGATGCGGTTGTACGCGAGGAAGACGGTAAACTCTATATTCACATTGCCCAAAATATTCGGTTGTACATACCTGAGAATAAACAATCAGTACTCAAAGCGTATATAGATAAACCCGTTTGTTTTGGTATTCGTCCAGAACATATCTCTTTGAGTACGAATCGCAAAGAAATGAACACTGTTACTGGTGCATTAAGTATTATTGAAAATATGGGGAGTGAAAAATATCTTTACTTTACCGTTAACAACAAAGAGTTTATTGCTAAAGTCAACGATCAATCAATTACTACAGCCGATATTGGAAAAAATTTGTATTTCAACCTTGAAACGAGCTTCTGTCATATATTTGATTTCTACACAGAAGAAAATCTAACTAATTATTTATGATTGATATGATAATAACTCCAGGTTGATTCACCGTATTAAACCCTTACTATTCGTTAAGGCTTCTTACTGCTCGAACTGGCTATTGGTAAATGTCATTAACTTCACGAACTGATTCTTATGAAGGTAATTGAGTTACAAAAATATATCAATAAAAAAGAGCATATATGAATAAACCGTTGAAAACATCGCTTACTCAGTGAGCCTACTATTTAGGTCAGAGCATGTCTTCTGACCATAGTTGGAGGGCATTCAGATTCGCAGTTCACGATGCTTACGTACTGTAGACCTGTAACCAGCTTGAGGATGAATGACGATAAATCCACATTTTAGCTCAGCAATTTTTTCGAAAATGTTAATTAATAATGTTAAAATTGGTAAGATTTCATTTTCATTTCAGGAGCGCGTCTATGATACATTTGGTAAATAAATTGATAAATTTTGGTTTCACTCGCACCGATGCACAGGTCTACATCAGTCTGTTGAAAAACGGTCGTAGCAGTGGTTACAAGATAGCAAAGGAAATTTCACTATCCCGTTCGTCGGTATACTCATCTATTGATAACCTTTACAAAAATGGTTATATCTTTCTTGTCGATGGTGAAACTAAAGAATATGAAGCAAAATCTCCTGAACTCATACTTTCACAAATTGAAAAAAGCACTATTGACAATATAAAGATTTTGAAAAAAGAATTATCACAGATGATGTTTCAGAATGACCGTGAATTCATTTATAATGTCTCTGGTTTTGATAATTTACATCAAAAAGCTAAAGAGATGCTCTCTTCTGCAGAGTATGAAGTTTACCTCAACACGGATTTTGATTTACATTTTTTGAAAAATGAAATTTGTGAGGCTCTAAATCGACATGTTCGAGTTATTGTTTTTTCATTTAATAAACTTATTACTCCTGACCCACGTGTAGAACTGTATTACCGTTTTAACCATGAAGAAGAATATTACCCTTCTCATCGTTTCATGCTTGTTGTTGATATGAAGACAGTGATGGTTTTTTCACAACGAGCTGAATCACTGGGGTTATTCTCTAACAATCGCTTGCTTATTAATATAATTGCCGAACATATCCATAGTGATATATATCTAACCAAGTATCAGCAACAATATCCTGATGCCAATGCATTAATAAATACTTTGCATGAATCTGGCAATGATATGGTGCAGGATGAAAAACATTTGAGTGATAGCAAAAACCGTTAATATTTTCCTTTCATTGTGATCGTCTGCAGGCGATCACAATCTATTTGTCTTTTATAACGTCTAAATTTTTTATGCAAAGGTATATATATGATTTTTTTTAACGATATTAAGCCCACTGGTTGGTTAAAAAATAAGATAGAATGGTATATGAACGGTCATATCGGAGAACTGGATAAATTAGCTCCCCATCTTATTACGGAGCATAAAATATATGGAAGAGATCGTATAACCCCACTCACTGTTTCTGCTGAAGATAGCGTTATAAAAAAACAGAATAATCCTGATGATAACATGATGCAATATTATTGGTGGGATAGTGAAACTCAATCGAATTGGAAGGATGGATATTGCCGCAGTGCCTACTTGTTAGATAATAACGAATGGCACGAAAAAGCGAGCGATTTATGTTTGGAACTTATCGATACGCAAGATGATGATGGCTACATTGGAATTTATGATTCATCATTAAAATTTAACTGCAAAGCAGAAAACGGAGAGTTCTGGGCACAAGCTACTGCATTGCGTTTTGTGCTTGGATGTTATGAATCCACCCGTAATGAGAGTTTATTAACCTCTCTTACCCAAGCCGCGCAATGCATTATGGCTGGCTACCCTAAAGAAACGTCACATCCTTTCGTTGTGGAACATGGTTTTGCTGGACATAGCCACGGATTAACAATAACAGATGTTTTCTACCGCCTTTATGAAATAACCAATAACATTGAATATCTCTCATATTGCTTGTGGCTGTATGAAGATTATTCCGCAGGATGCGTGTCGGAGCAAGATCTGCAATATAAAAATGTCATAGACCCTGGTTACCTTCTTAAAGGTCATGGCGTACATACATATGAGCATATTAGGGCATTAGCCATCGCAGCGAGCCAACGGCCGCAGTATCAAACTGCATTAGATATTTTTTTATCCCAGTTGAAATATTATCTTACACCATCTGGCGCTCCCGTTGGTGATGAGTGGATTACAGGACGCACAGCTAATGCCACTTATACAGGCTATGAATATTGTTTAGTTCATGAGCTATTTAGCACTTATGTTATGTTAATAAAACTTACCACTAACATTGGTCTTGCCGATGATGCTGAGTGGCTATTCTATAATGCCAGTTTTGGCATGCAGCATCCCATACATCACGCGATAATGTACTGTAAGACTGATAATTGTTATGAAGCAAATGAAAGGAAACATCCGGACAGTAATCAGTTTAATACCAGATATAAATACTCCCCTACTCATGAGGAGGCTGCTGTCTGCTGCGTACCAAATACAGCAAGAACCATACCAGCTTTTGTCGAAAATATGTTTCAAGAAAATAACAATGGTTTTACTGCATTATTTTATGGTCCGTGTGAGTTTTATGGCACATATAATAATGTTGCAGTTAAAATTACACAATTGACTGAATACCCTCATGATTTAAGCGTAAAATGCCTCATTGAGCCTGAGTCATCTGTTCGTTTTGCTCTCAGTTTCCGTTACCCCGGCTGGGCAAAAATGATGATTATTAATGGTGTTACTTTTACTACAAATGATACCCAAAACTCACTTATTATTTTAGATAGAACATGGCAATATCATGATGTGATTGACATAAAAATTATAGCTGATATACAGTTTAATACTGACTTATGTGGTGACACTTATATTTCCAGAGGTCCCGTTTTATATGCAATTGAGCTTGAGAGCGATATTTTAATCAAAAAAAACCTGCTGAACGGGAAATATTTTAACTCAGGATACATACCCTGTAGTAGAGCTGATGAATCTATCCAGTTCTCTTATGCTGATATGGAGTCTTTTTCATATTCAACCTCACCAGAGGGCAAACAATACATTGAAGGCTGTTTTTATTTAAACAAGACTAAAATAGTCAGAAAACTTATACCATTCGGTCAAACCATTCTTCGCAAAGTAACTTTCCCCAATATAGAGAGTTAATATTTTCGAGTATTATAATTAATTAAAGGGATTTCTATGGACCTTACTGATAATATTATCAAACTGTCGAATAAAATAGGTCAGCGTGTTTATACTGTTGTCTCTGAAATGTCGATTGAAGCATGGATAACAAAAGAACCGCAGCCTTTTGTTTATCGCCGTAGCGGCGCTTACCAGAAACTCACCATTGGCTCAGACTGGGGTCAACTGTTTGACTGTGCCTGGATGCGAGTTTATGGTAAACGTCCAGCAGATAAATTTAGACACAAACTCGTCGCTCTCGTTGATATCGGTGGCGAAGGTCTTATTGTGGATAAGAATGGTTCACCCATCTGCGGCATCACGAATAAAGCATCATCTTATGGCGTACCGCCAGATAAACCAGGTAAATGGGTGGTTGACCTTTCTCTCGTTAGTGAAAATGACGAGGTCGAGTTTTGGATTGATGCTGCGTGCAACGATTTATTTGGCTATGTCACTAATGGAGGGATTATTACTGATGTTCATATCGCGACATGTAATCAACTACTGAAATCCCTTTATTATGATGTTGAAGTGCTTTTCGACTGGATTAATGATGGTCAGAAGTTTGAATCCATACATCCTAAAGGTATTATCCCAGAAAAAATTATCACCAAAAGAAGCGAGCGTACTGACGAAATCATAAGAATTCTCGAATATATTGATAATACGTTAATTACCTTTTGCAATGAAGAAATAATTAAATGTCAAATTGCAATCCAATCCATAATTAGTAAAAACAATAATCCTTCAGAGTTCAGGATTATGGCTACTGGTCATGCCCATTTAGATATAGCGTGGATGTGGCCTTTAAGAGAAGGACGCAGAAAAGCAATAAGAACATTTGCCACCGCCCTGGCAAACATTGAAAAATATCCTGATTACATTTTTGGCGCTAGTCAGTACCAACTTTTTCACTGGATAAAAAAAGATTATCCCTATTTCTTCGAAAAGTTAAAAAAACAAATCGCCGCAGGCCGCTTTGAGTTACAAGGTTGCTTTTGGGTCGAATGCGATTTAAATCTGGTAAGTGGTGAATCGCTGATAAGGCAAATCATGCATGGGACACGATTCACACTGCAGAATTTTTCAAAGAAGATAAATTATGTCTGGCAACCGGATGTCTTTGGATTCCCCGCCACGCTTCCACAAATTCTCAAAAAATCAGGCATTAACTATATTGCATCGCAAAAGCTCTCACAAAACAAGATTAATAAATTTAATAATTACCTTTTCCGCTGGCAAGGCCTGGATGGCTCAGAAATTCTGATGCATAACTTTCCTGAAGATACGTATGATAGCCGAGCCCGCGCTCGCTCTTTAGAATATATTGAACAAAACTATAATGAAAAAGAAATCTGTCCCTATGCGCTTATGGTGTATGGTGTCGGTGATGGCGGCGCTGGCCCCGGTGAGGAACATATAGAACGATTAACACGCATACGCAATATTGATGGCTTACCTCATGTTGATTTCAGCCGTGTTGATAAGTTCTTCACTCACGCCGACGCCTTTCGCGAATCCTTGCCCATTATTTCGGGTGAACTTTACTTCGAGGCTCATCAAGGGTGCTTTACATCAGAGTCAGCAACTAAAGCCCATAATCGAATTATGGAAAATAAACTCCATGATGCTGAATTTTTTATAACTATTACTAATAATATGACGTCAATTCTTCGCAGTGAGTTTGATGAAATATGGAAAGCGATGCTGACCTTGCAATTCCATGACATCCTTCCCGGCTCATGTATTTCAAGAGTTTATCATGAAACTGAAAAGGAATATCTTAAACTAGAAGCAAAAACCGAGAAAATTATTTCTGATGCGCAGTCTACTTTATTAAGTAAAATTGACACTTCTTCTTATAAAGATCCGCACATTTTATTTAATACCACCTGTTTTGCTCGTAACGAATGGATCAATATAAACAACAACTGGCTCAAAGCACGAGTAAACTCTTATGGTTATGCTGTGATTGATCCAAAGAATAAGATCGTAAATGGTCTGAAGGCAGAATCTCGAAGTATTGAAAATAATTACATTAAACTTCTTTTTTCAGAAAGCGGTGATTTAATTTCGCTATATGATAAAAGATATGGTAAAGAATACATTACTGAAAATATGCACAGTGAGATCCGTGCATACCACGAAGATGCAGGTTTTTTCGCGGCCTGGGATTTTGCTTCAAATTATCGTGATGGGGAATCATATGTTTTACTCGCTGAAAAAATGACAACTGTAATCAGCGGGCCTAAAACTACGATGACGCTGATTTATCACTACAATTCCTCTTATCTTCGCTTCGCATTTACCCTGACACAGGACAGTCCACGCGTTGATGTCCAAACTTTTATTGATTGGCACGAACCTAATGTTTCTCTCAAAGTAAAATTCCCGGTATCAGTACAAACATCTCTTGCACAATGTCAAATTCAGTTCGGTGTAATTGACAGACCAACGCATAGCGATGATTCGTTCGCTTTTGCCAAAGATGAAATACCAGCACATCACTGGGTCGACCTTTCTGATCAAGAAACTGGCATTGCTTTAATAGCAAAAAACAAATATGGCTATCGTGTCAAAGACCAGACGCTAGAGTTAACTTTGTTGCGTTCGCAGCACAAACCTGGGGAAGTTGTTAAGACAGATAATTATGATAATTTCCTGATTAATAATTTTGCAGATATTGGTAAACAAAAATTCACATTCTCCTTATTTCCTCATCATGGAGATTACCGTGTGGGTGGTGTCGTTAACCAGGCCTATATAATGAATCATCCCTTACAGATCGTCCCTGTCAAACCACACCCGGGTGAACTACCCCCTTCACTATCATTTTTTGCTATCGATACTAACAGCGTTATCATCGAAACAATAAAATTAGCTGAAGACGGCGACGGTATAATCGTAAGATTATATGAGAGTCATGGATTAGAAATTTCAGCCATGCTTTCGTGGGTATGTAATTATCACTACGTTCAATATGTCGATCTCCAAGAAAATAAATTAGATGACAGTTTTTATTGCAATCAATATTGCAATCTTGAATTCAAACCTTTTGAAATTATCACGCTACGATTAACTCAATAGCGTACTAATCTAAAAAATCAAAATGGTGAGAACACTCATTGAGATTTTTTATCAAGTACAGCCTCTCAATAATTTGAGAGGCTGTTTTTTATTTGATGGGATAAAGATCTTTGCGCTTATACGGCTGGATTTCGCCCGGTTTGCGAGTTTTCAGCAATTTTAGTATCCAGGTGTATTGTTCTGGTCGCGGACCAACAAAAATCTCGACTTCTTCATTCATCCGCCGCGCAATCGTATGATCATCCGCCTCTAACAGATCATCCATCGGTGGGCGCACCTGAATCGTCAGACGATGCGTCTTGCCATCATAAATCGGAAACAGCGGTACAACGCGCGCACGGCACACTTTCATCAAACGACCAATCGCGGGCAACGTCGCTTTATAGGTGGCAAAGAAATCCACAAATTCGCTGTGCTCTGGGCCATGATCCTGATCGGGTAAATAATATCCCCAGTACCCCTGACGTACCGACTGGATGAATGGTTTAATACCGTCATTTCTCGCATGCAGACGACCGCCAAAGCGACGACGCACCGTGTTCCAGACATAATCAAAAACCGGGTTGCCCTGATTATGGAACATCGCTGCCATTTTCTGCCCTTGCGAGGCCATCAGCATGGCAGGAATATCGACGGCCCAACCGTGCGGCACCAGAAAGATAACTTTCTCGTTATTACGCCGCATCTCTTCGATGATCTCCAGCCCTTGCCAGTCAACGCGCGGCTGAATTTTCTCCGGCCCGCGTATTGCCAACTCAGCCATCATTGCCATCGCTTGCGGCGCGGTGG
>SKEM01000734.1_pt1 | contig 19376 bp, 15 predicted proteins | sample 4826731 | NCBI WGS metagenome assembly SKEM01 (sample SAMN11008809, study PRJNA524170) | human gut metagenome | biome: Human fecal sample; material: Feces; isolation source: fecal sample from pouch patient p37 | host: Homo sapiens | place: Israel: Tel-Aviv | collected 2015-07-27
GGGCTCGCCGCGGCCTGTGGCACGAGGGTAGGGAGCGGCGCCGGGGGAGGGCGTCGGCCCCGGTGAGGAAACCGACCGGGCGGCCGCCTCGTCCGCGAGGAGGAGGCCGGTGGGGGAGGGGCCTGACAGGCTTCCCACGCGCCGGTGGGGAGGCCTCCCCGGGGAGCCGGTGCCCGCCCGCGCGGGAATGTGGGGCAGGATGGCCGTGTTGGACCGGGAGAACCGGGGCGCGAGCGTCGCCCCACCGGTCACCACCTCCGTCCCCCCGCCTCCGAGAGGACACAGAAAAGATGAGCAACCCCTACTTCGACCGCGCGCCAGCCTTCCGCGAGGGCGGCTCGGGCGCCGGCACCGCGACCTCGCCCTCGCGCACGCCCAACGGCTACCCGACGATGCCCGGCTACCAGCCCGGTCACCAGTCCGGGGACGGCGCGCAGCAGCCCTACGGCCAGCAGTACGGACAGGCGCCCGCCTACGGGCAGTACGGACAGAGCCAGTACGGCCAGCAGTCCGGTTACGGGACCGTCCCGCCCGAGCAGGTCTCCGACCTCGAGCGCCAGTACGGCGCCCCCGCCGCCGGGAACGTCGACCGCGGTCTCATGACCTACGACGACGTCATCGTCCGCACCGCGGGCATCTTCGCCGTCATCGTCGGCGTCGGCGCCGTCTCCTGGTTCCTCGCGACCAACCCGGCCACCTACGCCCTCGGTGCGCTCGTCATGGTCGTCGGGTGCCTCGGCTCCCTCGTCATGGGCCTGGTCAACTCCTTCAAGAAGGTCCCCAGCCCGGCCCTCATCATGACCTACGCGGTCTTCGAGGGCGCGATGCTCGGAGCCGTCTCCGGCGTCGTCAACCTCCAGGCTCCCGGCGTCGTCATCGAGGCCGTCCTCGCGACGCTCGCGACCTTCGCCGTCATGCTCGTCGCCTACAAGGTCGGCGGCTTCCGAGTCCAGGGCAAGGCGGCGAGGATCCTCGTCATCGCCATGGGCGGTTACGCCCTCTTCGCGCTGGTCAACCTCGTCCTGCAGCTCACCGGCGTGCTCGGCGGCTGGGGCCTGTACGACGTGACCTTCATGGGGATCCCGCTCGGCATCGTCATCGGCGCCGTGGCCATCCTCATGGCGGCCTTCAGCCTCGCCATGGACTTCGAGTCCATCCAGCGCGGCGTCGAGCGCGGCCTGCCGCGCGTCTACGCCTGGGCCGGCGCGTTCGGCCTCGTCGTCACCCTCGTGTGGCTCTACGTGGAGTTCCTCCGCATCCTCGCCATCCTGCGCGACAACTGACGCGCCGCTCGCCGCGGGGCCTCAGACCCCGCCGACGACCCCTCCCGCAGCCCGCCCGGCCCCGTGCCCGGCGGGCTGCGGCGCGCCCGGGGCCGGTGCGCGGGACGGTACCCGGCACGCGGCCCGTTGCGGGCGAGCGGTTACGCCCCTGGCCGACGGCGGTCCGCCGACGCCGTCGTCGGTTCCGCGCGCGGGCCACCTCCCGTAGCCTGGCCGCATGATCAACACGCACATGCCGTCCGTCGAGGGCGCCAAGGGCACCAAGCCCGTCCTCTCCTTCCCCTCCGACGAGGCCCCCGAGGGCCTGCAGATCCAGGTGCTCGACGAGGGCACCGGCGACGTCGTCGAGGCCGGCGACCACATCGTCTGCCACTACCTGGGGCAGTCCTGGGGCGGCGACGTCTTCGACAACTCCTACGACCGCGGCGCCCCGCTCGACTTCCAGATCGGCGTCGGCATGGTCATCCGCGGCTGGGACGACGGCCTCGTCGGCCAGCGCGTCGGCTCCCGCGTCCTGCTGTCCATCCCCTCCGAGCTCGGCTACGGCGACCGCGGCGTCCCGCAGGCCGGCATCAAGGGCGGCGACACCCTCGTCTTCGTCACGGAGATCCTCGGCATCATGTGAGCCCTGCCGGGCCGGCTCGTCGCGGCGCGCCGCCCGGCACGGTCCCCCCGGCGCCCCGGCGCGCCCCCGCGGTGCCGCCGGGGCGCCGTCGCGCGCGGGCGGACGAGGGGCGCCCGGCGGACGCCGCCCGCGCCGTCGTCGGCCCCGGGTCCAGTGAGCGACCCCTCGTCCGGGGTGCCGGACCCCGCCGCTACCCTGGAGGCAGCACGCACCCACATCGTCAGGAGCACCCATGCCGCAGTACCGCAGCGCCACCTCCACCTCCGGCCGGAACATGGCCGGCGCGCGCGCCCTCTGGCGCGCCACCGGCGTCAAGGACGGCGACTTCGGCAAGCCCATCATCGCGATCGCGAACTCCTTCACCTCCTTCGTCCCCGGCCACGTCGGCCTGCGCGACGTCGGCAAGATCGTCGCCGAGCAGGTCGAGGCCGCCGGCGGCATCGCCAAGGAGTTCAACACCATCGCCGTCGACGACGGCATCGCCATGGGCCACGACGGCATGCTCTACTCCCTGCCAAGCCGCGACCTCATCGCGGACTCGGTCGAGTACATGGTGGGCGCCCACACCGCCGACGCCCTCGTGTGCATCTCCAACTGCGACAAGATCACGCCCGGCATGCTCATGGCCGCCCTGCGCCTCAACATCCCCACGATCTTCGTCTCCGGCGGCCCCATGGAGTCCGGCAAGGTCACCGCCGCGGACGGCACCACCCGCAAGCTCGACCTCATCGACGCGATGATGGACGCCGCCGACCCCACCGTCTCCGACGACACCATCTCCGCCATCGAGCGCCTCGCCTGCCCCCCCTGCGGCTCCTGCTCCGGCATGTTCACCGCCAACTCCATGAACTGCCTCACCGAGGCCCTCGGCCTCGCCCTCCCCATGAACGGCACCCTGCTCGCCACCCACTCCGACCGCGGCGAGCTCTTCAAGGACGCCGGCCGCCAGATCGTCGAGATCACCAAGGCCTACTACGAGGACGACGACGCCTCCGTCCTCCCGCGCTCCATCGCCACCAAGCCCGCCTTCGAGAACGCCATGAGCCTCGACATCGCCATGGGCGGCTCGACCAACACGGTCCTGCACCTGCTGGCCGCCGCCCAGGAGGGCGAGGTCGACTTCAAGATGGCCGACATCGACCGCCTCTCCCGCCAGGTCCCGCACCTGTCCAAGCTCGCGCCGTCGACGAACGTCTACCACGTCGAGGACTGCCACCGCGCCGGCGGCATCATGGGCATCCTCGGCGAGCTCGACCGCGCCGGCCTGCTCGACACCTCCGTCACGAACGTCCTGCACGAGACCCTCGCCGAGGAGCTCGCCCAGTACGACATCGCCCGCCCCGGCGCCGACGGCGTCCCCGGCTCCGACGTCGCCCCCGAGATCCTCGAGCGCTACCACGCCGCCCCCGCCGGCGTGCGCACCACCGAGATGTTCTCCCAGTCCTCCCGGTGGGAGTCCCTGGACACCGACCGCGAGAACGGCTGCATCCGCAACAAGGAGCACGCCTACTCCCAGGACGGCGGCCTCGCCGTCCTCTTTGGGAACGTCGCCGAGAAGGGCTGCATCGTCAAGACCGCCGGCGTGGACGCCTCGATCCTCACCTTCTCCGGCAACGCCGTCGTCTTCGAGTCCCAGGAGGACGCCGTCGACGGGATCCTGCACCAGAAGGTCAAGGCCGGCGACGTCGTCGTCATCAACCACGAGGGGCCCCGCGGCGGCCCGGGCATGCAGGAGATGCTGTACCCGACCACGTACATCAAGTCGATGCACCTCGGTAAGGAGTGCGCCCTCATCACCGACGGCCGCTTCTCCGGCGGCACCTCGGGCCTGTCCATCGGCCACGTCTCCCCGGAGGCGGCCGCGGGGGGCCTCATCGGTCTGGTCGAGACCGGCGACCGCATCGAGATCGACATCCCGAACCGCAGCATCGAGCTCAAGGTCGACGAGGCGGAGATCGCCCGCCGCCGCGCCGCCGAGGAGGAGCGCGGGGACGACGCGTGGAGCCCGCACGTAAGTCGCCCGCGCAAGATCTCGACGGCCCTGCGCGCCTACGCGATGCTCGCGACCAGCGCCGACGTCGGTGCCGTCCGCGACGTCACCAAGCTCCCGCGCTTCTGAGCTCCCCGCCGAGATCGGGACATCCTGATCTCGAGATCGGGACATCCTGCTCGGTGAGCGAGCGCCCGGCGCCCCGGACCCCACGGTCCGGGGCGCCGTGTCGTCGGCCCGGCGTGCCGCCCGACTACCCTGGGCGCCGTGAACGAGCTGACGAGCAACGGCACCGACTGGGACTCCGCGACCTACCTGCGGCAGGTCCTCAAGGCCCCCGTGTACGAGGCCGCCGAGCACACGCCCCTCCAGGAGATGCCCGCCCTCTCGGCCCGCCTCGGCAACCGCGTCGCCGTCAAGCGCGAGGACCTCCAGGCCGTCCACTCCTTCAAGATCCGCGGCGCCTACAACGCCATGCACGCCCTCTCCGACTTGCAGCGCGCCCGCGGCGTCATCACGGCGTCCGCCGGCAACCACGCCCAGGGAGTCGCCCGCTCCGCGAGCCTCCTCGGCGTCACCGCCACCATCGTCATGCCGACCGTCACCCCGCGCATCAAGGTCGACGCCGTCCGTGCGCTCGGCGGCGAGGTGGTCCTCTCCGGCGACAACTTCGACGCCGCCAAGGCCGAGGCCGTCCGCCTCGCCGACGCCGAGGGCCTCACCTTCATCCCGCCCTTCGACGACCCCCACGTCATCGCCGGCCAGGGCACGATCGGCCTCGAGCTCATCCAGCAGGACGCCGAGCTGGACCGCGTCTTCGTGCCCGTCGGCGGCGGCGGCCTCGTCTCCGGGGTCGCCGTCCTCATCAAGGCCCTCATGCCGCACGTCGCCGTCATCGGCGTCGAGCACGAGGAGTCCGCCTGCCTCAGCGCCGCCCTCGACGCCGGCGAGCCCGTCACCCTGGAGCGGGTCGGCCTCTTCGCGGAGGGCGTCGCCGTGCGCCGCATCGGCGACGAGACCTTCCGCGTCTGCTCCGCGCTCCTCGACGACGTCGTCACCGTCTCCTCCGACGAGACCTCCGCCGCCGTGCGCGACCTCTTCGAGGACGTCCGCGCCGTGCCCGAGCCCTCCGGCGCCATCGCGCTCGCAGGCCTCAAGAAGTACGTCGCCGAGCACGAGCTCGCCGGGGAGCGCCTCGCCTGCGTCCTGTCGGGCGCCAACCTCAACTTCCACCAGCTGCGCTACATCTCCGAGCGCTCCGAGATCGGTGAGCAGCGCGAGGCCATCCTCGGCGTCACCATCCCCGAGGAGCAGGGAGAGTTCCTGCGCTTCGCCTCGGTCCTCGGCGGACGGGCCGTCACGGAGTTCAACTACCGCGTGGGTGCGGCCGACGACGGCGCGCCGGCGAGGATCTTCGTCGGTGTGCGGCTCACGCGCGGCCGGGAGGAGAGCGCCGGGATCGTCGCGGACCTCGAGAGGGCCGGCTACGGCGTCGTCGACCTGACCGAGGACGAGCTCGCCAAGGTGCACGTGCGCTCGATGATCGGCGGGCGCGCGCCGGCAGGGTTGGCCGAGCGGCTCTTCAGCGTCGAGTTCCCGGAGGCGCCGGGCGCGCTCGTCCGCTTCCTCGAGGTGCTCGGGACCCGCTGGAACATCACGCTCTTCCACTACCGCACGGACGGTGCCGACTACGGGCGGATCCTCTGCGCCTTCGAGGCGGGCGCCGACGACGGCGAGCTGACCGAGCACATGGACCGTCTCGGCTACGCGTACCACGAGGAGACGGAGGACCCGTCCGCGCGTTTCTTCCTGTCGCACTGACGGCGGCGCCGGGAGGCCGCGCGACAGGTCCCGACCGAGCTCAGCGAGCAGGGTGCCCCGATCTCGAGGTCAGGATGTCCCGATCTCGGTGCGTTTGCGCTGGATACGGGCGGCCGACTGAGCGGGGACTGAGAGGCTGGGGTCATCGATGTGTCGCGAATCATGGGCTGAGACTTTGTTGAATCATCTACTTCTCCCCTACGGTACTTCACGTCTCAAGTACCTCGTTCCCTGCAAGGAGCCACCTCATGAAGATCGCCGTCATCTCAGCCTCCGTCCGCCCCGCCTCCGTCGGCCGTCCCGTCGCCGAGTGGGTCGCCGAGAAGGCCAACACCGTCGAGGGCGTCCAGGCCGACGTCGTCCGCGTCGCCGACTTCAACCTCCCGCTCTTCGCTGAGGACTACCCGACCGCCATGCGCCCCGCGCAGGACCCGACCGCCGTCGAGTGGAACGAGACCCTCGCCGCCTACGACGGCTACATCATCGTCACCCCCGAGTACAACCACTCCATCCCCGGCGCCCTCAAGAACGCCATCGACTTCATCTCCCCGGCCACCCTCGCGAACAAGGCCGTCGGCCTCGTCGCCTACTCCTTCTCCGCCGGCCACCGCCCGATCGAGCACCTGCGCCAGATCCTCGCCACCTTCACCACCGGCGTCGTCCGCGAGCAGGTCAACCTCCACCTCGCCAGCGACTTCAAGAACATGAGCGAGTTCGCCCCGGCCGACTTCCACGACGCCGAGGTCCCCACCATGGTCTCCTCGATGGTCGCCCTCGACGGCGCCCTCGCCAACCTGCGCTGAGCCGCTGAGAGCTCCCGGCGTCGAGGCGCCGCCGCCCCGACAGCCCGAACCGGCCCGCCACACCTCTCGGGGCGGCGGGCCGGTTCGTCGTGCGGCCAGGAGCTGGGGCGGGGGAGGCCGTCGTTGCGCCGCGCCGACGGCGCGTGGTGCTCAGACCGTCTCGGTCTCGGCCACGTCGTCGTCCTCGCCCGACTCGGCGAGCTCGAGGCTCCGGTACCGGTTGACCGCCGCGGCGACGTCGACCGCCCGCGGGCGCGTCAGGAAGGCGGGGCGCTCGGTGCGGCCGCCCAGCGCGTCGAGGCCCTCGTCGTCGAGCAGCGCGTCGAGGTCCTCGAGGCACTCGGTGAGCGTCGACTCGCCGTCGAAGCGACGCTCGAGCAGCGCGCGCAGCGCCCGGGCGATCGCCTCCGCCTGGCCCGGGTCGACGATCCCCGCCACATCGGAGACGTCGATCTCCTCGCGGTCCAGGCTCAGTGCCTCCGTCCCGCGGGAGCGGACCTTGACCGGGCCGCGCCGGTCGGCGTCGTCGAGCCCCGGCAGGGGGACGCGGCCCGCCGCCTCACCGAAACCGGTCAGCGCCGTCGCCTCGCGCGGGGAGGCGGCCGCGACCTCGTGCGCCCGCTCGGTGGCGTCCTCGAGACGGTAGGAGTCCATGAGGAGGACGCGGTCGGCGACGTCGAGGTAGTCCCCGGAGCCGCCCATGACGAGCACCGTCGAGACTCCCCGGTCCTCCGCCAGGGCGGAGACGCGGTCGACGAGCGGCGTGATCGGCTCGCGCTCGGCGGCGACGAGCTCGCGCATGCGGGCGTCGCGGATGAGCAGGTTCGTGGCCGAGGTGTCCTCGTCGAGCAGCAGCGCGCTCGCGCCGGCCTCCACCGCCTCGATGATCGAGGCGGCCTGCGAGGTGGAGCCGGAGGCGTTCTTCGTCGTGAAGGAGGCCGTGTCGCGCCCGCCGGGCAGGTGCGAGATGAAGGGCGTGAGGTCGACGCCGGTGACGGCGCGGCCGTCGGCGGCCCGGACCTTGACGGCGCTCGGCGCGGTGGCGACGAGCTCGCGGCCGTCCCCGGGCACGTGCGGGTAGACGCCCCGCTCGATCGCGGTGAGCAGCGTGGACTTGCCGTGGTAGCCGCCGCCGACGACGAGGGTGACGCCCGCGCCGATGACGGTTCCGCGCACCGCGCCCGCGTGGGGCAGTGTCACCGAGGCGGCGAGGGACTCCGGGGCGGTGAGCGCTACGGCGCCCGAGCGCATGGGCTCGTCGGAGACGCCGGACCGGCGGGGGAGGAGGGAGCCGTCGGCGAGGAAGGCCACCCAGCCGTTCGACTCGACGGCGCGGGTGAGCGCCCGGTGGTCCTCGAGGGCGGCGAGGTGGGCGCGCAGGCGCTCGGCGCGCTTCCCGCTGAGGTCAAGGGCCGTGTCCAGGGCGCGCGGCAGGTCGAGGCTGACGATCCGGGCGGCCTCACGGCCCTGGATGGAGCGGCCGCGAGCAGGCAGGGCCAGGCGGGCGCGGATCTCGAGGGAGGCGGCGCTCGCGGCGGCGCCGTCGGACCGTGCGTCGGTCGCGTCGTCGCCGGCCTCACGCTCGTCGCCGTCGCCGTCGCCGTCGCCGTCGGCGACGACGAGGACGCTGGAGCGCTCGAGGATCTCCTGGCCCGGCGAGGCGATGGACAGCGCCGTCCCGCGGAAGGCGGCGTGCAGCTCCCGCGTGAGGAAGTCGCCCACGGCGATCCGCCGGTCGCGCGTCGAGAGCAGGTCCTCCGCGGTGAGCACGGCGAGGCCCGGCACGCTCAGCGGCACCTCGAGGTGGACGCGGCTCGGCGGCGCGTAGGGGTCCGGCTGGACGCGGTCGATGACGAGCGCCCAGCCTTCCGGTGCCTCGTACCTACCGACGATCGCCTTGTAGGCGGCGTAGGAGCGCGAGTCGAGGGCGTGGAGGTGGCCGACGAGGTCGCTGAGCGCGCCCTCGCGGGGCTCGTCGTCGTAGTCCCGGCGCCGTCCGCGGTCCTGGTAGCCGTTGCCGTAGCCGCCGTGTCTCCCCGAGTGGCGGTCGTCGCGACCACCTCGGTACCCGCCGCCGTTGCCGCCGCGACCCCGGTAGCCGCGATCGCCGTCCCGACTCCCGCTCCGCGCGCCGTCGTAGCCGCGCCCGCCCAAGCGCCCGTCATCGCGCCCGCGGTGTCCCGATCCGTGGGGCTCCCTGTCGTCGTATCCACTCATGGCGCCGATCCTGGCACAGGCTGCGGCACACTCCTCCCATGGAACCCAGCGACATGATGGCCGCCGTCTCCGCCACCCTCGCGGAGCGCACCGGCCGCAGCCTCGAGCAGTGGGGCGAGGCCGTCCAGGCCCAGGCCGCCACCGGCGCCTTCGACGTCCTCGACCAGAAGGCCGTGCGCGCCTGGCTCAAGTCCGAGCACGGGATGGCGCAGAACTCGCAGTGGGCGGTCGCCGACGCCGCCCGCGCGGCCGGCTGGGAGCCGCCCACCGTCGAGGAGTACACGGAGGCGATGTACGCCGGGGGGAAGGCCGCCGCCCGGCCGCTGCACGACGCCGTCGTCGAGGCGGCCTGCACGCTCGGCGACGTCGAGGCGCAGGGGCGCGGCACCTACGTCCCGCTCGTCCACCACTCGCAGTTCGTGACCGTCGGCCCCGGCTCCTACGGGCGGCTCAAGGTCGGCTTCCGGTTCCGCGACGCCGTCCCCGAGGACGCGCGGCTCGAGCCCGCGAAGGGCTTCGCGCAGGCGACCCATGTCATCCAGGTGGCGCCGGTCGGCGAGGACGGCGCAGCTGCCGACCCGTCCGAGCTGGCCCGCTCTCTCGAGCCTCTCCTGCGGGCCGCCTGGGAGCAGAACTAGTCCACGCCGGGCATCCTGCGCTCCGAGCTGGCGTGACCTGGTGCGCATCCGGCGGACCGGGTGCCGTTCCCCGGCGTGCGGACGGGGCGCGTGGTCTCGGAGCACCTCGAGAGGCGTGCTCGATGCTGTGCCGGCGCCCCTTGCACACGCGAGTCGCCCCGTCGGCGCAGCAATCCGGGCCTTCTCCTGTGATGGGTGGGGCGATCGATGCCTCCCGTGTGCAACGGCAGGCTGGATGCACGCGGGAGACCCGGGGCGTCACAGTTGGACCGCGGTATCCCGCGGGCCACGTTCGCTCGCGTGTGCAGCGCGCGCCTCACTTGGCTGCGAAGGCCTCGGCGACGTCGTCGCTGAGGGCGTCGAGGCTTGGTGAGGTGATCGACCAGCGGTGCCAGAAGAGCTCGCGGTCCACCGGCTCCAGCCCGGGCACCGCTGCGAGGGTCGGGTGCGCCGCGAGCTGGCCCGGCGGGAGCATGCCCCAGCCGAGGCCCGCCTCGATGGCCGCCGCGAAGCCCGCCGCGGTCGGGACGAGGGCCCGTGGTCGCTGCGGCGGGAGACCGGCCGCTGCGAGCGCGAGGTCCTGGAGGTCGTCGTCCGCGTCGAAGCGGACGGTCGGCAGGTCGCCGGCTGTCGGCTCGTGACCGAGGGTGCGCCGCGTCCGCTCCAGCAGCGCCGGCGCGATCGAGGGCGTGTAGCGCAGCGTCCCGAGCCGGGTCGCGCGGCAACCGGCCACGCGGGCGCCGGTCGTGGAAACCGCGCACATGACGCGGCCCGAGCGCAGGAGCTCGGCGGTCCGCTTCTCGTCGGCGACGACGAGCTCGAGCACGACGTCGCGGTCCGCGGCCCGCCTGAGCAGCCCGGTGAACCAGGTCTGGAGGGAGTCCGCGTTGACGGCGACCGAGAGGCGCACCGGCGCCGTCGAGGCTCCCGGCGCTTCACCGTCGGTCGGCTCGAGCTCGAGCTCGCCCGCCATCTCCTGAGCGAGGCGCGCCTGCTGCCGGGCGTAGCGCAGGACGACGGCGCCGTCGTCGGTCATCGTGGACGGCGTCCCGCGGCTGACGAGGATTCGGCCGAGCGAGGCCTCCAGCGCCCGGACCCGCTGGCTCACCGCGGAGGTGGAGACTCCCAGCGAGCGGGCGGCCGCCTCGAAGGTGCCGTGGGTGGCGATGGCGTCGAGCGCTGCGAGCTGGTCCGGGTGCATGAAGGATGTCTTCACGGCCTGAAGATTATCGCGCTGGTCTTCATCGGAGGCGTCGCCCTAATCTCGCTGTCGTGCTCACTCCCGCGCTCGCTGCCTTCGCGCCCCCTGACCGCCGCGCCCTCCCTCGCTACCGGCGTCCCCGCCTCGGGCGGCCTGGCCCCGGCCCTCACGGGCTTCGGGACCGGCATGGGGCTCATCGTCGCGATCGGCGCGCAGAACGCCTGGGTGCTTCGTCAGGGCGTGCGCCGTGAGCACATCGGGCTCGTCATCGTCATCTGCGCGCTGAGCGACCTCATCCTCATCGCCGTCGGCACCGGCGCGATCGGCGTCGTCTCCGCCCTTGCGCCGTGGGTGCTCGAGGTGCTGCGCTGGGCCGGCGTCGTCTACCTGCTGGCCTTCGCCGTGAGCTCCTTCCGCTCTGCCCTCAAGCCCGGGTCGCTCGAGGCCTCCGAGCCGCAAGGCGCCTCCTCCGTCGCGGTGACGACGCTGGCTCTCACCTGGCTCAACCCGCACGTCTACCTCGACACCGTCCTCATGCTTGGCACGGTGACGAACAACTTCGGCGCCCTGCGCTGGTGGGCGGCCCTTGGCGCCGGCATGGCATCGATCGTCTGGTTCACCGGGCTGGGGCTCGGCGCGCGGGCGCTGTCGAAGCCGCTGTCGAGCGAGCGGACCTGGCGCGTCGTCGACGTCCTCGTCGGCTGCGTCATGATCGCGGTCGCCGTCCACCTCGCCATGGGCGCCTGAACCCCAGCGGGCAGCCGCCACCGCGCTCGCTGCCCCGCCCACCGAGCTCGCCGAGCCGGTTTGGGCCACTTGGCGCGCTTTGGACCATCTGAGCCGCCGGTGGTCCGAGCACTGGCACGTGGTCCAAACCCGGAGAGGGGTGACGGTTCAAGGTCGGTTGACGCCGGACCAGTCCCCGTAGCCGACGGCCTCGGGCGAGACGGACCTCGGCTGGAGCTGCCGCAGCGAGAGCTCGACGTCCGGCTCGAGCGCCTCGCCGGCGGCGTCACGCTCCGCGATGAGCCGGCGGACCCGTGGCACGGCCTCCGTCGGCAGGTCCATGCCGAGGCCGACCATCTGCGCGGAGGTGCGGAGGAACAGGTTGTCGGAGTCGTGGCGCTGCGAGTCGGCGGCCGCGCGCTCGGTCTCCGAGGCGGCTGCCCATGGCCCGCCCGCCGTCCCCGCGGTGCTGCCCGGGTCGGCGCGGCGCAGCATGCCGAGGAGGACGGTGATGACGCCGCGCAGGGCGAGCGGGTTCCAGACCTTGGCGATGCGCACGACGGTCGTCCTCGGCATGCGGCGGACGACCTCGACCATGCGCTTCACCTCGCCCTTTCGGGGCTCGGTCGGCGTGATGAAGAGGTTCGCCGCCTCGTGCCCCGTCCACTCCTCGGCGTAGGCCTCGAGCTCCGCCTCGTTCATGGACCGCCACGAGGGGTCCTCCATCGCGGCCCGGAGGTTGAGCAGGAGGAGCTGGGCGGTGAGGGGCTCGACGCCGAGCGTCTCGAGCGAGATCCCCTCGACCTCGCGGCCCTTGAGCGCCTGCTCGGCGACAGGGAGGCCGAGGCGGCCGGCGACCTCGAGGCAGCCCTTGACCTCGGCCAGCTCGGCGTCGGACAGGGGCGGCCTCGTCCCGTCGGCGAGTCGACGGTCGCCGTCGAGCGGGCCGTCGAGGCGGGCGACGGTGCGGCGAAGCTCGGGCAGCCCGGCGACGTCGTGCTCGGCGACGCCGAGGGCGAGCAGGAGCTCGCCGGCGGCCTGCCAGAGGAAGTCCTCGTCGTGCATCCACGACGTGTCGAGCTCGGGCACGGGTTCTCCTCCGTAGTGGGCGGGGCGGTGACGGACGGACCGGGGCAGGCTCGGTGGCAGGGGCTCAGACCTCCGGAGCGTCCTCGGGGGCGAGGACGTCGGTCTGCGCGGGCAGGTTGGCGACGCCGACGGGGCAGGTGACGCCGTTGGGGCCGTGGTTGCAGTAGCCGTCGGGGTTCTTCTCGAGGTAGCCCTGGTGGTAGTCCTCGGCGAGGTAGAAGGGGCCCCCGAACTCCGAGTAGAGGGAGTCGGCCGGGTCGATCGTGGTGACGCAGGTGCCGAGGCCCAGGCGCGTCAGCTCGCCCTGGAAGAGGTCGCGGACCTCGTGTGCGGCGGTCTCCTGCGCGGGCGTGGTGGTCCAGACGGCGGAGCGGTACTGGGTGCCGATGTCGTTGCCGTGGCGGTTGAGGTGCGTGGAGTCGTGGTTCTCCCAGTACGTGCGCAGGAGGGCCTGCGCGCCCTCGCCGACGACGGCGGGGTCGTAGACGACCCGGACGGTCTCGGCGTGCCCGGTCTGGCCGGTGCAGACCTCGCGGTAGGTGGCGTTGGGGGTGGTGCCGCCCATGTAGCCGACGGCGGTGTTGATGACGCCGGGCTGGCGCCACAGGATGCGCTCGACGCCCCAGAAGCAGCCGGCGGCAAGGTAGATGACGCGGGAGCCCTCGGGCCAGGGGCCATCGATGGGGGTGTGGAGGACGACCTGGTCGCCGGGCTCGGGGAGGAGGGTCTCCTCGCGGCCGGGGATGAGGGGGTTGCGGGCGGGTGCGGCGTTCGTGGTGCTGCTCGACATGCCGGTCACGCTACCGCGTGCGCGACCTCGGTCCCGACGGCTTCCACTGAGCGCGAGCGGGGAAATCGTCGGGAGGCTGCCCGTGCGTGGTGTGGTTCAAAGCGCGGCACAGACCGCATGGTTCATCGGTGGAGCGGGCGAAGTCCTGCGGGACGCCTATGTGGTCAATGCGGCTCCGCATTGCCTGGCAATTGTATGCCCGGGCTCATTCCCGATCGGCTCTGGGCGCCCCGTCTCCTGATCCTGTATCCCTCGGAAGGGACCTCCCATGAGAGTCCCTCAAAGACTGAGGACCCGGCAGAGGAAGGCGCTGGCCGCACTGTCGGCGCTCGTCCTCGGTGCCACCGGTGTCGTCGGTGCGACGGCGGCCCTGTCGCCGTCCGCGACAGCAGACGCCGCGCATGGCGACCCTATGAGCTGGAACGCGACGGTCTCCTTGATCGCTGCACCGGGGTCGACCATCAAGGCGACGGGCACCGTGACGGTGGGCCGAGTCGTCGATGAGGCGTGGAACGCAGGCGACCCCGTCAGCTACTACATTGACGCCAACGGTGTCGAGCACCCCGCGCTTGACGCAGCGCACCGCAGCAGCGTCGTGCCCGGCGAGGGCGTGTGCACCTTCCGGGACGAGTACACGTTCAAGACGGACGGTAGCGGCGACCACGGCGCTTACGTAGACGGCATCACCATGGAGCTCAACGACAATAGGGACGCGCTCGACTACGCGGGCAGCAGCGCGGTGCGAGCTCTGAGGCCTCACATCGACGGCGTCACGCTCACCCTCGACGGTAACGACGTCCTTGGACAGGCGGGCACCAGCCTGGGCCTGACCGACATCGATCAGAACTATGACCACGTTCGAGACGATGACGCTACCGACGTCGACACGTTCGTGACGCGGGTCGCCGTCTTCGATGACAACGGCAACGTCACCGGCTACGAGAACGCTCCCGGCTATTCCTCGTACGAAGGAGCGTCGATCCAGTTCGGCGACGCTAGTGCGAACGCGCAGAGCCTCACTTCTCCGCTCTGGATCCGTCACTCGAGCACCTTCGTACTCGGCATGACCTACACCGCTCCGTGATCCGTGAGTGGCACTCGCGTTGGTATCAACATGCTCCGCCCCGCGGAGGACGCGAGCGTCACCACGACGAGCACACTCAACGTGGCGGCCAAGGCCGCGGAGTTCAAGGTCGCCAAGGTGGCCCTCGACGGCAGGGACGTGACGGGCACCTATCAGGCCGGTATCGGTTACAAGATCAGTGACGGCGTCACCCTCGCTGGCGAAGGCGAGACGAAGGCCTTCAAGGTCGTCGTCACCTACACGGTTGACCCGTCGGAGATCACCGCGGCGGGCTGGGCGGCGCTCGACACCGCCTGCACGGTCGACGGCGCCCAGGACGCCACCCTCCACGGCCTCGCCAACGTCGTCTCCACGACCGGGGACACCGACGGTGCGGCCAACAACGAGGCGTGCACGACCGTTACGGGTACGCCTGGTATCAAGATCGTCAAGTACATCAACGGCGACGACGCCGACACCGCCCCCGGTGTCGAGGTCGCCGTCGGCTCGACGATGAACATCACCTACGTCGTCACCAACACCGGCAACCAGCCGCTGTCCGGCGTCACCGTCACCGACGACAAGGTTGCTGAAGCTGACATCAAGGCCGCCACCGGCTTCGACGGCAACCTCGCCGTCGGTGCGTCGACGACCTTCACCGCCACGTACGCGGCCCCCGCCGCGGGCATGCAGCACACCAACGTGGGTACGGCGCACGGCACGCCGCCGTCGACCCCCTCGAACCCGAACCCGCCGGAGGTCACTGACCACAACCCGGCCAACGCGCACTCCGTCGCGGGCCCGAGCTTCAAGGTCAGCAAGGCGCTCGCCCCCGACCAGACCACTCCGGTCACGGTCGGTGACGACAACACCTTCACGGTCAAGTACGTCATCACCGTCACCAACACCGGCGACAAGGCGGGCGTCTTCGAGGACCTCACCGACGAGCTCTCTGACTCCCCGCCCGCCGGATTCTCCGGGACGGTGGCTCCGGCCACCATCGCCGGCGAGTCCCTCGAGCCGGGCGAGTCGAAGTCGTACACCGTGACGCTCTCCGGCATGGTCGACCCGGCCGAGGCCGGTGCTGACAACACCTTCGCGGTGAAGTACGACGTGACCGTCGAGAACATCGGCAAGACCGCTGGGGCCGTCCCGGCCGTCACCGACACGCCGACCCTCGCGACCGGCTTCACCGTCACCCGCGTCCAGCTGGGGACCGCGACGGACCTGACCGCTGACGCGAAAGGCGTCTACACGCTCCTCGACGGCGGCGCCCTGACCCTCGGCGCGGGCAAGTCCCAGACGCTGCAGGTCACCGTGTACGGCACCGTCGACCCGCAGACCGCTGACTGGACCGCTGCGGGCACGTGTGACACCACCGGCGCCGGCACGCCGACGAAGGGGCTGTTCAACAAGGTCGACATGACCGGCGACACGGACGGCCCTGACAACAACGACGCCTGCGCGCCCCTCTAGGTCCCGGCCCCGACCTTCAAGGTCCAGAAGACCACCTCCGACGGCCCCGTCGCCCTCACGGGCACCGAGGCCACGGACGTCGACCGGACCTACACCGTCACCGTGACGAACTCCGGGTCCGTCGACGGCACGTCCGCGGCCGTCATCGACACTCCCGCGACTCCCGCCGGGTTCACGATCACGAAGGTGACCGTGGACGGCACCACCGTCGCCGCCGGCAACGGTGGCTACGAGGTCGCCGCGGGCGACCAGCTCGCCCGTGGAGCCTCGAAGGACCACACGGTGGTCGTCACCCACTTCGTCGACCCCAAGGTCATCGGAGCTGACGCAGCCAACTGGACCGCCCTCGGCACCTGCGCCGTCGACGGTGCCTCCACCGACGCCACCAAGGGCATCTACAACAAGGTGACCATGGACGGCGACTCGGGCTGTGCGGACAACAATGACGCCTGCACCACGGCGACGGGCAGCCCGTCGACCAAGATCACGAAGTTCATCAACGGCGACGACGCCGACACCGCACCTGGTGTCTCCGTCCCCGTCGGCTCCACGATGGACCTCGAGTACCGCGTCAAGAACACCGGCAACCAGCCGCTCACCGACGTCAAGGTCACCGACCAGGTGACGGCGCCCGCCGACGCCACCCAGGTCAGCGACCTCACGTGCCCGAAGACGACGCTCGCCGTCGGCGAGGTCATGACGTGCACCGCCACGCTCGCCGCTCCGGCCGCCGGCGTCCAGCACACGGACGTGGGGACCGTCACGGCGGTTCCGCCGCAGACTCAGGGGAACCCGCCCACCGTGGCGGACCACAACCCGGGCAACGCGGTCTCGACGCCTGACCCGGCCTTCTCCGTCAAGAAGGAGACCTCCGCCTCGCCCATCACCCTCACGGGGACCGGCAAGCAGAGCCTCACGGTCGACTACACGGTCACCGTCTCCTCCGCGAACGGCAAGGCCGGCACCTCGAAGCGCGTCACGGACGTCCCCGAGAAGCCGACCGGCTTCACGATCACGAGCGTGACCGTGGACGACAAGGCCGTCTCGGCCGACGCCGACGGCGCCTACCTCGTTACCGCCGGCGACACCCTCGAGGCCAACGGCTCGAAGGAGCACACCGTGGCGGTGACCTACGAGGCCGACCCGACCGCGCTCACCGCGGCGGACTGGGGCGACCGGGGCGTGTGCTCCACCCAGGGTGCCGGTGACCGTACCAAGGGCCTGTTCAACCAGGTCTTCCTTGCGGGCGACACCGACGGCGTCGAGAACAACGACGCCTGCGTCCCCGTCAAGGGCACGCCGGGCACCAAGATCATCAAGAAGATCAACGGCGACGACGCCGACACCGCCCCCGGTGTCGAGGTCAAGGCTGGTTCGGCGATGAACGTGACCTTCGAGGTCACGAACACCGGCAACGAGCCGCTCACGGATGTCACGGTCACGGACGACAGGATCGCGGCCGCGGACATCAAGGCAGCTGCGGGCTTCGACGGCAACCTCGCCGTGGGTGCCACGACGACCTTCACGGCGACCTACCCGGCTCCCGCCGCGCGCGCCGAGCACGTCGACGTCGGCACCGTGACCGGCACCCCGCCGGCCCCGCCGCCCACGCCGGAGAACCCGAACCCGGAGCCTCTGACGCCGGTGACGGACCACAACCCGGCGCACGCGCACACGCCGAGCTCTCCCAGCCCGACGCCGACGCACCCCGTCGTCAGCCCGCCGACGCACCCGGCGGTCCCGGTCACGCCGGTGACACCGCACAAGCCCAGCAGCCCGAGCCACTTCCTCGCCCACACCGGCGCGAACGTGCTCGGCGGGATCGTCCTCCTCGGCGGCCTCCTCGTCGCCGGCTCGATCCTCCTGGCCCGTCGTCGTCGCACCGACGAGGACTGAGCCGCTGAGCCCACGGTGACCGGCCCCTGAGGCCGTCAGCCGCAACGGAGGCCCGGCACCCCGCAAGGGGCGCCGGCCCTCGGCTCGTCCTCCGGACGGGGCGCCTCAGCGCAGCAGGGGGCGCGGCCGACGCGCGATGACGCGGAGGACCTCACCGACGAGGCGGGGCGGCCTCTCACCAGTGCCTTTTGATCGTCGGGTGGGCGGCGGCGACTGCCGTCCACGCACGAGACGTCCCCGGTACCCGTCTCGGCGCCGTCACCGTCATCGTGCGCCCGCGCTCATCGAGGCCGGTGACGTCCATGCCGAGAACTTCGCCGAGCACATGGCCTCCACGATGACCTGCGCGGCGCCGTGCCGGGGCGCAGGAGGGTCTAGCGGCGGCGCGGGCTCATGCGACCGTCGCGCCCCAGCACGCCCCGCTCCTCGCTCCAGTCGGCGCGCGGGAAGCGCTCGCGGAGGAGCTCGATGGGCGTGCCGACGGGGAGCATGACGGTCCGACCGTCGCGGGCCGTGAGGCGGGTACCGCGCCGCGGCACCGTCGCGTCGTCAGAGTCGCCCCAGTTGTAGACGGGCTCGACGTCGCGGACCTCGTCCAGCGCGACGCGACCCTCGCCGTCGGAGCCGGTGCGCCAGCAGACGGCCTCGCGGTCCACCCGGATCCGCCAGGTGAGGGTGTCGTGGACGAGGTGCCACGTGATGAGCGCCCAGACGATGACCGCCAGCGCGAGGATCCAGACCCTCATCGACGCCGACGGGTCGACGACGGCGATGACGCCCGCCGCGAGGAGACCGGCGCCCACGAGCGCGTCCATGCTCCCGACGCCGGCGCGCAGCCATCCGTGGCGCAGCTCGAAGGAACCGGCGTCGTCGAGCTCGCGCACGCCCGGCCGCGCCATGAACGGGTAGAAGGCGACCGCCGCGACCACCAGGCCGACGAGGACCCGATGACGGTGCCCATCAGGCCGACTCCCCGGAGTCGGGCAGCCAGGGCGCGACCTGGCGCGGCACCCAGACCGGCACGACGACCACGTGCGGGGCGCCGGAGGAGTCGTGGCCGGCGACCTCCCACCCGGCCCTCTCGTGCCAGGTCGAGTCGCCGTTGGAGTGCGTCTCCCAGTGGGGCGTGGCGGCGGTGACCGAGCCCAGCTCGAGGCTCGTGCCCGGGCCGAAGGCCGGGACGACGGTGAGCGTCGTCGTCGTGACGATGACGCGGGCGCGCGCCAGCTCGACGACTCCCCTGAGGGCGATCCACGGGCCGTACAGGCCGATGAGTCCCAGGACCGCTCCCGCCCACCACGGCAGTCCCTCGGAGACGCCGAGCACTGCGAAGAGGCCCAGCACGGCGCCCACCAGGAGGCCGAGGAACACGTGCGCCAGCATGCGGCCGACGGGCGGTCGGACCGTGAGGGCCCCGTCCTCGCTGCGCCTGACCGGGCCCTTCGCCTTGAGCGACCAGACCCCAGCGGCGCACAGGACGATGATCAGGACCACTCAGGGCAGGTCACCCATCAGCTCTCCTCGACTCTCGTTCGGGTACGGGCAGAGGCCTCGTGCTTCACGCCCCGGCCCTTACAAGGAGGTTCTCACCGCTCCCACGACCGCCGGTGGGGAGCGCTGCCCGGGTCCTGCCCGGTGACCACCCGCGCCCGGGGCCGCGTCCCCGCCTCGGCGGCGGCGGCCCGCGCCGCATCCACCAGGCAGTCGGGGGCGAAGGCGCTGACATCTTTGCCTCGCATTATCACCGCACCGGTCGGA
>SKEM01000558.1_pt2 | contig 19236 bp, 14 predicted proteins | sample 4826731 | NCBI WGS metagenome assembly SKEM01 (sample SAMN11008809, study PRJNA524170) | human gut metagenome | biome: Human fecal sample; material: Feces; isolation source: fecal sample from pouch patient p37 | host: Homo sapiens | place: Israel: Tel-Aviv | collected 2015-07-27
CAGAATCTTGAAATTTAATTTTATCTGTTTGAACATCAAATGCGTAATTTTTTCCAAAAATCTTTTTATCATATACTCTAAAAATATCATTTATATTAGGAGTATTTCCATACGTTTCATCAAAAATAGTTATTTTATCTGTAGTAAAGCTCTTTTTATATTCTTCTATGCCATTTAATTCTTTCATAAAAAGTCTATTATTTTCATAAGTATTTTTTATTAATGAAAGATGACCTAATTCAAATAACTTATCATATTGCTCTAACATAGTAGAACTGATAAATTCATCAATTTTTCCTAAAATTATATCTATATCACAATATCCCCAAAAAGCAAAATTTTTGATTTTATCTTCTAGAATATATCCATATGCCGGCTTATAATCACATAATTTTTGATAAGAATTTAATGAAATAGGAAAATCAAACTTTTCTTGAACTTTATTTCTAAAGTCTTCAAATGACATATACACAGTTTCTACATTCTTAGGATAATTATATTTAGTACTATCATTAGTGAGGATAAGCCAATTATATTGTGTATTATATGCAGCAGATTTTAAAAAAAGTGGGAAAATTGCTGGTAATTTCCCAAAATAAGGTACAATAAATAAACATTTTTTCATTAATTTCTCTTTTCTTTCTACAACATCTTTAAGTTGACAAACCCCAATATATCCTTAATCTTATTTTTTAATCCCACTCCTTGTTTCATTTTCACAAGATTACGATATAATTTTTGAATCTCTTTCCAGTTTTCCGCAGTTAATACTTCTTGCTTTTTTTTATCACGCGTTAAATTAATAAGATAATTTTTAAAATCTTGAATTGCATAATTTTGAAAATATGATTTTTCATCCTTAAAAAAAGCAACTCTCTGTTTTCTAAATTTTAAATTATCATAAAACTTTTTCTCAGAAAATTTTGTTTTCATTATACTTCCTGATCGCTGAACATAATTATATAAAGGAATATTAACAATAGAAACTCTTTTCACATTCCAAAAGAGAGGAACAAAAATATACTCATCTTCAAAAAAACGCCCTTTTTCAAACCGAACGGTTTTAAAAATATCAGCTAAATATATTTTATTCCATGACACAATATTAGCTATACTATTATTTTTTATATAATAATTTTCGATTAAATCACGTCCAGTTAATATAGAATTTTTATTATTAATAGTTATCCTACGTAATTTTGCCCCCTTCTCATCAGTTTCAAAGAAAGCACAAACTACTATTTCTGCATTATCGTTAATTGCATGATCATACAATATCTTTATATAATCCTTTTCTACAAAGTCGTCACTATCTGTAAAAATAATATACTTTCCCCTAGCTTGGGTTACTCCAAAGTTTCTAGCATCTGACAACCCACCATTAACTTTCTTAAAGTATCTAAATCTTTTATCATCTTTAACAAATTTACAACAAATTTTTTCAGAATTATCTGTTGATCCATCATTCACTAAAACAACTTCAAAATCACGAAAAGATTGATTTTGAAGACTTTTTAAGCATCTTTCAAGATATGGTTGTACATTATAAATTGGTACAACTACCGAAACTTTTGGCTTCATTTTTCCTTCTTTTACATACTGTATACTAATTTATATTACTTTCTTTATTATTACTCCACACTATACAATATAATGCAATTGCCGGAGAAAGAGTTACATATTCTACTGTATTCAAAATTACAAATCCGATCATAATAAAGACTATCATACTTCTATGATGATCCAAGGCATTTTTTATTAAATAAGAAAATACAATCAAATAAATTAATAAACAAATTATTCCTAACTGAATACCCAGATATAAATAACAATTATCAATTACCTGAACCCATTTGCCATCTACTCCCAAATAATTTAAATCTAATTTAGCAGGAAATACTCTTAATCCATAATTACGTAAATATAGTTGAAAAATATCCAACCTCCATGAAGAAAAACGATTAATTGTATCATAAAATCTACATTCTGGTTTTAAAAATAACACTATTAAGTAAGAACACACACATGCTATTTCCGGTAAAATAATCAAAATATTTTTAATAAACTTATTTTCTAAAAAACTTTCAAAATGTAATCTGGGAAACTTATAAATTAAGCATGCACCTATTGCTATGAAATATAATATAAATGTTTCACCACGGGCATCAGTAATTTTCCCAAAAAAATACCCCAAAAATAAAATAATAATTAATTCAAAATAAGTTAAACTTTTATTTCTAATTATTATCCATTCTGCTGAAATTATCATAATCATATACATTACATAAGTTGGATAGCTAAAGCCGAGTGTCTGTCTAATTTCCCCATTTTCTCGACTAATTGTTCCTAAGATATTTAAATATCCCGCTTTGAACGCAAAGAAAATGATAATAAACAACATTATTTTTACCACTATATCTTTTTTAAAAACATTTTTATAATCCACATTAACTGCAGCAAAGAAAAAAAATACAAACATTAAAAAACGTGTATCTCTTAAAATTATTCCTGTTATTACCGCATAGATCACAATAACAAGATATAGCATAAAAATATCTTTTCTTGGACGAGAACTAATATATATGTAAGCTAAAATCGGAAGACATATTATTTGAAAAATTAAATAAATTTTTTCATAGCCACTATATATGGTAGATACCTGAGACCATTCAATTACACTGAAAACACCATACATAATATAAACTAATGTAAAAATTTTATTTCTAAAATCTTTTACTTCTTTTTTCATATAATTTTTACTCACATTCCATTTTATCTGTACTTCTTATTCTTAAATTTTGAAATGAAAAGTCGAAGACAAATGTATCCTTTAATTTGTAATCTACTATTTTTTTCAAGAGAAAGAAGCTTAAAGCTAACTTTTTTCCCCATGTTTTTATTTAATTTTAAATTATACTTTTCTAAATAATTTAATATATTTTTATAAATTAAGTCTGAATCTTTAAATTTATAAATTAAAGATAACCCATAAATTTCGAAAATAGTATTTATAAAATCTAATTTAATATAGCTACCCATGTTTCCTTTGCATTTTCTATTAAGATCTAGGCGTCGATTGAAAAGAACTACCGAATTAGACAATGCCTTATAGGGATTAAGCTTTATACGTTCTATATTAGTATCTTCTTGATAATAATATATATATGATACATGCTTTACATATTTAATACTTGGATTACTTTCAAGAACTCTAATAACAAAATCAAAATCTTCTCCTGATATTTTAGTAATATCAAAGAAAATATTATTATTAAGTAAATAATCTCTTAAATATAATTTACCAATAGCCCAATTTAAAAGACCATTTTTTACAGCTTGTGGTAATATCTTTTTTGATTCCACTATTCCCGATTCATTATTTAACTTAAAAATTGAAGAACTTTTTTTTGTTCTCATTTGTACATCAAATATAATTAAGTCTTGATCATACTTCTCCAATTTACTATTAAAAATTTGACTATTAATAGTATCATCTGCATCAATAAAATAAACATATTTACCTGTTGCTTTTTTTATTCCGTAATTTCTAGCCGAACTTACGCCTCCATTTTCTTTTTCAAAATATTGAATAGACGGATAATGAACAATCAATTGTTTATATACGTTTGTATAAGACTCTTGTGAACCATCATTAATAAAAAGAATTTCTATATCACTTAATTCTATCTTAACAATTTCATCTAAGCATCTTTTTATTACTTGCTCAGGTTTATTAAACGCAGTAATAATAAAACTTATTTTTTTCATTTTTGTTCTTTCATCGCTTGAACATAATAATTATATAAAGTTACATATTGCTTTTCTATATTATAATGATCATTATTTAAACTATATTTTCTGTCTTCTTGTTTTTTTATTTCTTTAAGCCAGGGATCCACTCCTTTATTGATTGGAATAAATCTTACTGATGGAGAAAAAGCTACACTCTTATCTATATTATTAGATAGTAAAGTAGTTACTCTAGAGGATTGTGCTTCTATTGCCACAACAGGTAATCCTTCATATAATGATGGCATTAAAAAAGCGTCAAAAGCAGAATATAATTTCTCTGTACTTTTTACACTTTTTATTCTTATTATCTTATCCTTACTTTGTTTTTGTTTTATGTACTCATCCAATTCCTTTGTCAATTCACCATCGCCCACAATAATTAAATAACTATTTGGATTTTTTACATTATATGCATCAAATATATCTACAAGAAATTTTTGATTTTTTTGTACTACAGCTCGCCCAATAGTCCCCAATACCATACTATCTAGAGGAATGTTATATTTAATTCTTATTTCTTTTCTCCAACTTAAATTATATCTATATTTTTCTTGGTCAATAGCATTATATAATATTTTAAAATCATGCTTTCCGTACATATACTGCCCAGCTTTTTTCCCACATGCCATTAAATTAGTCGCAAATTTCATATTCAGTTTTTTAAAAAATGGAGTTATATAATGACTAAATTCATCTTGAGCAATATGAGAATGTGAAATTCTAACTGGTATACCTACTAGTGTAGCTACAAAAAGTGGAAAAAAATTAGTTAAACTCATATGAGCATGAACTATATCTGGTTTTTCTTTTTTTAATATTCGATATGTAGCCATCAGATGTTTGATAACACCTGTTCTTTTTGCTGGTATTTCTATCATTCTATTTCCCATTTTTTCAGACATATTTTTTTTAGCAGTATCAGCTTTATGTTGATATACAATTACATTTTCCATATCGTAGTGTTTGTTTATTAAATTAGTATAATTTAATAATACCTGCTCTACACCTCCATTTTTAAAACCAGATACAAAATGCATAACTTTTATTTTATTCATGTTTTTCTTCCTTAATAATAGAGCTCTAACATTTCTTGTGCCATTTGTTGCCCATTATATCTATTAATTGCTTTATCTCTTTCATTCTTCATCAAAGTAGTCCTTAAATGTCTATTTTTATATAATTTAATAGTTACGTCACAAACTTTCTGTGGACTATCTTGTGGCACTATAATTCCATCAACACCATCATTTATGATAGTTGGGATAGCATCAACGTTAGTAGCTACAACAGGAACACCACAAGCCATATATTCTGGCAAAACTAATCCAAAACCTTCCCAACGAGACAGTAACATCCCTACATCCATAATCTTCATATAAGCTGTAGGATTATCTACCCAATCAGTTATCAAGAATGATGAACCAAGATCATACTGATTAATTAAGTTTTCAATTTGATCACGTAATTCACCATCCCCAACCATTAAAAAGAATGCGTTAGGGATCTTTTCTTTTATCAACTTTGCAGCTTTTACAAAAGTATCAGGAGCCTTTTGCTTAGATAGTCTACCAACCATTCCCACAACAAATGCATCTTCAGGGATACCTAATTGAATTCTACTCATAGGAGTAGTCTTCTCTATCTCTTCTAAGTCAATTCCGTTATAGATCACCTGTAATTTGCTCGGCTTACAAATTTTTTCTCTAAGAGCTGATTCTCTTTCAGCATCAGAAATGCAGACAATCTTGTTACAGAAATGAGCAGATATCTTTTCTACCCATTTATACAATCTTTTCTTTCTAGCAGATTGTTGCATATTGAATGCCCAACCATGAGGATTATAAATGACTTTATTATTCAATCCCAGATCAGCGATACGTGCAAATGCACCAGCCTTACTTGAATGAGCATATACGATATCGGGCTTTAATTGCTTAATGATTCTTCTTAGAGTTCTCTCAACTTTGAGATCTGATGAAAATTCAACATTATGTGTCATTTTTAAAACTATAACTCTATCAGACAAATCTTTAAACTTTTCATAATCATAATTTTGTGAGCATACTAAGATATTCTCAACTTTATCTTTGCTATATTTAAAGAGCGTTTCTAAATATCTTTCTACTCCGCCTGCAGCTTCTGCCACATGAAGTACACGTATTTTCTTTTTCATAATATTTTTAATACGCCCCATTCGGATGAATCATAACTAATACGGTCTTAATAATTAATTTGAAATCTTCCCACAAACCAGAATGATTGATATAGACAATATCAAGCCATACCATTTCATCAAAGTCAGCTTCATTTCTACGCGTTACTTGCCAAAGTCCAGTACAACCTGGCATAACCAATAAACGCTGTTTATCATAGTCAGTATATTCTGCAACTTCAGAAGGAAGAGGCGGACGTGGTCCTACTAATGACATGTCTCCGATCAGAACATTGTATAATTGTGGTAACTCATCCAAGCTATATTTACGAATCATATGTCCAATTTTAGTAATTCTTGGATCATCTTTAATTTTAAACATAGCACCATTGACTTCATTTTGATCTTCTAATTTATCCAGCATCTTATCTGCATTAACGACCATGGAACGAAACTTCCACATTCTAAATGGCTTTTCATTCTTACCAATTCGCTCTTGCGAATAAAATGCTGGTCCACCATCTTCGTGTCTAATTCTAATAATTAGATACAAAAATAATGGTGATAGAAGAACTAATCCTATCGCACTAGCCACGATATCAAATAATCGCTTAATTGTGTGATAAAAAGGTCGATTATAAACCTTTTTTGGATTAACTTTCAGTCTTTCCATCGCCATCATTATTCCTCTTATCCTCTTTTTTACTTAGTAACTTACTTAAAAACCAACTACTCCTAAAGCTGTATTATAATACTTCTTTATTTCTATGACTAAAATAACCAAAACTTCTTCTTTTTCTTAAGTGGTCGCCAATTCAATTGAACATTATCACCGTTCACAATTGCGCGAGCATTATCTTCGAATTCTTGAGTTACTCCCTGCCCAAATTCATTGCTCAACTTCTTTAACGCTGCGCTATATTCATATTGTCTCTTAGGCAGATCATGAGCATCGGATGCAAAGCAAGCACATTGTCCAGCTTCAATGAAGCGTCTACTCATTTCTTCTATTTTCTGGCCAAACGTTCCAACATATGAACTAGCAGTAATTTGAACTAAACAACCTTGCTCAATTAATTCTTGCAAGATATGTGGTTCTTTTAAGATTCTACTGTTACGTTCCGGATGCACAACAATTGGTGTAATGCCACGTTGTTGAATACTAAAGATCATATCTTTAGCATAAGTCGGTACATCATCACTTGGAAACTCCAATAACATGTATTGTCCTTCTTCATCCAAGAAGAGGATGTCATCATTATCAAGTGCATCAGGCAAATCGCCTGAAATACGCACTTCTTGCCCAGGAAATACTGTTAATGGAATCTTTGCTTCATCCAGCATATCTTGAAAGTTCTCAGTTAACCAAATCACATCATCTTTGTGATTAAGATATTTTCCATTTAACGTATGTGGTGTACATACTGCATGTGTTATACCATCTTTTACAGCATCCCTTGCCAACTTAATTGATGTTTCCCAATCTTTTGATCCATCATCAATCCCTGGCAAAATGTGACAGTGAATATCAACTAAAGTCATAATTACTTCCTAAATTTAGAGAATAATCCTTTTTTCTTTGTGTCTTCTTCTCCGTAGCCATAACCATAGCCGTATCCGTAACCATAGCCATAACCCGCATTATCAGAACTTACATCATTCATGATGTAACCCAAGATACGTGCCTTTGCAAATTCAAGCATTTCAACAGCACGCTTAATCGCCATCTTTTGCGTCTTACCTTGGCGAACTACTAAGACAACACCATCTAAGTGACTAGCAAGTTCTTGTGTATCAGATACTTCAAGAACAGGAGCTAAGTCGATAATAACTAGATCATAGTGTTCTTCGGTAAGTTTAACAAAATCACGCATGCGCTTAGAACCAATCAGTTCTGCTGGATTAGGTGGCATCGGACCAGCCGTCAATACATAAAGATTATCTACGCTACTCTCTTGTACCACGCTATCAAGATCAACTTCCTTAGCAGTTGAAGAGATAACTGTACTAAGACCAACATGATTACTTAAGTTAAAGGTTGATTGCACTGTAGGTCTACGTAAGTCGGCATCGACCAATAAGACTTTACGTCCTGCTTGAGCATAAGTAACAGCAACGTTAGCAGCTACAGTAGATTTACCTTCACTAATATTAGCAGAAGTAAATGCTAAAGACTTAATGTCATGATCCACTGCCATAAAGTTAATATTAGTACGAACAGTACGGAATTGTTCAGCTATTGGACTCTTTGGCTTAGCTACAGTGATTAATTTAGCACCATTCTTAATGGTTTCATCTGTACCACGCTTTTTCTTAAATAATGGCATTTTGTCCTCCTACTCTTATACTCTACGTCTCTTAGCTTGTCCACGATTAGTCATATTTGCACTCTTTTTAATAGTAAATGAAGATGACAAGTGGAAGTGAGCGATTTGACCTAAGTTAGTTAAGCCTAATTCACGAGTTAAGAATTCATCGTCACGAACAGTAGTATTACTCATCTCACGAATAATAACTACAGCTAAGCTCAATACCAAACCAACTACGAAGCCAGCTAGAGTGAACAACTTAACGTTAGGTGATGATCGAACACCATTAATACCACGTGCAACAATAGTTACGTTATTAACGCTCATAATAGTAGGAATTTCTTTACGGAAAGTTTCGGCTACTGCATTTACTTCTGCCTTTGCCTTAGCTGGTGTATCAGCCTTAGCTGAAATTGAGAAGACTTGTGATTGTTGTTGGGTACCTACTGAAATACTCTTAGCAAGTTCTTTTGCAGAAACTGAATAACTCTTACCGCTTCGTTCAATTACAGCTGGGCGAGCTTTTCTTACTAATCTTCTTCTGCCGTTTTCATCAGTTCTGTACACTGCTTTTTGTGCTTTTTTCACAACAACAGTTGGATTAGCTAAACGATTAGAAGCTTCTGTCAAAATCTTGTTACTTGTTACGATGTCTTTATAAGTAGTAACCATCTGCATGTTAGCTTGTTGAGTCGCATAAGCTGCGTTTGGATCGTTGTTACGACTCTTTTGGTTAACTAATAATTGAGCAGTTGAAGTATATTTAGGAGAAATTACGAATTCTGAAACTCCCCAGCCCACTAAGGCAAGACCTACACTCCAAAGAATCAATGCCCAGATATGCTTACGACAAATACGTAATAATTGGGTAAGATCGATTGTATTTTCTTGTTCTTGTTTTTGTTCCATATCTCTTTCCTTATACTATTGATTCATGACATAGCTGGCACTATTAGCAGCAACTCTTACCTTAGGAAGACCTAACGCTGCTCTTAATTTATCAGACACTCTTTGTCTTTCTTGTCTACTTACTACTTCGATTTCCATAGTACCAAACTTAGGATTCTGAGTTTGCTTACTTACACCTTGAGCATGATCTTGTGACAAGTTATCTGTTGCATGTCTATAGTCCATCCCGATCTTGTACATTTGATTCATAGTCAAGTCAGTTTGCATTTCACTTGAGATTGAATTCAAGAATTTAGTATTAAGTAGTGTAGTAGGTGAGATAGACTTCTTAAGAAGTGCCATGACAACACGGCGATCACGGTCTTGACGACCATAATCTTGACGTGGATCCCCATGTCTAAGTTGAGCAAAGGCTAATGCCTTCTTGCCATCCATATGGTAGGTCTTACCTTCTTGGAAGTGGTATCCCATATTGTCGAAAGTCAATGGTGAAGTTACATCAATACCACCAACTTGATCAATAGCCTTCTTAAGACCACCCATGTTGATCATAATGTAACCGTCAATTGGCACACTATAGTATTTATCCAGTGTCTTAACTGTTTCACCAACTCCGCCTAATGTATAAGCAGAGTTAATCTTCGTTACTCCATATTGTGGGAAATCTGGGAAGATTGCATTTGAATCACGTGGAATAGATACAATTGACGTACTATTAGTCTTAGGATTAATTGCCATCATCATGATGGTATCAGTACGTCCTTTCCAGCTACGTCCCATTGCTCCAGTATCAGTACCGAGCAAAAGAATATTGATTGGTTTCTTCTGTGCTAGCAAATTATCAAGATTACGTCCCTTGTTGCTCTTAGTTGTCTTAGCAACGGGAGTATACATATTTTGCGTGGTATCACGTAAGTTCTTATAAACCATACCACAAACAAAAAGTGCAATAACTACAATAACGCCGATCACAATCCAGAACCAACGCCAAAACTTACGATGGTGATGACGGTGATGTCTATGGTGGTGATGGCGACGTACATCATTATTTGGTTGATTATTTTCTGCCATTTTGATCCCCTTAATTATTTATACAACTTTCTTATTATATACTCATACCGCTGTTTTTTACCAGACCTGTAACGGTTTTCTAATCCAAATAATCGTGTTTTTTCATATTATATTAAATATGTAATACAATTAACTTACATACATTTTTAATAACGAGGTGTTTACATGATAGATAATCAACCTAAAAAAACTAAGGCCTATATTGCAGGCGTTAACTTGAAGGATCCTAACTTCGACTACTACATGACTGAACTTGCCAACTTAACTGAAGCAAATAATATGGAAGTAGTTGGTCAAAGCTCACAAAACGCGGAATCAATTGTTGCGGGAACTTACTTCGGTGTCGGTAAGATTAACGAGATTAAGGCGATGGCCCAAGGCTTGAAAGCTAAAGTCTTGGTCTTAAATGATGAATTAACTCCAGTACAGATCCGTAATCTTGAGAAGTTAACCAAGATGCGCGTGATTGATCGAACTGAATTAATCTTAGAAATCTTCGCCAGTCGTGCAAGAACTAAGCAAGCTAAACTGCAAGTTCAACTTGCTAGATTGCAATACGAATTGCCACGTCTCCACCCTTCCGAGAACAACCTAGACCAGCAACGTGGTGGTGGTTTCTCCAACCGTGGTGCCGGTGAAAGTAAACTTGAATTGAATCGTCGAACAATTGGTAAGCAAATCTCTGCTATTAAAAAAGAACTTAAAGCTGTTGCCAGCCAAGAAGAAATTAAATCTGCTCGTCGTAATCAAAGTCGCATCCCTAAAGTTGCTCTTGTCGGCTACACCAACGCCGGCAAGTCCACAACAATGAACGGCCTACTCCGCGAATTCTCTAAAGAAGGCAGCGACAAGGAAGTTTTCGTTAAAAACATGCTCTTTGCCACTCTGGACACCAGCGTGCGCCGGATCGACTTGAAGGACAATTTCAGTTTTATTCTTTCTGACACTGTTGGTTTTATTTCTAAGTTGCCACACAACTTAGTTGAATCATTCAAGGCAACCTTGCAAGAAACACGCGACGCCGATCTTTTGATTAACGTGGTTGATGCATCCGACCCTAACATGGTCCAGATGATCCGCACTACACAGAACGTGCTAGACGAGATCGGCGTTAAAGGCATTCCAATGATTACCGCCTACAACAAGGCCGACAAGACCGACCGCAATTACCCTCAGATCGAAGGTAGCGACATTCTTTATTCAGCAACTGATCCCAAGTCAATTAAGCTCTTGGCTGATCTCATTACCAAGCGTGTCTTCTCTGATTATGGCAAGTTCAACCTCACACTTCCTTTGAGCGCAGGTAAGGAATTGGCCTACTTACACGAGAATGCTCAGATCCTGAGTGAAAACTATGAAGACGACGGTGTCCACATCGAAGCCAACATTGCACCGGATGATCAAGGTCGTTTTAAGGAATATCTAGTCTAATTAATAGGAACGAATAATCAAGTACCCCAGAATAAATTCTGAGGTTTGTAGTTCTCATTCCTTATAGGATAGTGATCTTAGCGTCTTTCGACTCTCACCTTCGAGACTACATCATCGGACAGTTGACGATGCCCGTTTATCTGCCAAGATTTACTCGGCAGATGCTTGTTTGTTAAACTGCGGTGCTTCTTCACCGCTTCGATAGAGCGTCCCTAAGAATTGGATGTTCATTGCGGCCAGGCGGTCATCGTTTGACTTATAGCCACATCTATCGCAAACATATAAGTGTAAAGCGTGATTTCGATTTTCCTTGCGGATGCGTCCGCATTTGGGACAGCGCTGACTGGTATATTTGGCAGGGACTTTTACTACTGCGGATGAGTTCAGATAAGCCTTGTAGCTTAAAAACTGTTCAAATTGATAAAAAGCCCACGAAACCATCTCGTAACGCTTGTCCTTAGCTGTTTTTTCAGTGGCGAAGCGAATATCGGTCAAGTCTTCCAATACGAAAAGAGTATTAGCACCATAGCGGTCAATGAGTGTCTTAGTTAAGCGGTGGTTAACATCGCTCATAAAGCGGTTCTCTCTTTGACCGATCTGCTTAAGTCTTCGTTTGGCGGACTTAGTGCCTTTTGCTTGAAGCTGGGCACGCAGTTTCTTATATTTGCGTCTGATTCTCAATATTTTTTGACCGTTAACAAGCAAAGTTTTGCCTTTTTCATCGTAGCAGGAAGCTAAAAAACGCAATCCACGATCAACACCTACAACATGTTCAGCCTGTTCTGGCTGATATTGTGGCAAAGAAATAGTGGCACTAAGGTGAATGTACCAGTTGTTTTTAAACTGCAACAGCTTGATAGTACCGAATTTCCATTTTTTAGAATCAAGATACTGTTCAAATCCTTCGCATACAAAATCAAGCTTTTTTCTCCCTTGCAGGGTGTTTAAGGATATTTGATTAGCGGAGCTTAGATAAGACCAGTCCCTGCCGCGCTGTAAGTCTAACTGTGGACGCTTGAAGCGGATTGGATACCAGAGCCAGCTAAGATCACAAAAAGTCTGTGCCCAGATAGCGTGTCCCTTGCCGTCTTTTCTGCCAGTATCGTAGCGATGAGGTTTTTGCTTTAATTGGGTTCTAACAGTCTTATAGCGTGCAATTACTGTTTTGATAGCAGACTGCGCCATTTGGCTTTTAAGACCGAATTTATTTCTAAGGTCACGGTACAGCGCCTTGTTCAGCTTAGACTGCTTTAATTCAAAGTTATGGTCAAAAACATACTGCGAGATAAAGTTACAGGCATCCTTATATTTAATCATAGTTTGTATAAAGGCTTGAGCTGTTTCTTTATCAATGTTAAGCAACTTGGCTTTAATTGTAACTGTTTGATCCATTGAAATTCACCTCCTCATATAAATTCACTATCATTTATATCATAAAAGAATTAGTGAAATAATAAAACTAGAAAGGAAAAAGGGCTAAAAGTGCAATTCCTCCCCAGATTAAAATCATGGGGTATCCTTGCTTAATCAGCCCTATAGTTGTTTATCAATGAAAAAACATAATTTGCTGGTAATTGCTGTTGCGTTATTCGGGTGTGTTGCACTTAATAGTGAACCTATTCAAGCAGCCAAATATTCTAAATCAGAAGCTAAGAAAGTTAAGTATTTCCAGCGCGAATATCGCGGCTTGAGTAAAACCAAATACAACCGCAATAATATTTACCAGCAAGCACCTAACTTTGCCGATCCATTTTCACCAGGGACATTAACCCCTACGTATATTCCCGATACGATGAGCTACATTAATTACTATCGCGAATTAGCAGGACTGCCAGCTGAAGCTAACCATAACGAAGACAATCAAAGCGCCCAGATTGGCGCAGCCGCGCTAGCTTCAGTTAATGCAGCCGCTAACTTGAAGGCCCACGGCCTCCTCGACTATCTTCGCCCTAGTTATATTAGTGAATCTGATTGGAATATCGCTGAAAGTTCAACTTTAGGCAATATCAACTTCTTGGATAACGCGGGTAGTACTTCGGCCGGTGAGGTTGTAACGGATCTGATTCGCGAGGATAATAATATCGCAGGTACTGGGAACATCGGCCACCGGGCCATGATCTTATCTACTCGCGCAACACGGATGGGAATCGGTGCAGCATACGGCGTAAGTAACGACATGCTCTATTCTGTGGAATATGGACTATTTGCTGATGACATCTTGCGTACGCCTGTGAAGAAGCAAATTGTTTATCCCGCTACTCAGGTCTTTCCATATGAATTAATTGGCAGGAATACCCCATGGTCGTATGCAACAACGAAGAAGATCTCTGGTACGCCGAAGATTTATATTACTGATTTATCCACCAAAAAGAAGAAGCGTTATCGTGCAACGCAGGTACGCAATTTTAATACGATGTTTTACGGTGAAGGTTATACCACAACGATTACGTATCGCCCAGGTAAGATTAAGCTAGTTAATACACATAAGTATAAGGTACAGATTGGTAAGCATTATACATATTCATTTAGATTTTTTAGACAGAACGGAAAATTAAAGTAGATACAAAAAGAGTCTGGGAAATAAGTCTTATTTTGACTTAAAATCTAATTTCTTAGAAAGTAAAAATACTGATATATCAGCATTTGTTTAAATGCTAATTATCAGTATTTTCTTTATTTTAGAGTTTTTCCCAGACTCTTTAGAATATGTTTAGATTTATTATTTATATTAACTCCAACTTTAAGTAAAATAGTTATTAGGCTTAAGTGGTCGCTCCCTTAGGCTTAGTAACTCTTCGTGACTACACACCCCTCAAATTCTGAAGTTACGGAGGTGACAGTCATGAATAATTGGATAGACTGGAGAGTTAGCGCACCGTGATCGTGCTTACTATTGCAGTAAGAATTATCCTAGACGCTTTGGGCAAATTTGCCATTCGTCTAGCGATAGCTTACGCGACAATAAAAAAAGCTAATCGCAAGGATTAGCTAACAACACAGTCATCTGAGTTACGATCGGAGTTAGTGAGTCCCATTCACTAGCTCCTTTTCTTTTATAATTATATATTTTTATTGCTCAATTCGCAATTATTACACTAAATGCCACCCTAATCAGGGTGGCATTTGTTCATTATAATGATTCTACAATTGTTCCTATTGATGTGTTCTAATTAATCACGACGTTTACGATCAATTAATCCTAAACTTGCAAGTGCAATTAAGGCTAAGCCAATTAAGCCGGCATTGCTCTTCTTTTCACCAGTTTGTGGCAAAGTATTCTTATTGCTGTCAGCTGCTTTATTTACAGTTGAAGTAGATTTCTTTGAACCGTTAGTTACTTGTGTGCCCTTTGATGCAACTCTGTTAGAAAGCTTAATAGTGTGAGTACCTGTCTTTTTGTGTTCAACACTACTATGGTTCTTCTTAGCTGCTTTCTTTTCACCATGTGGCTTAACAACTTTAGAATTATCATCCTTACGCTTGTCTGGATTACTTGGTTTCTTTTCAGGCTTTGGATTTTCTGGTTCATCTGGTGTTGGCGTTACAGGATCTGTCTTTGGTTCTTGTGGATCTTTTTTATCCGGATCAACTTCTGGCTTTACCGGATCTGGAATGATTGGTTCAGGATTTACCGCATTTGACTTATAAGTAATTACTACAGTTACATTTTCAGTATCTTTATTAACGGGTTCTGAAGCAACAGACTTGTTCTGAGTTCCATCTACGTAAGAGTCATATCCAGCAATTTGTGGCACATCAAAGCTAGTCCATTCACCACTTGCTGGAGTCCATGGCGTAGCTTCTTCAGTACCATCGACATGCTTAGTGACTTCACGCTTAAATTCTACAGTTTGCTCTTTAGTAACTGTCGTGCCATCAGGATTTTCAATAATAATTGTTCTGGTTGGCTTCTTAGTTTCAGTAGTCTTAGTTGGAGCAACAATATGTAATTGATATTTGCTGGTCATTAAGTCTGCTAAAATATTGCCATCTTTTTCAGCATGGATATTTTCACTATATGGATCATATGAACTAGCCGGAGACAAACGCAATGCGATTTTAACAATATTATTATCAGTATCTTGCTGAGCATCCCAATCATGACTCAATTCGCCAATATCGTTTTTAACATTATCTGCATTAGTTACTTGATTGAAGTATTGGTGCAAGTCATCTAAGTTAGTAAAGATGAAATTCAATCCGCGTTGGCCAATTTGGTTAGAATTATCATCAGCTCTAACGTAAGTTACATAATCTGAATTCTGACGTCCAGTTACATTGTTTCCAGATTTATCAGTCCAAGTTTGATTATTAATCTTAAGCAAATCTTGAAGAGCTTCACCGTTTTGACCATTAGCAATCACTACAATTGCTTTATTTCCTTCAAAGTCATTAATTTCAAAAGCATTTCTAGCATCTGGTAAGATGACCTTATTCATTGAGATAACAGCTGGATTGGTTAAGTTCTTAAACATATTCTCAACGCCGCGAAGCACTCCTACACCAGCCTTACCTTCAACATAACCAGCAGGAGTAATTCGTTTAATATTACTTAAATCCCAATTATCTAAGTTAATTTGCTTAGCGCCGGAGGCGTCGAACATCCCTTCAGCAATTTGTAATTTACCTGTATTCCAGCCACTCAAGTCAATGTTAGTTAACTTAGGAGTATTGTAGAACATTTGACGAGTATCATGAACATTCTTTGTATTCCAGTGAGAAATATCACCAACAGTAGTTAATGAAGTATCACCCGCAAACATCATTGCCAGACTGTAGTTTTGTTCAGTATTCTTTAACCCAACACTACTTACATCCCATTTAGAAAGATCTAATTTTTCAAGGTTCTTGTCATTGGCAAACATGTAACTCATATCAGTTACTTTACCAGTGTTCCAATCATTAACGAAGCTTAAATCTTTTTGTAAGAACATGTTAAAGAACATGTAGCTCATGTCAGTTACATTGGAAGTATCCCAACCGGTTAGATCTAATTCACTGTCATCTACATTTTCTAAATCATAGAACATGTAAGCCATATTAGCTACCTTGCTAGTATTCCACTTAGAAAGGTCACCCAAACTAGTTAAATTAGTCTGTCCGCCAAACATATATAGCATATTAGCTACATTGGAAGTATCCCAATTGCTTAAATCAAGCTTAGTCAAATGTCCTAAGCTCTCAAGACCTTTTGGATCATAATTATCTGTTGTTGGATTGTTAAAAGCAGCAAACATGTAGGCCATATTAGTTACATTTGAGGTATTGAAATCTTCAAGTCCTTTAATGGTTTTAAGCTTTGGATCATTAAAGAACATGTAACTCATATCGGTAATATGACTAGTGTCCCAGCCAGTTAGATCTATACTTTCAATATTCGGCATATTGGAGAATAGATTATTAAAACTGGTAATACTTGGTGAAAAGCTAACGCCGCTTAAATCAAGAGTAGTTGCTTTGGAATTCTTAGCTGCTCTAATAACGGCATCTAAAACTTCACGGGTAATATTTTTAGCACCATTAATATTTACGTTTTGTAATTTAGTATCTGCAAAAGCAAACATTACGTTTGTATTAGCATCTGGTGCAAACTTGGTATTACTAAAATCAACATTTTCCAAGTTATTTGCACTGTAAAACATTGTGCTAAGATCTTTTACTTTTTCTAAGTTAAGACCAGATAAGTTAACACTCTTCAATGAAGTATCATTAAAGAACATACCGCCCATATCTGTAATATGGCTAATATCAAGACCGCTTAAGTTAACGCTCCCAAGGTTAGGCATGTTAGCAAATAAACCATGTAAGCTAGTAACATTTGGTGAAAGATTAATACCGCTCAGATCAACAGTCGTTGTACCTGTATTGCTGAGTGCTTTTAGATATATATCTAAGATGCTACGTGGAATACTCTTAGTGTTAGTAATGTTTACACTCTTTATCTTTCCACCAACCCAGTCAAACATATTATTGGTGTTGGTTACTTTACTTAAATCCAAGCCGCTTAAATCTAAACTTTCTAGATTACTATCTCCAGAAAACATGCCACCCATATCTGTAATATGACTAATATCAAGACCGCTTAAGTTAACGTTCTTAAGGTCAGGCATGTTAGAAAACAAGCCATGTAAACTAGTAACATTTGGTGATAAATTGATATCACTTAGGTCAGCAGTGGTTGCGTTAGAGTTCTTAATTGCTCTAGCGTAAATTCTTAATATATCATCAGTAACATTTTTAGCATTTTTAAGATTTACACTCTTTAAATTGTAGTCTGCATATGAAAACATGCTATTTGTATTAGGATTGTTAATAAAATTCCAACCACTCATGTCCACATTGTACAAATTATTTGCACCATAAAATAATGAGGACAAGTTAGTCATATTTTGAATATTCCAACCACTTAAGTTAGCATCATTTAAGCCAGTATCACCATTAAATGCACCAGCCATACTAGTAACTTGGCTTGTATCTAAATGACTTAAATCGACACTCTTTAATTTGGTAGAGCCAGCAAAAGCATTGCTCCAGTCTCCTTTAGCATAGACTTTATTTTTATCTTCACTGCCTTGATCATCAATCACAATACTGGTTGCGCCATTTTTAGTAATGTTTTGAATTAAATCCTTAGTAATGAAAACTTTGTCGATATCTGTAATCTTTCCAGCCTTGATAAAATCTTCTGTATTTGGAATGTAGATATTTTCTTTATCACTACCATTGTATTTATTTAAGGTGTACTCGTGAGTTTCATCATTGAGACTACCATCCCAGTCAGCAACGTTATATTTGCTGTCATTTTGTGTTTCAGGTTGAGTAGTATTGCCAGCAGCTGGTGATTGTGTCTTTTCTACATTTTGGTCAGCTGATTTTTGAGTTTGGTTAGCAGCCGGTTGTACTTGACTTTGAGTAGTATCAGCCTTTGCTTCACTAGATTCTGTTTTTTGAACTTGTGTATCTTTTTTATCTGTAGTTGATTGAGAAGTTTCTCCTGTATTATCTTGTTTACTATTTCGAGGAACTTCTACTGTTTGAGCAGTATTCTTTTGAGTACTACTATCTGAATCATTTTGTTGAGTGGTAGTGGTATCAGTAGATTTATCCGTTGAAACTTGCGTTGCTTCAGGTTGAGTATTACCAGTCATTTCATCAGCGTTTACTGTTTGACCGTTAATTCCCATAAAAGTGATCCCTATTAATACTGAAGCAGCACCAATAGTTAATTTACGAATTGAAAAATGAGCTTTTTGATTGTTCATTTGCCTAAGTTTCTCATTAAAGTTGTTTTTAGATAACATTTCGCATCGTCTCCTCATTCACTTGATATACTCGAGTATACTATTTTCAGTTTTTAAAACAATAGTTATGTAATTGGAAAAACGCTTTAAAGCCGGTTGTTTAGCGAATTATTAAATTTTAGATTTTTTGTTATTTAAAAGAGTAAATAAAAAAGGAAGCTGAACTTTCAGCTTTCCTTTTCATATTATAATATTCTCTTAGCAATTGTAGGCTCATTATAACTAGATACGTTTTGCAAAATGGTTCCTTGTTCAGGAGTAGCCGCATTGA
>SKEM01000738.1_pt1 | contig 19191 bp, 17 predicted proteins | sample 4826731 | NCBI WGS metagenome assembly SKEM01 (sample SAMN11008809, study PRJNA524170) | human gut metagenome | biome: Human fecal sample; material: Feces; isolation source: fecal sample from pouch patient p37 | host: Homo sapiens | place: Israel: Tel-Aviv | collected 2015-07-27
CGACGGCCGGGAGCAGTGCGGCGGGCGGCGGGGCTGAGGGGCCTCAGGCGACGGTGATCCGCCCGGTGATCGTGGCCGGGCCGGTCAGCAGCACGCTGCTGTCCTCGCCCAGGGGGTCGCCGCCCACGTGGACCCCGATCTCTCCGCCGGGAACGAGCAGTCGGTAGTCCTCGGGAGCGCCCGGACCGGTCCAGGCGTGCAGGGCGACGGCGACGGCGCAGCACCCCGCTCCGTAGGAGAGGGACTCCCCCACGCCGCGCTCCAGGACGCGCATGCGGGCGATACCCACCGATGACTGGGTGTCGGGGTCGGTCTCCTCCCCCAGCGGCACGACGAGCTCGAGGTTGGTGCCCTCGGGCGGGAGCGGCTCGTAGCCGGGGGCGTCGGAGTCGGTGAGGCCGGCGAAGAGGGCGGCGTCGAGCTCGTCCTCGTCGGCGAGGGCGACGACGGTGTGCGGGTTCGGCATCTCGATGCTGAGGGCGGCGCGCTCGCCGTCGAGGCCGGGGACGTCGACGGCCGTGTCCCAGCCCTCGGTGTCGACGTCGGCCTCGGCGCCGGCGGGGCGGGTGAGGCGGGCCGGCCCCATGTCGACGGTCCAGAGGTCACCGATCCGCGTGATGGTGCGGGCGCCGCCGCGGGTGCCGATGGTGAGGGACTCGCCGTCGGCGGTGGGGCGCAGGCCCTCGGCGTCGAGGACGGCGGCGAAGAGGCGCGAGGCGTTGCCGCACATCTCGGCGACGGAGCCGTCCGCGTTGTAGTAGTCCATGAACCACTCGGCCTCCGGGACCGCCTGCGCGAAGTCCTCGGCGCCGGGCAGGGCGGCGGTGCGCACGACGCGGACGAAGCCGTCGGCGCCGAAGCCGCCGTGGCGGTCGCAGACGGCGGCGACGTCGGCCGGGGACACGGCGACCTCCCGCTCGGGGTCGACGAGCAGGAGGAAGTCGTTGCGCGTGCCGTTGCCCTTGATGAGCTCGTGGCCCACGAGGCCGGGGGCGGTGGTCATGGCGCTCAGCCTAGGCGTTCACGGCCGCGGGTCCGGCCCCGGCTCGTCCGGCGGTGGATGCGGCGTGCGCCTCGTGCTCGCCGTCGGCGTTCCAGGGGGCGGCCGGGAGGGGCTCGCCGGCGTCGGCGGCGGTGACGATCGCGAGGGCCTCGTCGGTGATCCGCTCGCGCTCGCCGGGCAGCCAGGCGCCGTCGGCGCTGACGCGGGGGCGGAGCCAGCGGATGCGGGGGTCGCGGCGGAACCACTTGATCTGGCGGCTGGCGAGCTTGCGGGTGGCCTGGGCGGTGTCGGCGACGGCCTGCTCGAGGCTGAGATCGCCGTCGATGACCCCGATCGCCTGGGCGTAGCCGATGGCGCGGCGGGCGGTGGCGCCCTCGCGCAGGCCGAGCTCGAGGAGGGCGCGCGTCTCCTCGACGAGGCCGGCGTCGAACATGGCGGCGGCGCGGGCGTCGATGCGGGTGTTGAGGGCGGCGCGTCCGGCGCCGGTGTCGCCGTCGGCGTCGACGGGGCGCAGGGCGAGGTGGGCGGTGGGGACGAGGTCCTCGTAGCGGGGCAGGGTGGCTGAGAAGGGCCGGCCGGTGACGGCGATGACCTCGAGGGCGCGGACGATCTTGCGGGTGTTGGCGCGGTCGATCCGGGCGCCGGCCTCGGGGTCGGCCTCGCGCAGCTCCTCCCACAGGCGCCGGGTCCCCTCGGTCCCGGCGCGGTCCTCGAGGGCGGCGCGCACGGCGGGGTCGGCGCCGGGGAACTCGAGGGCGTCGGTGACGGCGCGCGTGTAGAGGCCGGAGCCGCCGACGACGAGCGCGCGGTTCCCGCGGGCTGCGACGGCGTCGAGGTCGGCGAGGGCGTGGGTCTGGTAGGCGGCGACGTTGGCCTCGTCGGTGACGTCGAGGACGTCGACCTGGTGGTGCGGGTAGCCGCGGCGCTCGGGCAGCGGCAGCTTGGCGGTGCCGACGTCCATGCCGCGGTAGAGCTGCGAGGCGTCGGCATTCAGGATCTCGGAGCTGACCTCGGCGCCGGATCCCATGGGCATCCCCTGCGCGGAGGCGAGGGCGTCGGCGAGGTCGAGGGCGAGCTCGGACTTGCCGGTGGCGGTCGGACCGACGACGGCGACCCGCACCGGGGGGCGCCCGGCGGTTCCGGTGCTCACAGCTCGGGCAGGAGCGGGCCGATGTGGGACAGAGCCTGCGTGCAGGCGGACAGCGCGGTGTCCAGGTGGAGGCGCAGCTGCTTGTCGCTCACCCCTGCGGTGAGGTCGGTGAGGTAGGTGGCCCGCACGAGGGCGCCGGCGTCGGTGTCGACGATGGCGACGGTCGGGAAGAACTTGTCGCGGTTCCAGTCGTTGACGCTGGCGGCGATCTCGTCGCGCTCGCCCTCGCGGGCGGGCTCCTGCCAGTCGCCGGAGACGAGGAGCCAGCCCTCGTGCCCGTCGGGGACCTCGATGACGAAGGGGAAGCCGTCCCAGGTGCCGAGCAGGCAGGGGTGCCCGCCCTCGACGTGGCGCTGGACGCCGTAGCCGAGCGGGCCGGTGAGCATGGCCTCGACGCGGTCGAGGGTGAGCGGGGCGGTGAGGTCGGGGCGCTCGGCGCGGTTCGGTCGGGCGTCGCGGCCGACGGTGGCGAGGAGGTCGTGGACGGAGCCGCGGACGGTGACGACGTCGTCGTCCCCGAGGAGCTCCTCGTCGTTGGCCTCGACGCCGGCGCCGGGCTGGGGTCGCTCGGCCCCGTCGCGCGCGGCGCGGCCGGAGTCGGCGGTGGAGCGGTCCTCGGAGGCGGGGACGCGCTGGTCCCACTGCTTGCCGAGGAGTCGGGCGATGAAGGCGCTCAGGCCCGGGCGGCGACCGCCGGGGCTTCCGTTGCCTCGCTGGCTCATCACGGCTCCAGGGCTCCGCGCAGGGGGGCGGGGAAGAGCTCCTCGGCCTCGCGCATGAGGGCGACGATGAGGCGGCAGCCGGTGAAGATGAAGGCGCCGAGCTGGGCGTCGGTCATGCCGGCCTCGAGGGGGTAGGTGACCTCGCCGTGGAGGCGGACGACGCCCCCGTCGGCGATGGTGAGGTAGGCCTTGGGGCCGATGCGGGTGGCGTTCCACTCCTCGACGAGGCGCCGCCGGGCGGCGAGGTGCTCGGTGTCGGCGATGCGGTGCCAGACGCCGCGCATCTGGAGGGCGCGGGTGGCCTGGAAGATGGCGTGGACGGTGACGTAGCGCCACGGGATGCCGAGGTCTCCCTCGTCGTCGAGGAAGAAGCGCAGACCGAGGTTGCGCACGCAGTCCATGACGCGGTCGAGGTCGACCGGCGTGGGTGCGGCGGGGACGGGCGCGTCGAGGCTCGTCGGTTCGGTCTGGGGCCCGGGGCCACCCTAGCCAAGTGGGGCGGGGAGCCGTCATGGGCGCCGTCACGCGCTCACGGTGAGCGGAACCGGGAAGGCCTCCGGCGGCGGGGCCCGGATGGGCCGCGGAGGAGGCCGGGCGGCTCAGGCGCTCCGCCGGCGCAGGCGCTCGAGGCGAGCCGTGCCGGCCGCGGCGGAGGGAGCCGCGGCCGGTGCGAGGGCGTCGGCGAGGCGGTCCTCGACGTCGTCGGCGAGGGCGGTTCCGATGGCGACGAGACCCGTGGGAGGGTCGCTCACCGGTGAGGCGGCGGGCTCGGCGGTGAGGTGGACGCGCCCGGCGACGGCGTTGACGACGTAGCGGCGCACGCGGTGCTCCCCTGCCGCCGGGCCGGCGACGTCGACGGTGCCCTTGAGCCGGTAGGCGCTGGCGGGCGGGGTCTCGAGGAGGTCGGCGAGGCGGCCGGCGTCGACGGGCGCGCCCGCCGGGACGCCGGCGGAGCGTGCGTGGACGTGGTCGTGGTGGTGCTCGTGCTGCTCGGCGCGGGCCTCGCGGACGAGCTCGGCGAGCGGGAGCTCACCGGGCGGGGTCGGGCGCTGCGCGACGTCGAGGACGAGGAGCGGGTCGAGGCGCCCGCCGGGGGCCTCGACGACGTGGGCGCGGCGGTTGCGGGCGGCGACGCGCTCGCGTACGCGCGCCATCTCGGTGTCGCGGTCCGCGGGCTCGAGGTGCTCGGTCTGGGTGACGGCGACGAGGGTGGCCGCGGCGTAGCGGGCGGGCGGCTCGGAGCCGGCGTCGATGGTGGTGGACTCGTGGAGGGCGTCGACGACCTCGATGAGACCGGCGAAGCGGGTGGAGCGGGAGGCGGAGGAGCGCAGGAGGCGGGCGAGGTTCTCGGGCTCGGCGACGCCGGAGGCCTCGATGATGATGGCGTCGAGGTCGGCGCGGGCGCGCACGAGGCGAGCGAGGCTCGCGTCGATGCCGCCGGCGTCGGGCAGGCAGCACAGGCAGCCGCCGGAGATCCCGACGGGCTCGTCGACCTCCCCGGCGACGAGGGCGGCGTCGACGTTGATGTCGCCGAAGTCGTTGATGATGACGCCGAGGCTCGCGCCGCGCGTGCGCAGGAGGTGGTTGAGGAGGGTCGTCTTTCCCGCGCCGAGGTACCCGGAGACGGCGATGACGGGGACGGGCCGGCGACTGCTCACGGGCGCATGGTGCGACGCGGTGGCGGGCGCGGGCAAGACGGGTGAGCCCGACGTCCACGGCCGACCGGCCGCACCGGACGGCGCGTGCTCAGGCGCGGGCGCGCAGGAAGGTGAGGACGGCGCGCACACGGCGGTTGTCCTCGCCGGGCGGGAGGTCGAGCTTGGCGAGGACGTTGGCGACGTGCTTGGCGACGGCCCCGTCGGACAGGACGAGACGCTCGGCGACCTGCGCGTTGGACAGCCCCTCGGCCATGAGGGCGAGGACCTCCTCCTCGCGGGGCGTGAGGCGCGCGAGCAGCCGGGCGGCTGCGGGGTCGCCCGTGCCGGGCTCAGAAGCAGGTCTGCGGTCGGTGGGGACGCCGTCGTCGTCTCGGTCCTCCGCGTCGCTCGCCGGGCGGACGAGGCGCGCCATGACCTCGGGGTCGACGACGACGCCGCCGGCCGCGACCAGCTCGAGGCTGCGCAGGAAGTCGGCGACGCGCCCGACGCGCTCCTTGAGCAGGTAGCCCACTCCCCCGGCGCCGGCCGCGGCGGACTCCCCGGCGCCGTCGAGCAGGTCGCGCAGGTAGGGGCCGGCGACGTAGGCGGACAGGACGACGACGGCGAGCCCGGGGTGCTCGGCTCGCAGGTCGACGGCGGCGCGCAGGCCGTCGTCGGTGCCGGTGGGAGGCATGCGGACGTCGGTGACGACGACGTCGGGCAGGTCACCGGCGCTCGCGAGGCGGGCGACCTCGGCGCGCAGGGCGTCGGCGTCGGCGGCCTGGGCGAGGACCTCGTGCCCGGCGGCGGCCAGGAGGCTGGCGAGGCCCTCGCGCAGGAGGGCGACGTCGTCGGCGAGCACGATCCTCATGGGCGCATCCTCGCACCCGGCTCGGCGCTCTCCGGGGCGGCGCCGGAGCCGACCGCGGCCCACGGCGGGGTGAGGGGCGCGGTGATGGTGAGGGTGGTGCCGAGGCCCCTCGGGGAGCTGAGGGTGAGGCTCCCGCCGACGGACTCGACGCGCTGAGCCATCCCGGCCAGGCCCGTGGAACCGGACGCGTCCGGGTCGGCGCCGCCGACGCCGTCGTCGGTGACTCTCGCCGTGAGACCCGCCGGGACGACGTCGAGGCGGACGCGGGCGGTCGCGTCGTCGCCAGCGTGACGGGCGGCGTTGGTGAGGGCCTCGGAGACGGCGAAGTAGACGGCGGTGGCGACCGGGGAGGTGACGGCGTCGAGGTCGGCCGCGGCGCCCGTGATCGTGACCTCCGTGGGCAGCGGGGCGCGCGCAGCGAGGTCGCGGAGGGCCGGTGCGAGGCCGCGCTCGGTGAGGACGGCCGGGCGGATGCCGTGGACGGTCTCGCGCAGGGCCCGCAGAGCGGTCTCCGCGCGGTCCTGGGCGGCGTCGAGGTCGGCGAGGAGGGCGGTGCGGGCGTCGTCGGCGCCGTCATCGGCCGCACCGTCGGGCCTCGCCGCGGCGAGCCGCTCGGCGTGCAGGCGTGCCATGCCGATGCTCAGGGTGAGGGCGACGAGCTCCTGCTGGGCGCCGTCGTGGAGGTCCCGCTCGATGCGGGCCCGCTCGGCGTCGAAGGCGTCGACGAGGGTGGCGCGCCCGGCCGTGAGGTGCCCGACCTCCGCGGAGAGATCCTCGAGGCGCTCCTCGTCGTCGGGGCGGGACAGGGCGCGGGCCATGAGGGCGCGCAGCCGTCCGATCGCCAGGAGCAGCACCGCGGTCAGCGCGAGCACGAGCAGCCCGGCGGGGACGAGCCACCACACCTCGGCTCCGCCGACGGCCTCGTGGCGGTGAGGGCCGAGGTCCACGCTGACGGGGTGCTGCGGCGAGGCGAGGAAGGGGCTTGCGATCATCGTCGCGGCGCCCGCGAGCCCGACGCCGACGACGAGGAAGGAGCCGGCTCCGAGCAGCGCGCCGCCGAGGACGAGGGGCAGGTCCTGGCGCCAGAAGGCGGCCCGGGCGACACGCCCGGAGAGCCAGGGCCAGCGGTCCTCGTCCGGACGCCGTCCCGCGGGCGCCCCGGCCCCGGTCGCGCGGACGAGGGCGCGCTCGCCCTCGGCGAGGAGCGGCACGGCGAGGTGGAGGACGGGGATCGCGAGCCAGCCGACGACCGCGAGCGCGGCGATGGCGAGGGCGTGGAGGAGCTCGCTCGCGAGGGTCCTCCAGCCTCGTGCGCGCCGAGCGCCTCCCTGCTGGGGCGGGGCCGTGGTCATGACGGCGACCCTACGGTGGCGCGCGCACGCGGCGCACGGGTGCTGGCACCACCCTCGGCGCGTCCACGACGGGTCCCAGGGCCAGTGACGGTGTGCGTGCGCAGCAGGTGGACTGCCGCCATGACACCCGCAGCACGCACCTCTCCACTTCGCGCCCCGGTTTCCGGCCACCCGCACCCGGGTCCCGCCTGGAGCCCCGCCTCCGACGGCCACCGCCCGCCCGCGATCGAGGTCCGCGCCCTGCGCCGCGACTTCACCGTCCCCGGGCGGCGCCGCGAGCGCGTCACCGCCGTCGACGGCGTCGACCTGTCCCTGCCCGCCGGGTCCTTCACCGCCCTGGTGGGAGCCTCGGGATGCGGGAAGTCGACGCTGCTGCAGTGCGTCGCCGGCCTGGACCGCCCGACCGGCGGCGAGGTCCGTCTCCTCGGCACGCTCGCCTCCGCGCTGCGGCCCCGGGCGGCGGCCCGCTTCCGGGCGGACCACGTCGGCTTCGTCTTCCAGGACGACAACCTCGTCACCGCCCTGTCCGCGCGCGACAACGTGGCGCTGCCGGGCCGGCTCCGCCATCGTCCGCTCCCGCGCGCTGAGGTCGACGCGGCCCTGGCGCGCGTGGGTCTGACCGACCGGGCGCGGCAGCTGCCGGGCCGGATGAGCGGCGGCGAGCGGCAGCGCGTCGCCGTCGCCAGGGTCCTCGCCTCACGGCCCGGGCTCGTGCTCGCCGACGAGCCCACCGCGGCCCTCGACGTCGACGCCGGCGCCCGCGTCCTCGCCTGGTTCCGCGAGCTCGCCCAGGCGGGCACGACGGTCCTCATGGTGACGCACGACGCGACGGCGGCGGCGAGCGCGGACGCGGTCCTCGTCATGGCGGCCGGCCGCGTCGTCGGCTCCGTGCCCGGTGGGGACCCGGACGCCGTCTCGCGGGCCGTCCTGGCGACCCGACGGGGAGGTGGGGCGCGATGAGCCGGCTCCTCCTGGCGGACCTGCGCCGGCACGCCGGCTCCTGGGCGTGGACGGTGGTCGTCGCTCTCATGGCGGGCGCCTGCGTGGCCGGCGAGCTGCAGGTCCTGCACGGCTCCCTCGCCTCGGCGGCCCGGGCCGCGGGGACGACCTCGCAGGGCGCTCCCGTGTCCGCGGACCTCACGGACGCGGCCCGGACCGTCTTCGGCTTCATCGTCACCGGGGTCGTGCTGGCCGCGGCGAGCGTCCTGACGGCGACGGCCTCCCTCGTCATCGAGTCCCGCGCCCGCGACCACGGGCTGTGGCGGGCGCTCGGGATGCGGCCCGGCACGCTGCGCGTCCTGCTCCTGGGGCAGCTCGCGCTCGTCGGGGCCGTGGGCTCCCTCGGCGGGGTCGCGCTCGGTCGGCCGGTCGCGTCCCTCATGCTGCCGCTGCTCGTCGACCAGCAGGTCGCGCTGCCAGGCACGACACCCGACTGGCAGCCGCTGGACGCACTGTGGACGGCGCTCGTCGTCGCCGGCGCCGTCCTGCTGGGCGGCTGGGGCCCGGCGCGGAGGGCCTCGCGGTCTCCGGAGTCCGCGCTCCTCGCGGGCCGGTCCGGGTCCATGGGCTGGGGCGCGGGACGCGTGCTTGCCCTCCTCATCCGGTTGGCCGTCGCCGCGGGCTGCGCGACGGGCCTCGTGGCCGCCGTCGTCGCCCTGCACCGCGGGACGCTCAGCGCCGAGCACACGGCGAACGCGGCCGTCGGCGGGGCCTTCGCCGCGCTGACCCTCGTGTGCGTCCTCGCCCGCTGGCTCGTGCCCGCCCTCGAGCGCCTGCTCGCGCTGCTGCCCGTCCCAGGGCCGTCCTGGCTCGTCGCGGCGAGGACGGCCGCGGTCGAGTCCCGGCGCTCCGCCGCCACGGTCCTGCCCTTCGTGGTCGCCATCGGGCTCGTCGCCGTCATGTTCGGCATCCGCTCGGCGGGGGTGGGCGACATGCGCCTGTCCGGCTTCGTGTCCATGTTCGGGCTCGCCTTCGCGACCGCCTGGACGGGCGGCGTCGCCGCCATCGCGATGAGCGCGAGCCGTCGACGTCGCGACGCGGCGCTCCTGCGGGCCGCCGGGGCGCAGGAGCGGGACGTGCTCACCGCCCAGGTCCTCGAGGGAGTGCTCCACTCGCTGTGCGCGGTGGTGCTGGGCCTGGTGGTGTCAGTGGCGACGAGCACGCTGCTCGCGGCGGCACTGGAACGACCGACGGGCGTCGTGGTCCGTCAGGGGCCGTGGGCCGCGCTCGGCGTCGTCGGGGCGATGACCGTCGTGACGACCTGCCTCGCCGTACTCCTCTCCGCGCGCGCCGGGGGCGGAGAGAGCGTCGGGGAGGTGCTGCGCGGCCGGGACTGAGGCCTCCCCGGCGCGAGCACGGTGCGCCGTCGACAGCCCGACCGCATACTGGGAGCACCAGACCGCGACCCGAGGAGGACGCCGTGCCCGCACCGCGCTGCGACAAGTGCCGCAGGAGGATCCGGGGGGGGGAAGGTCTACCGCTCCCCCATGGCGCAGCCCCTGTGCGCCGACTGCCACACGCGGGTCAACGGCCAGATCTCCGGCTACATGACCGGCGGCTACAAGGGCGCGCTCGCCGGCCCGGGCATCCTGTCCTGGATGCGCAAGGCCATAAGCTGCGACGATGCGAAGTGAGCGTCCTCCCGTGGCCTCCTTCCACCACGTCGAGATCTGGCTCGAGCACCCGGCCGCCGAGCTCCTCGCCTGGCGCTGGCTGCTGGACGCCATCGGGCTGACGCTCGAGGCGCGCTGGGACGAGGGCGAGTCCTGGGCGACCGCCGAGGACGGCTACCTCACGCTCACCGCGTCGCCGAACACGCGGCCCGGTGGTCACGACCGCCGTCGCCCCGGCGTCAACCACGTCGCCTTCGCCCTCGGGGAGGCGGACGCCGTCGACGCCGTCATGGAGGCGGCACCGGATCACGGTTGGCAGCCGCTCTACCAGGAGCGCTACCCGTGGGCGGGCGGCCCCGACCACTACGCCGGCTGGTTGGAGAACGCGCAGGGCTTCAAGATCGAGCTCGTCGCCAAGCGGGCTCCTCGCCATCATCGGAGCGGCGCTGCTGCCGCGCTGACCGGGGAGCCTCCGTCCGGCTGCGCAGGAGGCCCAGGAGCCGTCACAGCCTCACGGAGCGCAGCCGCGCTGCGTTGCTGATGACGCTCACGCTGGACAGCGCCATGGCGAGCGCGGCCAGCATCGGGGAGAGCAGGACCCCGAGCCACGGGTAGAGGACGCCCGCGGCCACCGGGATCCCGATCGCGTTGTAGATGAAGGCGAAGACGAGGTTCTGGCGGATGTTGCCCATCGTCGCCCGCGACAGGCGGCGGGCGCGCGCGATGCCGGTGAGCTCGCCGGACAGGAGGGTCACGCCGGCCGACTCCATGGCGACGTCGGTGCCGGTGCCCATGGCGAGGCCGACCGCGGCGGCGGCGAGCGCGGGGGCGTCGTTGACGCCGTCACCCGCCATGGCCACGACGTGCCCGGCACGGGTGAGCTCGGTGACGACGTCGGCCTTGTCCTGGGGACGGACGTCAGCGCGGACCTCGTCGATGCCGAGGCGGTCGGCGACGGCGCGGGCCGTGGCGGCGTTGTCGCCGGTGAGCATGACGACGTGGACGCCCTCGTCAGCGAGGTCCGAGAGGGCCTGCGGGGTGGACTCCTTGACCGGGTCGGCGATGGCGAGGATCGCGGCGGGGGCGTCGTCGACGGTGAGGAAGACCGCGGTGGCGCCGGAGGCGCGCAGGGCGTCGGCCCGCTCCTGCAGCTCGGCCCGCTGGGCGTCGTCGGAGGCGGCCAGAGCGAGTCCGGCGTTGCCGACGGTGACGGCACGACCCTCGACGGTGGCGGTGACGCCGCCGCCGGAGGTGGAGGCGAAGTCGGTCGAGGCGGGGACGTCGAGGCCGGCGTCGGCGGCCGCCTCGACGACGGCGCGGGCGAGCGGGTGCTCGGAGCCGCGCTCGACGGCGGCGGCCAGCCGCAGGGCATCATCGCGAGTCGTGTCACCGAGGGTGACGACCTCGGTGACGGTGGGGCGCCCCTCGGTGAGGGTGCCGGTCTTGTCGACGACGAGGGTGTCGACCTTCTCGAGGGTCTCGAGGGCCTCGGCGTCGCGGACGAGGACGCCCTCCTTCGCGCCGCGGCCCACGCCCACCATGATCGACATGGGGGTGGCGAGGCCCAGCGCGCAGGGGCAGGCGATGATGAGGACGGAGACGGCGACGACGAGGGCGTGGGCGAGGCGCGGCACAGGCCCGACGGCGAGCCAGATCGCGAGGGCGAGGAGCGCGATGCCGATGACGACGGGGACGAAGACGGCCGAGACCTTGTCGACGAGGCCCTGGATGGGGGCGCGAGAGCGCTGCGCGGAGGCGACGAGGTCGACGATCTGGGAGAGCATCGAGTCGCTGCCGAGCTTCTCGGCGCGCACGAGCAGCGAGCCGGAGGCGTTGACGGTGCCGCCGACGACCGCGTCACCCTCCTCCTTGCTCACGGGCAGGGACTCGCCGGTCACCATGGACTCGTCGACGCTGGAGCGGCCCTCGGTGACGGTGCCGTCCACGGGGATCTTGTCCCCGGGGCGGACGCGGACGACGTCGCCGGGGACGAGCTGCTCGACGGGCACCTCGGACTCGGTGCCGTCCTCACCGACGCGGATCGCGGTGGCCGGGGCGAGGTCCATGAGGGCGCGGATGGCGCCGGAGGTGGTCTCGCGGGCGCGCAGCTCGAGGACCTGACCGAGGGCGACGAGGGCGACGATGACGGCGGCGGCCTCGAAGTAGACCTCGACGCGACCGTCCTCGCGCATCGACGCCGGGAAGCGGCCGGGGGCGAGGAGCCCGACGAGGCTGTAGAGGTACGCGGCCGCGACACCGAGCGAGACGAGGGTGAACATGTTGAGCGAGCGGTGACGCACGCTGGCGACGCCGCGCTGGAAGAAGGGCAGCGCGGCCCACAGGACCACGGGGGTCGCGAGGGCGAACTGGATCCACTGCGAGACAGCCATGGGGATGGCGGCGTCCCAGGAGGGCACGAAGGGCACCACCATGGTGAGGACGAGGGGCGGGACCGCGAGCGCGGAGGAGACCCACATCCGCCGGCGCATGTCGGCGAGCTCAGGGTTGGGGCCGTCGTCCGAGCTGGGGGCGATGGGCTCCAGCGCCATGCCGCACTTCGGGCAGGAGCCCGGGTGGTCCTCACGGATCTCGGGGTGCATGGGGCACGTGTAGACGACGCCCTCCACGGCCGGCGTGGCGACTGTGGGCTCCCCCGTGCCGGTGTCGTGCTGGTGGGCATGGTGGTGAGCGTGGTCGTCACCGGGGTGGTCGTGGTGGGCGTGCTCACCGTGCGAGTGCGAGCCGGGGGCGGCGGCCTCGTCAGCGGGAGCCAGGTTCATGCCGCACTCGGGGCACTGCCCGGGGCCGTCCTGCCGCACCTCCGGGTGCATCGGGCAGGTCCACACCTCCGGCGTCGGTTCGTGGTGGGCGTGCGAGTGGGTGCTCATGCGGTACTCCTTCGGTCGTTGGACAACCACTATAACCCCTACCCCCTACGGGTATATTCCCGAGCGATCCGCCTTACGCGACGGCGGCGTCGTCACCCGGCGCGGGTGGCGGCGCCGCCGTCGAAGGACCCGTACTCAGCCGATGGCGTCGACCTCGTGACAGCCGTTGGCGCGGAAGATCGCGCGCATCGCCTCGTTGCGAGGGTCGGTGGAGTCGACGTAGCGCTCGGCCTTGACGGCGCGCAGGCGCCCCATGCCCCAGCGGTGAAGACGGCGCCCAGCGCCCTGCCCGCGCCGCTCGGGGACGACGCCGAGGTAGAAGATCGTGCCGGTCTCGGGATGCCCCGGGAAGGTCTGAGGCAGGACGACGCCGATCTCGCCGTCGTCGTCGGAGAGGACGACCCAGCGCTCGGCGACGAAGGCCGGCCCGGCCGCCTCGATGAGCTCGCGCAGGTCCGAGACCGCGGACTCCGGCGTGCTCGTCTCGAAGGGGTCTCCCTCGCTCGCGCGGAGCATCACGCCGGAGAATGCCTCCTCGCCGAGCTCGGCGAGGCTGGTCGTGCGCCAGCCCGCGGGAAGCGGCTCGAAGTCGGGCAGGTGGGCGATGGAGCGCTCGACGCGGATCTTCTCAGTCATCGCACCCATCGTCGGCGGGGGCGCGAGCCCGGTCAAGCCGGGCGCAGCAGGACCGTCAGAGGATGCCCGTGCGCGCGAGGTGGGCGCGGGTCGCGGCGAGCGCCGTCGCGAGGTCGGTGGCGTGGAAGCCGTGCTGGGCGCCGTTGACGCGCAGGAGCCGCGCGTCCGGGATGACGTCCGCGGCCCGCTCGGACCACGTGAGCGGGACGAGCGGGTCGTGCGTGCCGTGGACGAGGAGCGTGGGCGCGGTGACGCAGGCGAGCTCGGCGTCGACGTCGAGGTCCCAGACGTCCGCGGCGTAGCGGCGTCCGAGGAGCTGCCCCATCCAGGTGAAGGTCTCGCCGACGGCGTCGAGGGAGCCCAGGCCCCGGTGGAGGTCGTCGGTGATGCACAGGGCCGGGTACCAGGCGACGACCGAGGCGACGGACTCGGGCCGCCGCGCGGCCGTGTACAGGCTGACGGCGCCGCCCTGCGACTGACCGACCAGCGCGAGCCGGGTCGCGTCGACGGCGCCCCACTCACCCTCGCCGGAGGCGGAGCCGGCGAGCGCGGCGTCGATGACGTTCTTGAGGTCGGCGATCTCGGTGAGGACGGACATGCCGGTCATGTCACCCGCGGCGGAGCCGCCGCGGAAGGTGAAGCGGTAGGTGGCGGCGCCGGCCTCCGCGAGGTCGTCGGCGACCGGCTGGGTGCGGGTGAGGTCGGAGCGGAAGCCGTGGCTGACGACGACGAGCGGCGGGCGGGCGCCCGTCGGAGCGACCACCGCGTCGTCCCCGGTGAGCGCCAGCTCGGCCGGGCGGCTGAGGACGCCGTCGAGGGCGGCGCCGCCGTCGCGGGTGGGGACGGTGAGCGGGACGCGGAGGACGGGCACGGAGGGTCTCCTCCGCGCTCAGATGGTGCGGGGCTCGGACAGGGCGGTGCGGCCGCCCATGTCGGGGGCGCCGACACGCAGGGTCGGCAGGCCCAGGCTCACCGGGGCGGTGTCCGGCTCCGGAGTGGCGCAGGCCTCGGCCGGGCGGCGCTCCCAGGCGTCCCCGGCGCGGGTGCGGCGCACCTCGAACAGGGCCGGGCCGTCGTCGTACCAGACGCGGTCGCCCGCCTTGAGCGCCTCGTTGGCCGTCCGCTCCTCCGCGCTCAGCGGGGCGCCGCACAGGGCGGAGTCGGCGATAAGGTTGTGCGGGGCGCCGTGCGTGACGCGCACGGTGACCATGTCCCCGGGGCGAGGGGCGCCGCCCGCGTAGTCCTCGGCGTCGAGGCCGGCGGGCAGGGCGACGTGGACGAGGCGGTTGTCGGCGGCGCGGCCCGAGATCCGCGCGGTGGCCGCGTCGCGGCGCCCCTCGCCCTCGGCGACGAGCACCTCGACGACCTTCCCCTCCTGCTTGACGTTCTCCTCGTGCGTGATGCGGCGGACGAGCTCGTCGAGGCGGCGGTAGCGGTCCTTGACGACGTCGACGGGGACGGGCGGCAGGTCGGCGGCGGGCGTGCCGGGGCGCGGGGAGTACTCGAAGGTGAAGGCGGAGGCGAAGCGGGCCTTCTCGACGACGTCGAGGGTGGCCTGGAAGTCCTCCTCGGTCTCGCCGGGGAAGCCGACGATGATGTCGGTCGTGATGGCGGCCTCGGGCATGGCGGCGCGCACGTCGTCGAGGATCCGCAGGAACTTCGCGGAGCGGTAGGAGCGGCGCATGGCGCGCAGGATCCGGTCGGAGCCGGACTGGAGCGGCATGTGGAGGCTCGGCATGACCTCCGGGGTCTCGGCCATGGCGTCGATGACGTCCTGGGTGAAGGCGGCCGGGTGGGGGCTGGTGAAGCGGACGCGCTCGATGCCCTCGACGCCGCCGGCGGCGCGCAGCAGCTTGGCGAAGGCGCCGCGGTCGCCGAAGCCGACGCCGTAGGAGTTGACGTTCTGGCCCAGCAGGGTGACCTCGACGGCGCCCTGGTCCGCGACGGCCTCGATCTCGGCGAGGACCTCGCCGGGGCGGCGGTCGCGCTGCTTGCCCCGCAGCGAGGGCACGATGCAGAAGGTGCAGGTGTTGTTGCAGCCGACGGCGATGGACACCCAGGCGGCGTAGGCGGACTCGCGGCGGGTCGGCAGGGTCGAGGGGAAGACCTTGAGGGACTCCTCGAGCTCGACGGCGGCCTCCGCGTTGTGACGGGCGCGCTCGAGGAGGGCGGGCAGGACGTCGAGGTTGTGGGTGCCGAAAACGACGTCGACCCACGGCGCCTTCTCGACGATGCCCTCGCCCATCTGCTGGGCGAGGCAGCCGGCGACGGCGATCTGCATGCCGGGGCGCTCGCGCTTGACGGCGGCGAGCTGGCCGAGGTTGCCGAAGAGGCGGGTGGCGGCGTTCTCGCGCACGGAACACGTGTTGATGATGACGACGTCGGCGCCGCCGTCGCCGGCCTCGGTGGCGCGGGCGGCCGCGGCGGGGACGTCCTCGACGCGGCTGTAGCCGGCGCCCTCGAGGAGCCCCGCCATGTGCTCGGAGTCGTGGACGTTCATCTGGCAGCCCAGCGTGCGCACGTGGTAGGTGCGGGGCAGGGCACCGGCGGTCCCCGCGGCGGCACCGCCCGTCGTCGCGGGGAGAGTCTCGGTCAGCGCGGTCGGAATCGTCTCAACGGTCGTCATCGCTGGGCAGTCTAGGGTTCGCGCCCCGGCGCCCCGAAGCCCCGGGGCACGAGACCTCGCCCACGCGGTCCCGCGGGCACGATCGGGGGGGCGGCCGCGGGCGCTCCGCCCTAGGATCGGAGCATGAGCAAAGACGCTTCCCTCATCCTCATCGACGACCCGGTGCGGCACGGCGACGGCGAGGACGCGCGCTGCCCGGAAGGCCGCCGCCTTCGTCACGTCCCCTTCACGGAGCCGGCCCTCACCGTCCTCAACCTCGGCGTCGTCCGCGGCGACGGGATCTTCGAGACCGTGAGCGTCGTCGACGGCACGGTCCAGGCCGCCGACGCCCACCAGGCGCGGTTCCTTCGCTCGGCGCGGATGCTCGACCTGCCCGAGCCGGACATCGAGGTCTTCCACGGCGCCGTCCTCACGGCCGCGGAGGACCTCGAGCACGTCACCGCCGACACGCAGGTGCTCGTCAAGGTCGTCATGACCCGCGGCCTGGAGCCCCTCGACCCGGCCGGCCCTCCCCCGGCGCCGGTCGGCTGGGTGCTCGCCTGGGCCGCCGAGGGACTCGAGCAGCCGCGCGTCCAGGGGCGCGACCTCGTCACCCTCAGCCGCGGGCTGCCGCTCGGCGTCGGTGAGTCCGCGCCGTGGCTCCTCGTGGGCGCGAAGACCCTCTCCTACGCCGTCAACCAGGCGGTCACGCGCGAGGCCCGGCGCCGCGGCGCCGACGACGCCCTCCTCGTCACCTCCGACGGCTACGTCCTCGAGGGGCCGACGTGGAACGTCGTCCTCCTCATCGACGGCGTCGCCGTGACGCCCCGCCCCGAGGGCGGCCTCCTGCCGGGCACCACCCAGCGGGACCTGTTCCGGGTGCTCGAGGCGCGCGGGCTGCGCACCGAGCAGCGTGACGTACGCGTCGAGGAGCTCGAGCGGGCGAGCTCGGCGTGGATGACGGGCTCGGGGATCTACGCCGTCCCGGTGCGGCACCTCGACGGGCGCGAGCTCGTCGTCGACGACGCGCTGACGGCGGGGCTCAACACGGCCCTCGCGGCGCGGCGCTCCTGAGCGCTCGGGACAGGCGGGGCGCCGCCCCGGGGCCCGGGCCGGTGACGGCCCCGGTGGGGGCCAGGACGGGTCCGCCGGGGCCGTCCCGGCCCAGCCCGGAGGCCGGCGACGGGCGCCTGCGGAGCCTTGCACGGGACCCCGCAGGTGATTAGTTTTGCCCCGGAAAGAACTAGGCGGAGCCCGCCGACACCCCACGGAGGAACACCGATGCCCCTCGCCCACCTGCGTGCCGCCGGCACCTCCCTCGTCCTCGACCTCCTCGAGGACCGCCTCCCCGTCGTGCGCCACTGGGGCGCCGACCTCGGGGACCTCAGCGCCGAGGCCCTCGCCGACGTCGCCACCGCCTCCCGCACCGCCCTGGACGGCAACGCCCAGTGGATGGCCAACGACCTGCCCGTCCTCCCCCTCGCCTCCCTCGGCTGGTCCGCCCGCCCCGCCGTCGCCGTCGCCCGCGAGGACGGGTCCGGCACCTCCCCGCACCTCGGCGCCGTCACCCACGAGGTCACCGCCGAGGAGGGCCCGGCCGGCACCGTCCAGATCGTCCGCTCCTCCGGCACCGACGAGGCCGACGCCATCACCCTGTCCACCGAGATCCGCCTCGAGCCTGGCGGCCTCGTCCGCGTGCGCGCCGCCGTCACCGACGAGCGCCCCAGCACCGACGCCGCCACCCCCTTCGGCGGGCACGGCGACCTCCTCGTCACCGAGCTCACCCCCTACCTGCCGGTCCCCGACGCCGCCGACGAGCTCCTCGACATGGCCGGGCACCACATCTACGAGCGCCGGCTCGTCCGCTCCGCCTTCGTCTCCGGCACGCACCTGCGCGAGTCCTGGGAGGGCCGCCCCGGGCACGACGCCGCCACCTGGCTCGCCGCCGGCCGCACCGGATTCGGCTTCCGCACCGGCACCGCCCACGCCGTCCACCCCGCCTGGAGCGGCAACACTCGCTTCCTCGCCCTCAACCCGATGCAGGGCCGCAGGCTGCTGGGCGCCGGCGAGGCGCTCCTTCCCGGCGAGATCGTCCTCGGCCCCGGCGAGTCCTACGAGACCCCGTGGGTCTCCTTCTCCTGGGGCGAGGGCCTCGACGCCGTCTCCCACCGATCCCACGACTACCTGCGCAGCCTCCCCGCGCACCCGACCACCCCGCGGCCCGTCATCCTCAACACCTGGGAGGCCGTGTACTTCGACCACGACCTCGACAAGCTCAAGGCCCTCGCCCACCGCGCCGCCAGGGTCGGCATCGAGCGCTTCGTCCTCGACGACGGCTGGTTCGGCTCCCGCCGCGACGACACCTCGGGCCTGGGCGACTGGCAGGTCTCGGAGGAGATGTGGCCCCAGGGCCTGGAGCCCATCGCCTCCTACGTGCGCGACCTCGGCATGGAGTTCGGCCTCTGGTTCGAGCCCGAGTCCATCAACGTCGACTCCGAGCTCGCCCGCCGCCACCCCGAGTGGATCCTCTCCGACGGCGGCGAGGGCACCCCCGAGCACCGCCAGCAGCGCATCCTCGACCTCAACGCCCCCGGCGCCCTCGACTACCTCCTGGGCGAGATCTCCGACCTCGTCGAGCGGGTCGGCATCGACTACATCAAGTGGGACCACAACTCCCCCGCCGTCGGCGTCTCCCACATGGTCGAGCCGCGGTCGGTGCGCCACGGCCGCCGCGGCGCCTCCGCCGTCCACGAGCAGACCCTCGCCCTCTACGAGCTCATGGACGCCCTGCGCGAGCGCCACCCCGGCCTCGAGATCGAGTCCTGCGCGGGCGGCGGCGGCCGCATCGACATGGGCGTCCTCGAGCACAGCCAGCGCGTGTGGACCTCGGACTCCATCGACGCCCACGACCGCCAGGACATCCAGCGCGGCACCGTCCTCCTCATCCCGCCGGAGGTCATGGGCACCCACGTCGGCACCGCCCGCGCCCACACGACCCTGCGCGACCTCGACGTCACCTTCCGCGCCGGCACCGCCCTGTGGGGCCACATGGGCGTCGAGTGGGACCTCACGAGCGCCGACGACGCCACGCTCGACCTGCTCGCCTCGATCATCGCCCTGCACAAGGAGCACCGCGACCTCCTGCACTCCGGGCGCACCGTCCACGCGGACACCGCCGTCGACGACGCGCTGCGCGTCGAGGGCGTCGTCGCCACCGACGGCTCGGAGGCGCTCTACGAGCTCGCGGCCATCGGCCAGACGGTCGCCTGGCCGGCCTCGCCACAGCCCCTGCCCGGCCTCGACCCCGAGCGCAACTACCGCGTCGAGCTCGCGACCCCGGCCTACCCGGAGCTGAACAGGCCCGCCGGATGGATGGCCGAGGGCGTCACGCTGCCGGGCGCCTACCTCACGACGGTCGGCATCGGCCTGCCCGGTCTGCACCCGGACCACCTCGTCCTCGTCCGCGCGACCGCGGTCTGACCCCGCCTGCGGGGACCGCTCCGACGGCGGGGCGCCGGTGCCGCCGTCGGGTCGGGCCCGCGAGCGCCGCGGCCTCACCGCCGGTCCCGCCCTGCCTGGCCACGCCGGGACGGCGCGCATCCTTATGCGCGCCGTCGCAGCGTTTCCCAGGTGCGTCACCTGTCACACGGAGGACATGTCCGACCTTAGGATGTGACCCGGTTCATCCCCGACCGGAGGTCACGATGGCACACCC
>SKEM01000739.1_pt1 | contig 19176 bp, 18 predicted proteins | sample 4826731 | NCBI WGS metagenome assembly SKEM01 (sample SAMN11008809, study PRJNA524170) | human gut metagenome | biome: Human fecal sample; material: Feces; isolation source: fecal sample from pouch patient p37 | host: Homo sapiens | place: Israel: Tel-Aviv | collected 2015-07-27
ACATTAAAACAAGGTCATAGGGCGGTCTACCACCATGAGATTTGTTTTTTAAATCATACTTAAAAATCCGGTTAAGAGTTGGGCGAAAACACTCGAAATCAACCACTTTTTCTAGCCGCTCAAGAGGGTCTCCTTTTAAACTTAATTTTTCAAGATAGTCGCTATCTCCAAATAAATTCATCTTCAATACCTCGTTAGCTTATTTTTAATCTATTATACCTCTTTTCATACGTTTTTAGAGGTGCCCTTAAGCTGACTGATTTGAATATCAATGTGAAAACAATTTTTACCTTGTTCTTCTTGACCAATATTTTTAAAAACATATAAGCCATAAGCAGCAAGTACAAACCTTACAATTTCTGAAGTGAAGTAGAAAAGCCAAACTTTAAACGCATTATTGGGAAGCATTGGAACAAATAAAAGGGTTAGTGTCTGAGCGATAATCAAGAGATACTGCCAATTTTGAATTTTCGCCTGCAAGGCAGCATCTAAAATAAGGACTAGAAAAATGGAATGTGCTACTAGAAGAATTGTTTTAGGCGATGGCGTCGTCATGAAAATTTGATCAAATCTATCTGAAAACCAAGGAATTTGCTCTGTTAAAAATATTAAGATGTTATTGATAATTAGAAAAATAAATAAAAGTGCGACAGTTAGAAAAAATGCTCGTCTGTTTCGAAGATAGGTAATCATGCCAAGTGTTGCAACAGCACTAAAGAGAATAAAAAGTCCGACATTATAAACGATAAGTAGAATATCCATGATGACCCCCTCTCAAAGACAACCCCCTAATCTAATTAAAGTATAACAAAAGGACGCTTACATGACAAGTTTATGGGTGTTGTGAACAAAGAGTGAGAGATGATTTCAGACCAAAAGGTATAGAAAAGTTTAGATAAAAATAAGCCCAAAAGTTGAGTAAAAGACGATAGTAAACTTCATGCATTTAGCTTAAACTGGACTTGTAAAACAAAAGACTAGAATTTAAAAAATGGAGGAAACGCACATGTCAAAGAAAGATTTTATCACGACTGAAGATTTCACTAAAGCAGAATTATGGGAGATCTTACAGCTATCACTTACGATTAAAAAAAGTATCAAAGCTGGATTTTATCCACCATTACTTAAGAATAAATCGCTTGGTATGATTTTTCAACAATCGTCAACTCGCACACGTATCTCATTTGAAACAGCGATGACACAACTTGGTGGGCATGCCCAATATTTGGCACCAGGTCAAATTCAACTCGGTGGGCATGAAACATTAGAAGATACAGCGAAAGTTGTTTCAAGACTGCTTGATATCGTCATGGCACGTGTTGACCGTCATGATGATGTAGCCGGTTTGGCAAAATATGCAACGATTCCTGTCATTAATGGGATGTCTGATTACAATCATCCGACGCAAGAAATGGGTGATGTTTGTACTATGTTAGAGCATTTGCCAGAAGGTAAGAAACTTGAAGATTGTAAAGTTGTTTTTGTCGGTGATGCTACACAAGTTTGTTTCTCATTAGCACTTATTACAACAAAATTAGGCATGCGTTTTGCCCAATTTGGCCCTAAAGGCTACCAATTAAACGCAGATCGTCAAGCTAAGTTAGACGAAATTTGTCAAGTTTCTGGTGGCTCTTATCTCATTACAGAAGATGAATCTGAAGGTTTGGCTGATGCAGACTTCGTCTATACAGATGTTTGGTATGGTCTCTATGATGCAGAATTGTCAGAAGAAGAACGTATGGGTATCTTCTATCCGAAATATCAAGTCTCTGATCGCATGGTTAAGAAAGCTAATCCTTGGGCGAAATTCATGCACTGTTTGCCTGCTAGCCGCGGTGAAGAAGTTTTGGATGAAGTCATCGATTCAGATTATTCGATTGTCTTTGATGAAGCTGAAAACAGATTATCATCTATTCGAGGGTTGCTCGTTTATTTCTATCACAAACATGCTGCCAAAACAATTGTAAGCGAACAAGAAAAAGCGACTGCTAAAGCTGATTTGGAAAAATTCTTAGGTTTAGCACTCTAAATGAGAGGGAGTTGAGTATTCGCTGAATTAAATGAATCAAAGCGCATCTCAACACCTTACTGGAGGAAACAAATATGAGTGATTTAAAACCAAAAAAGAAATTTAAATTATTTTCCGCCATACTCACAGTGATCTGTGTGGTATTTGTAGCTGAAGCAGCAGCACCTGTAGCAGCTATTGGCAACTCGCAATACTTCTGGTGGATTTTCCTAATGATTACCTTTCTACTACCTTATGGCTTAATTGCTTCAGAATTAGGGACGACCTACGAAGGCGAGGGGGGATCTATGATTGGGTGACCAAAGCCTTTGGTCATCGTATGGGAACTCGTACGGCTTGGTATTACTGGATAAACTTTCCTTTGTGGATGGCTTCCCTTGCCGTTATTTGCCCAGAGCTTATCCGCATCGTGACGGGACAAACGCCCAATACCTTCGTTTCTATTTTGATAGAACTCATCTTTATCTGGGTGATTGTCTTCATTAGTTTTTACTCAGTTAGTGATAGTCTATGGATCCTTAATGGTGCAGCCTTTATCAAAGTTTTTCTAGCACTACTAGTTGGTTGTCTGGGGATTTACGTAGCTATGACTCACGGTGTTGCCAATGAATACACAGTTACTTCCTTGTTGCCTAGCTTTGACATGAAATCCCTGTCGTTTATCTCGGTAATTCTATTCAACTTCTTAGGGTTTGAAGTTGTGTGTACTTTTGCACCCGATATGGAAAATCCTAAAAAACAAATTCCACTTGCGATTGTTACGGGTGGCCTTGTGATTGCAGCGATTTATATCTTCTCAGCATTTGGGATTGGTGTTGCCATTCCAACTTCTGAAATTAGTACAAGTAGTGGCTTGATTGATAGTATCCAACTCATGCTGGGTAAATCTGGAGGTCCGCTAGTTGCAATTGTGGCTTTCTTATTCTTGTTAACCTTGTTTGGTAATATGGTTTCATGGACTTTAGGTGTTAATAATACAGCTTGTTATGCGGCTGAAAATGGGGATATGCCATCAGTATTTGCTAAGAGAAGTGCTAAGACAGATATGCCAATTGGCGCAGCGATTATGAATGGTGTTGTAGCATCAGCTATCGTCATCATTGCACCGCTCTTACCAAATGAAGATTTATTCTGGAGTTTCTTTGCTCTGAATTTGGTTATGTTCTTGTTATCTTACATCCCAATTTTCCCAGCGTTCTTAAAACTTCGTAAAATTGATCCTGATACAGAACGACCATTTAAGGTTGGGGGAGGTAAAGGATTCCACTGTCTCTTAGTTGCATTACCTATTATTTTAATCGTTACATCACTGATATTTATCGCTGTACCGTTTGATTTTAGCCCTGAGACCTTGGGTGAAGTCTTACCAATTACGATTGGGTCGATTGTTTGTATCATTGTAGGTGAATTAATCATTATTGTTAAAAAAATAAAAAAATAGCACATTCTTTGTAGTTGCTCTAAAGTAAAGGAGAAAAATATCATGTCTAAAAGAATAATTGGCACAACACCAAAAGCAGATGGTTTTAGAATGCCAGCAGAGTTTGAACCACAAGAACAAGTCTGGATGATTTGGCCAGAACGACCAGATAATTGGCGTAATGGTGCAAAACCTGCCCAAAAATCATTTGCTAACGTGGCGAAAGCCATCAGTCGCTTCACAAAAATGAATGTTTTAGTCTCACAAGCTCAGTACGCTAACTGTCGCGAGCAATTACCAGATGATATTCATGTCATTGAAATGTCAAATAATGATGCTTGGGTACGTGATTGTGGTCCAACCTTTATTATTAATGATAAGGGTGAGATTCGTGCCAATGACTGGGATTTCAATGCATGGGGTGGTTTAGTTGATGGCCTTTATTTTCCGTGGGATCAAGATGAATTGATTGCTAGAAAAGTAACTGAAATCGAAGGGATTGATACTTATAAAACAAAAGGCTTTGTCCTTGAAGGTGGTTCATTTCACGTTGATGGTCAAGGGACGGTTATGACAACGGAGATGTGTCTTTTGAGTGAGGGTAGAAATCCGCATATGAGCAAGAGTGAAATTGAAAAAATGCTCTGTGATTATCTTAATTGTGAAAAAGTACTTTGGATAAAAGATGGTATTGATCCAGATGAAACGAATGGTCATGTGGATGATGTGGCTTGTTTCGTTGCACCGGGTGAAGTGGCTTGCATCTATACTGATGATACTAACAGTCCATTTTATAATGAGGCCCAAGCTGCCTATGAGACTTTGACTGAATTGACAGATGCCAAGGGACGTGCGCTCAAAGTTCACAAACTCTGCTGCCCTAAAAACGCTGTCACAATCAAGGGTGACTTTGCTATTGACACGGTAGAAGGTACTCTCCCACGGGAAGATGGTGATATTTGTACTACCTCATACATGAACTTCCTCATCACAAATGGTGGTGTCATCGTGCCACAATATGGCGATGAAAATGATGCTCTAGCACTGACTCAAGTGCAAGAAATGTTTCCTGATAAGGAAATTGTTGGTGTTGATACGCTCGAAATTGTCTACGGTGGTGGGAATATCCACTGTGTGACATAACAACAGCCTAAAAAGTAATACGGACTTGTCTGTATTAGGAATAGGGTATAAACGATAGGAGAAGCAACATATCTATAATGAAAAAATTAAAAATCATTGTCGTCACATTCGCCGTTATCTTTTCTGTTAGTGCTTGTGGCACAACAAATAAAGAAAATACTGCTAAAACGGATCAATCAAGTGTTTCTAAAGAGAAATCAAAAAGCACGTCCTATCATCAGCCTGATACGGACGCATTGATTGCAATCGTTGAAAAAGATCCAGAACTTAAAACAATGCTAAATGATGCCATTGCACAAGGTAAAAAGATCAACCCTAGTAAGGATAAAAATCCCGCACAAACACTGGATGAATTCTATAGTTTTATAGACTGGGCAACCCTAGCCTTACCTTGGAACATCAATTATAACGATGATAAACAACCGAGTTTATTTAGAAGTATTGACCAAAGTTTGAATTACTTCTATTTTCTAGCGGATATTGAATTACCTCAGCTAGAAAATAAAGGCTACTATAGAGCTTGTTTAGAATATTATCCACCCTATTCTGAATGGATGGTTAAATTCACCAAAAATTGGGGTGCTTATTTAAGCCAACCAGCTTCTTGGAATGATCAATATCTTCAAAGAGCTAAGAATGATGAGAATTTCGGCTTACAAAATGATTGGTATGAAGACCCGTCAAATTGGTATTCATTCAACGATTTCTTTGCCAGAAGATTAAAAGACCCAAGTGTGAGACCTATTTCCAATCCTGATGATGACTCGATTTTGACAGCACCAGCCGATAGTGAAGCACAAGGGCTATGGCAAATCAATGACAAGTCAGAAATTATGAATAGCGGCGATCAAGTTGATTCTGAAAATGGCGATAAGATGGTTGTTAAATCTAAAGGCTACAATTCTATTCCTCAAATCCTGCATGAAAGCAAATATGCCAACACATTTGCAAATGGCATCGTTACTCATACCTTCTTGAACGTTCAGGATTATCACCGTTATCACTTCCCAATTTCAGGGAAAATATTGGAGATGAAAACAGTGATGGAACAAGATGCAATCGGTGGTCTAACCTACTGGGACTCAAAAATCCAACGTTATATGCTCTCAAGTACTAATCCTAACTGGGAGTCTATTGAGACGAGACAATATGTGATTATAGACAATCCAACTTTTGGTAAAATTGCCCTGATTCCTGTCGGTATGTCACAAATTAGTTCAGTCAACTTTGAAAAGAATCTAAAGGTTGGTGATACAGTTAAAAAAGGAGATCCACTTGGTTACTTCTTATTCGGTGGCAGCGACTATATGATGATCTTCGAAAAAGGTGTCAAGCTAGATATTACAATTCCCAAAACTGATGGTGAATATTATGACCATGTTTTGATGGGAGAAAAATACGGTAAACTCACCAAAGAATAGCGCAGTTTCACCATAGTTGTTAAAAGATTGACTTATTTGACTTTGAAAAACGAGTCTATCAAAAATAAAAAGGGGCAGAACAAGCTTAAAACGACAAGTTTTGCGCTTGTTCTGCTTACTTTTTATCTTAATTTGAAGCATGGAAATGACTTTGAGCGGCTGTAAGTCGCAAATGCCCCCACTTGATCCAGGCGTCAGAGCAGAAAGGAAAGAACAATGAAAAGAATCGTCATCGCCCTTGGCAGTAATGCCCTCGGCAATAATCCTAGAGAACAGCTTGAACATGTCAATCAAGCAGCGCCCGCAATGGTTAACTTGATTAAACTCGGCTATGAAATCATCATCAGCCATGGTAATGGTCCTCAGGTTGGTATGTTAGAAAAAGCTATTAATATGGCAGCTAATATGGATAGTTCAATCTCACATGTTCAGTTACCAGAGTGTACGGCCATGAGTCAGGGGTATATTGGCTATCATTTGCAAAATGCCATTTTAAGAGAATTAAGAAAGCAAGGGATGTCTTGGAATGTAGCAACAGTTGTAACGCAAGTTGAGGTCGCAGCGGATGACTCAGCTTTTCAAAATCCAACGAAACCAATTGGTAGTTTTTATACCAAGGAAGATGCAAAAAAAATGGTTTCAGAAAATCCCTCATTAGTTTATCAGGAAGATTCAGGCCGTGGGTATCGCCAGATGGTTGCTTCGCCCAAACCAATTGACATTGTAGAGAGTAAATCCATTCTCAATCTGTTGGATAACGAATTTATCGTGATTGCTTGTGGTGGTGGTGGTATTCCTGTCGTCAAACATGGTGATGGGGATTATGAAGGTGCATTAGCGGTTATTGATAAGGATATTTCATCCGCAAAATTAGCTGAATTGGTTGAGGCAGATTACTTCTTTATCTTGACGACAGTTGATCGTGTTGCCATTCGATTTGGTCAACCAGACCAACTTGATTTGGACACATTAACAGTAGCACAAGCTAAAGTTTATGCTGAACAAGGAGAATTCGCCCCAGGCAGTATGCTCCCAAAAATTGAAGCAGCAATCGAGTTTGCTTCATCTAAAAAAGGCAGAAAAGCTGTCATTGCATCTCTTGAAAATGCACCATTGGTCTTTAAGGGTGAAAGTGGTACGATTATTACTTTATAAATCAAAGTAAAAAGCTCAAATTTCAGTAATGAAATCTGAGCTTTTTTATGAGTTTTAAGGTTTAAGACATACTATCTTGTTCCGTGATTCTACCACATTCAACTTCAAAAACCGTCATTTTATCAGGTAAATGTTGTAGATGATCAAGCGTCGTTGTTGTGATGAACGTCTGTGTTTTACCGATAACTAAAGATAACAGATCGAGCTGTCTTTGATTATCGAGTTCACTCATGACATCGTCCAAGAGTAAAACCGGATACTCACCCGTTTCTTGATAAATCAACTCAATTTCAGCTAATTTGACAGACAGCGCAGTCGTGCGTTGTTGACCTTGAGAGCCAAAATTGGAAACATTAATATCATTGATGAAAAATTGTAAATCATCTCGATGAGGTCCAACAGAAGTCTGGGCACGAAACTGGTCTTTTTGACGCGCTTGTTTAAGTTCGTCTGCGAAGTCAGTCTTGACATTTTGAGCATAAACGATGTTCAACTTTTCTTGACCATGACTTAGATGATTGTGCAAGTCAGCAGAAATCTCAGTGAGACTGGAGATGAATTGTTTGCGATGATTCATGACTTTTTCGCCATATTCTACCAGCTGGTCATCTAAGACATCCAAAAAATTAGGGTCAATTTTTGATGCATCGAATTTGAGATAGCTGTTGCGCTCTTTGAGCGTTTTATTATAGCGCATCAAATCATACAAGTAGACAGGCCGAATCTGACCGATTTCCATATCAATAAAACGCCTCCGAACACTAGGCGCGCCTTTAATAATCGCCAAATCCTCAGGTGCGAACATGATGACATTCAGATGACCGATATAATCAGCCAGTCGATTTTCCTTGAGATGATTGACTTTGGCAATCCGCCCCTTAAGTGTTAAGGTAATCTCGAGTGGGACAGTTGTATTCTTTTTGATTATCGTGCCTGATACCAACATCTCTTTTTGCTCCCACGCAATCAATTCCCGATCAGCATGTGTCCGATGACTGCGAGTTAAGGCAAGAAAATAAATGCTTTCAGCAATATTGGTCTTGCCTTGGGCATTTTGTCCGACGAAAATATTTAAGTTGGGATGAAATTTGAGGTCGAGATGGTTATAATTTCGAAAATTGGAGAGATGTAACTCGGAAATAATCATAGGTATTTATTTAGCACCAGGGAATTTAGGTTTGCTCGTTTTACGTTTATAGTATTGCTCTTTATTGTTAGCAGCTGATTTTTGACGCATTTCCGTTTTCTTGTTATCAGCGTTGATTTTTTTGACAATGGCTTTGACACGTGCCTCTTCGTCAAGTTCGGCTTGATGTTCCGCAATTTCATCTGCTGTCGCTGCGACAATATTAATTTTGAGACCAAATCCTGGGAATTCAAGCACATCACCGTCAAAAAGTTTTTTACCGCGTCTATTTTCATATTCACCATTGTACAAAACATCGTTGGTCGCTAAGAAATGCTTGGCTGCACCACCTGTTTCGATAATCGCTGCTTCTTTGAGCAACTTGCCTAGGGTGATAAATTCATCGTATATCGTATAAGTATTCATACCTCATTTTAACATAAATTAAGGCCTTATAGGCGCGCAATCGGAATCTTTCGTTAAATGAAGTTGTGCAGTAGGGCACAAGGCATCATGCTAATATGACAGAAAATTAGGCAAACGTTGAAAAATCTAGCGATACTGACAATCAGTGCGCTATAAAATTTATTGAAATCTTCTACTTGATTTGGTGTCCGGATGCCTATATTTTGGTATAATAGAAAAGTACATAAATAAAGGACAAACATGAAAATAAAAAATGGCGTAAATTTACATATAATCAAGGAAACTAAGTTTAAGACAGTGCAATTTTTGGTACGCTTTCGCTCTAAGATATCGCGCGCTAATGTTGCTAAACGTGTGATTATTTCTAACCTCTGGGAGACATCAAATGCAGTTTTGACGACCAATCAACAATTTCAAAGAAAATTATCAGAGATGTATGGTGCCAGTTTTGCGACTGGTGTGTCTAAAAAAGGTGATAATCATTTTTTGAATATCGGTATGAGTGTTGTTAATCCTAAGTTTGTTGAGAGTGATACGGTAACAGATGCGGTTGAACTTTTACATCAGGCTTTGTTTATGCCTTTGATTGATGATATTGGCTTTGATGAAGCTACTTTTGCGCGTGAAAAGAAAAATCTTTTGCATTATTTGGCATCGACACGTGAGGATAAATCCTACGTGGCATCAACGAGTTTGAGCGATCTCTTTTTTGAGGATAAAAATCTGTCGACACCTAGTATTTCATCAGTTGAGCTGATGGAGCATGAGACGCGTCAGAGTGTTTTTGAGTACTATAAAAAAATGTTACTGACAGATACGATTGATATTTGGATTCTGGGTGATTTGTCAGCGGCTCAGGAAGCGAATATCAGGACTTATTTTTCAGAAATGCCTTTTACTGATAGGGAGCCTGTGCGTACTGTCTTTTATGAGCAAGCAACATCCAATATCGTGCGTGAAAAGACAGAAAAAGAAGATGTTAATCAATCAATTTTACAGTTGGCTTATAGTCACCCAGTCAAATACGGTGATTCTGATTATCTCACGATGCAAGTGTTGAATGGTCTTTTAGGTGGTTTTTCACATTCAAAATTGTTCACAAACGTGCGAGAAAAAGAAAGTTTAGCTTATTATGCTAACTCACGTTTTGATACCTTTACTGGTTTCTTGAAAATTGCAGCTGGTATTGATGCGGGACATCGTAGTAAAGCCTTAACTATTATTCGAGCGCAAGTTCGTGCTTTGGCACAAGGTGATATTTCAGATAGTGAATTAGGCCAAACTAAAAATATGTTGAGAAATGCTTATTTCTTATCATTGGATTCACCGTCAAATTTGATCGAGCAGGCTTATATCAAACAACTTTTACCAGACCGTCAGCTTTCTCAAGCAGAATGGTTGCAAAGATTAGACGCCGTGACAAAAGCAGATGTTGTTAGAATAGCTAAGACATTGAATTTACAAGCTTTATATTTTATGGAGGGAGAAAGCCTTGGAGATTAAAAAATATCCACAAGTCGGTGAGACACTCTATAAAGAGGTGCTAGATAATGGCTTACTCGTCTATTATTTGCCAAAGCCTGAATTTAATAAGACTTATGGTTTGTTCACGACAAATTTCGGTAGTTTAGATACGCGTTTTGTGCCACGTGGTAGCTCAGATATGCAGACCTTTCCAGAAGGCATTGCTCATTTTTTAGAGCATAAATTGTTTGAGAAAAAAGATGGCGATGCCATGAACTTTTTTGGTGCACTGGGCGCTAATTCCAATGCCTTTACAAGTTTTACACGGACGTCTTATCTATTTTCAACCATGGAAAACGTTGAACCTAATGTTGAATTGTTGTTAGATTTTGTTCAGGAGCCATATTTTACGCAACCTTCTGTCGAAAAAGAACAAGGTATCATCACACAGGAAATTCAGATGTATCAAGATGATGCAGACTTTAGATTGTTTTTTGGTCTTCTACAAAATCTTTATCCTGAGTCACCTTTAGCAGCTGATATTGCAGGTACGCCGCAAAGTATTAGACGTATTTCAGCGGAAGATTTATATGAAAATTATCGGACCTTTTATCATCCAGCCAACATGACGCTCTTTTTAACAGGACCGTTTGAGGTATCAGAAATGTCAGCTTTGGTTGAAAAAAATCAAACTGAGAAACGATTTGAGCCGATTGTACCGATTCAGCGTGCACCATTTGTGGCAGCAGCACCGATTGCGACAAATAATTTGTCTTTTGATGTCACGATTCCTAAACTTGCGCTAGGTTTTAGGGGGTATGACCGCTTACCGTCAGACCCTTTGCTTAGATTTGAGTATAAGTTAGCGATTCAACTTATGTTGACGATGATTTTAGGCAATACTAGTAGTCGTTATGAAAGCTTGTATAATCAAGGATTGATTGATGATTCTTTTGGTTTCGATTTTGAAGTAGCGCCTCAATATCATTTTGCCAGCATGACGTCAGATACGATTTATCCAATAAAACTCGCTAAAGTTTTGCGTGATACGCTAAAAAGTTATAAAATAGAAAGTGATTTCGATTTAGACCACTTGACGATTATCAAAAAAGAGATGTTAGGCGATTATTATAAGTCTTTAAATTCACTAGAATTTATTGCCAATCAATTTTCATCTAATCTTTTTGAAGGTGTGACTTTCTTTGATTTCCCAATGATTTTGTCAAGTCTGACATTGGAAAAAATTGAGCAACATGCAGACCGATTTATCAAAGAGATGGTCTCGACTGAATTTATTATGAACCCAAAGTAAAAATAAAAAAGTGATGCTGACTGCCACCATTGTCTAGGCTATAAGGTAAGTGCCAGCTCAAAAAAAGTCCAGAAAGGAGTTCTCGTGGCAAAAAAAACAGTAGGACAAGTTTTACGTGACCAGCGTGCGAATCTTGATATGACACTCAACGCAGCTGAAGAATTAACACAGATTCAAAAAATGTACATCGTCGCCTTGGAGCATGATGATTATGATGCATTGCCAGGGGACTTTTATGTCAAGGCTTATCTCAAACAGTATGCAGAACGTTTGGACCTTGATTATGACCAATTGGTCACAGCTTATGAAAAAAACGAACCAATTGAAGTAGATGAAACACCTGACTTATCTGAAAGTTATCGATTTGTAAAACCTTCTGAACGCCTAGAGGCAGATGAAGAACTAGGTGATAAAAAATGGCGTTATTATCTGCCAATCGTTTTATTAGGTACTGTTGCTGCCCTTATCATCATTAGTATTTCAGCTACCGTAGTCCTTAACAAACCTAAAAACAGTGGGATTGCAGAACACCTTTATAGCTTATCGACTAGCTCTAAAAGTAAGGCATCAGCAAGTAGTACTGAGCCAAGTGCATCATCTGTTTCTTCAGAATCAAAAGCACCTGAACCGCCCAAACCTGAAATAACGGTGACAGGCAATGGTCAAGCACTAGCAGCAACGGTGAAAAATGTCGCAAGTCCAGTAAAAGTTAACCTCAGTACGGCAGCGGGAGTAGCTGTTTGGATTGGTATGACTAACTCTGATTTGCCAGGAGGACAGATCACTCTGACTGATGCCACCCCGACGACTACATCCTTGACTGGGAATCAGACGGTCTTGACGCTAGGAAAAACAACAGGGTTGACCATTAAAATCGGTGATACCCCAATTGACTTGTCAAGTATTGTGGCACCTGAAAGTCCAGCAACCTTGACGATAACGATAGAATAGAGAACTGATGAAATTAACCAAAGAAAACTTACCTAATAATTTAACCATTGCTCGCATCTTTGCGATTCCACTTTTTATCTTGATTTTAGCATTAGGTGGTCACTCTCATGTCTGGCAAGTGGTCGCTGCAATTTTATTTGCAGTCGCATCTGCAACTGACTGGTTAGACGGTTATTTAGCACGTAAATGGCACATAGTCTCAAATTTCGGTAAATTTGCGGATCCCTTGGCTGATAAAATGTTGGTTATGTCAGCATTCATCATGTTAGTGCCCTTGAAATTAGCACCAGCTTGGGTGATTGCCATTATCATTTGTCGGGAATTAGCCGTGACAGGTTTGCGTCTACTCTTGGTTGAACAAGGTGGTGTCGTTATGGCAGCTGCTCTACCAGGCAAGATTAAAACCTTCACACAAATGCTATCTATCATCTTCTTGTTACTAGGTTGGAACTTACTTGGCGTGATTTTCTTATACATCTGCCTAGCCGCAACCATTTATTCAGGTTATGATTACTTTGCCCAAAATATGTCAGTCTTTAAAGATGCAGACCAATCACAGCAATAAAATCTTGCAAAAAGGTAATGACTAATATATAATTAAGATAAGCAATCAGAGAGCGGAGGTAGCTGAAAATCCGCAGACAATAGACAGTGACGATTTAAAAAGAAAAGTTAGCAACTTTATAGCTACAGAGCTAGGAATGCCTAGAAACCAAGGTGGTACCACGATATTGTCGTCCTTGAGCGTTTATACTCACTTAACCCAATAAAGCAAACATTTTCGGCTATTTTCCGCCACTTCATCGTTGATAAGTCTTGACGTACACCTGTATGTCATCACCTCATCGCCTTGAATTGACGGTAAATATCTCAAAAATTTTGTTTTCTTCCTGGAGTTAACTGAGTATATGTCTACGCTCAAGGGCGTTTTCTTATAGGAATTGAGAGAGGTAAATAGGAAATATGAAATTACAAAGACCTAAAGGCACGGTTGATATCCTGCCCGGTGAGAGTGAAAAATGGCAATTTGTCGAGGCGACTATGCGTCGCGTTTTTGCGACTTATCGTTTTAGTGAAATCCGTACACCACTTTTTGAGCACTACGAGGTAATCTCGCGTTCCGTGGGGGACACGACAGATATCGTGACCAAGGAAATGTACGATTTTTACGACAAGGGTGATCGTCATGTGACATTGCGTCCTGAAGGGACAGCGCCAGTTGTTCGCTCTTATGTTGAAAACAAAAAATTTGCGCCAGAAGTTCAAAAACCATTTAAAGTTTATTATACAGGATCTATGTTCCGTTATGAACGCCCACAAGCTGGTCGTCTACGTGAATTTCACCAGATTGGTGTTGAAAATTTTGGCTCAAAAAATCCTGCAACGGATGTTGAGACAATCGCCATGGCTAAAGCCTTTTTCGACCAAGTCGGTGTCAAAAATATCAAGCTTGTTATCAATTCATTGGGGGATAGCGAGACACGCGAACGTTACCGTGAGGCCTTAATTGCATACTTGGAACAGCATTTAGACAATCTATCTGATGATTCTAAGCGTCGCTTGCACGAAAATCCCTTGCGTGTTTTAGATTCCAAAGATAAACAGGATATCGCCATCGTCAAAGACGCGCCTTCAATCCTGGATTTCTTGACTGACGCTAGTCAGCAGCACTTGACCGACGTCAAGACCATGTTGGAGAGCCTCAATATCGTCTACACTATCGACCAAAATATGGTGCGTGGTCTTGATTACTACAACGACACAATTTTTGAGTTCATGACGGAGATCAAGGGCAAGGAGCTGACGATTTGTGGTGGTGGTCGATATGATTCGCTGGTCAGCTATTTTGGTGGGCCTGAAACGCCTGGCTTTGGTTTTGGTATCGGTGTGGACAGGCTTTTGCTTATCTTAGAAGAGCAAGGCGCGTCACTACCAGTTGCCCAGCCGCTCGATGTTTACGTGGTTGTCTTGGGCGCAAGCGCCAATGTTGCAGCTCTCAAGTTAGTGCAATCGCTACGCGATCAAGGCTATGCCGTGGAACGTGATGTCTTAAATCGCAAGATTAAGCAACAATTCAAGTCGGCAGAAGAATTTGGGGCCAAGGTGATTATCACCCTCGGGGAATCAGAAGTTGAGACCGGAGAGATCGTCGTTAAAAACAATGCGACACGTGTAGAAGTCAAGACGACCTTGTCTGACATTCAAGACAAGTTTGATGCTGTCTTTACTAAAGTGACGACTGATTAATGGCAGATAAACTCAAAATATTGATTTGCTTGTCGACTTTATCAATGGCCGCTAGTTTGTATCAGATTGTCACGCAGTCTCATCAGTTTGACCGTGTCTTTTTAGTGATTTATTGCGCTTTGATTGTGATTTTTAATCGAGATAAGGCGATTACACGAGATAAAATCGCACGGGTTGTTGTGATTATCACGCTTGTGCTTTTGCTCGTGACATCATTTCTCGCGAGGTAGGGTATGACAGAAAAGAAAGTCCACTTGTTCATTAGGACGATCGCAATTTTGATTATCATGATCAGTGCGCTCAAACTGCTACAAGGCGATTATAAAGGTCTCAATCTCTGGCTCTTTGTCGCTCTCTATGTAGTGGCAGTCAAGAAAATCAATGCTTTTCTCAAAGAAAGTCGCTTGACGACTGTGTTAGTTTTTCTAGCAGTTGGGTTACAGGTTGTGATGTTTGTGTTATCAAAAGTAATTTAGTAAGACAAAAAAGGAAGTAAAAATGAAACGTACAGGATATGCGGGCGCCGTCCGCTCAGAAGATATTGGTCAAACAATCACGCTTAAAGGTTGGGTGGCACGCCGTCGTGACCTTGGTGGCTTGATTTTTATTGATCTGCGTGACCGTGAAGGCATCATGCAGTTGGTGGTTAACCCTGAATTAGCCTCAAAAGAAGTTTTGACAACAGCGGAAAGCTTGCGTAGCGAATTTGTTATTGAAGTGACAGGGACAGTTGTTGCTAGAGCGCAAGCCAATGATAAATTAGCAACAGGACAAGTCGAGCTTGAAGTCGCTGACTTGACTGTTTTAAATGTAGCGAAGACAACACCGTTTGAAATCAAAGATGATTTAGAAGCCAATGACGACACACGCATGCGCTATCGTTACTTGGACTTGCGTCGTCCAGAAATGTTGTCAAACTTTAAATTGCGTCACAATGTGACCAAGGCTATTCGTCACTATCTGGACGATTTGGACTTTATTGATGTTGAAACACCGATTTTGACTAAGTCAACACCGGAAGGGGCGCGTGACTATTTGGTACCAAGTCGGATTTCGGAAGGGCATTTTTATGCCTTGCCTCAGTCACCGCAAATCACCAAACAGCTGTTAATGAACGCTGGTTTTGACCGATATTATCAAATCGTCAAGTGTTTCCGCGATGAAGACTTGCGAGGGGACCGCCAGCCTGAATTTACACAGGTCGATTTGGAAACATCTTTCCTTGATGAGCAGGAGATTCAAGACCTGACAGAAGGCTTGATTGCTAAGGTTATGAAAGAGACGAAAAATATCGACGTGACCTTGCCTTTCCCACGCATGACTTATGATGACGCCATGAATCAATATGGCTCTGATAAGCCAGACACTCGTTTTGAGATGTTGTTGTCAGATGTCTCTACCATTGTCAAAAAGGCGGATTTTAAGGTTTTCTCAGAAGCGCCTGTCGTTAAGGCCATTGTTGCCAAAAATGCAGCGGATGCTTACTCGCGTAAAGATATTGACAAACTGACGGACTATGCCAAACAATTTGGTGCTAAGGGGCTTGCTTGGGTTAAGTTTGTGGCCAATGAATTTTCAGGTCCTATCGCTAAATTCTTGCCAGAAATCGCCGATGAATTGGCTGAAACGCTTGCTTTGACGGATAAAGATTTGGTTCTCTTTGTGGCAGATGAATTGGACGTGGCAAATGCGACACTCGGTGCCCTTCGTAGCCGAATCGCCAAAGAACAGGACTTGATTGATCAAAATCAATTTAACTTCCTCTGGGTGATCGACTGGCCGATGTTTGAGTGGAGTGAAGAAGAAGGTCGCTACACAAGCGCCCACCATCCTTTTACTTTGCCGACAACAGAAAGTGCGCATGAACTTGAGGGTGATTTGTCCAAGGTTCGTGCGGTCGCTTATGATATCGTGCTCAACGGTTATGAGTTGGGTGGCGGTAGCTTGCGGATTAATCATAAAGACTTGCAAGAACGCATGCTCAAAGCGCTTGGTTTCACAGCAGAAGCTGCAAATGAGCAGTTTGGGTTCTTACTCGAAGCTATGGACTACGGTTTCCCACCACACGGTGGTCTAGCCCTTGGACTTGACCGTTTCGTCATGCTCCTAGCTGGTAAAGATAATATTCGTGAAGTTATTGCTTTTCCGAAAAACAATAAGGCAACGGATCCGATGACGCAAGCCCCTAGCTTGGTTTCTGACCAACAATTGGCAGAGCTCAATTTAAAAATTGGAAAATAATACCTTCTATGATTAACGTGATCAAAAATTTATCTATCGAAAAACTGATGTATAAACTTTCGGCATCAGTTGTCTACGCGCTACTTTCAGCGGTCGCCCTGAATCTTTTCTTTCAGCCTGGTCATGTTTATTCTAGTGGCATTACAGGTCTAGCACAGATTTTTACGACCCTATCCTATAAATTACTAGACCATGATATCCCCGTATCCGTCACCTTATATTTGTTAAATCTTCCTTTGTTAGTTTTAGCTTGGTTAAAAATCGGAAAAAGATTTACCATCTATACAGTGATTACGGTTACTTTAAGCTCAATCTTCATTCATATCATTCCTGAATTTACCATGACGCCAGATCCGATTATCAATGCGATTTTTGGTGGTGCTGTTATGGGTGCAGGAATTGGTTATGCGTTACGTAGTGGTATTTCTAGCGGCGGTACAGACATTGTTAGCCTTTATATACGGAAAAAAACTGGTCGTCAGGTTGGCAACATCAGCCTCTTGTTCAATGGTGTCATTGTCCTTATCGCAGGTGTTCTTTTCGGATGGCAGTATATGTTCTATTCACTTCTAACGATTTTTGTATCAAGCCGTGTGACGGATGCTATCTATACCAAGCAACGTAAGATGCAAGCAACCATTATTACCAAGCATCCGGTAGAAATTACTCAGGCTCTTCATCAAAAATTACATCGGGGAGTCACAGTGGTTAACTCAGCTGAGGGTGGCTATACAAAAGTGACAATGACGATTTTGATTACGATTATCACACAAGCTGAATATCAAGAATTCAAATACATCATGAAAGAAGTTGACCCAACAGCCTTTGTGTCGGTTGCTGAAAACGTTAAAGTCTTAGGACGTTTTATCGAAGACGACAATTAATAGTAAAAATGATAAGGCTTAATATACTCAGTTAATCAAATAAAGTAAACATTTTTGACTATCTTTAGTTAACTGGGTATACTTTGATAAGATTGTGATAGCTCATCACGGTCTTATTTTTTGGGAAACCTTTGAGCGTCCGAAGATCGCGAATGACCCTGCTTGGCAGGACCGCAAGCGGAAGTCAAGTTTCAAGATTTCACGAAGAGAAAACGCAGAAAGAAAGAAAAATAGATGAATAAAGAAGTTAAATTTCACCCCCTGAATTTCTTGATGATTGCTCTAGGGACGGCGATTTACGCCTTTGGTTTTGTTAATTTTAACATGGTCAATCATCTAGCTGAGGGTGGTGTCAGTGGGATCACCCTGATTTTTCACGCCCTGTTTAAAATCAATCCAGCTTACACACAGATTCTGCTCAATATTCCTTTATTTATTTTGGGTGTAAAAATATTCGGTAAACGAGGCATGATTTACACCATCCATGGTACTGTCTGCCTATCTGTTTTTATCTGGCTCTTCCAGCGTATGAGTTTTTCAATCGACCTCGCGCATGATACCTTGATCGCAGCGCTACTCGCAGGTATATTCGCAGGGATTGGTGGTGGCATCGTCTTTCGATTTGGCGGCACGACCGGTGGCGGCGATATCATTGGCCGTTATTTTGAGCAGAAAAAAGGCTTCGCCCTCGGCCAAACCCTCTTCGTCTTTGATATCCTCGTCCTCACTTTATCCCTATCCTACATCGACATTCAACACATGATGTATACCGTCATTGCGAGCTTCGTCTTTAGTCAAGTCGTTGCCGTCGTGCAAAATGGTGGATACACCGTGCGAGGGATGCTGATTATTAGTAGCAAGTACGCGGAAATCAGCCAAAAAATAACGGATGAAATCGGTCGAGGTGCCACCTACCTAAAGGCGGAAGGAGTCTACTCAGGCCAAGACACTAAAGTTATCTATGTTGTCTTAAGTCCTATCCAAGTCCAAGCAGTCAAGGGAATCCTAGCAGAAATAGACCCAGATGCTTTTGTTTCCATCATCAATGTTCATGAAGTGATTGGTAGTGGGTTTACCTATACAGAAGACTTGAATTTATAAGTTTTGACAAATGTTTTTGCAATTGCTATAATGAAAGTATAAAAAGAGCATGTGCTGATTACACATGCTCCCAGTAGAACCGTTTAAGACGGTAGCTGTTAATTAGTTAAAAATAACCGTTTAACTGGCTAAAGTTATGGTGTAGTGACCCCCAAAATATAGACTTTTCAAATCTATATTTCGGAGGTCTTTTCTTATGGTCAAATATTCCATAGAATTAAAACAACGCGTTATTCAAGATTATTTATCTGGCAAG
>SKEM01000740.1_pt1 | contig 19134 bp, 19 predicted proteins | sample 4826731 | NCBI WGS metagenome assembly SKEM01 (sample SAMN11008809, study PRJNA524170) | human gut metagenome | biome: Human fecal sample; material: Feces; isolation source: fecal sample from pouch patient p37 | host: Homo sapiens | place: Israel: Tel-Aviv | collected 2015-07-27
TCGATCGAGCTGTTTTAAATACTGACCTTACAAATCTGACTTATAACTTATTGAGGTACGAACAAGTTAAACGTTTAAATCTCAAAACATGGAGGTAATCTGTCTAAAATAAGAATAAACAGTCAAGCGGCGTCTGTAACATAAAGAAAAACACAGTAGACTATGCTTAGTTTTCTGTGTTTTTTTCTAATTTCATTTAGAGGTGAATTAATTGGTAGTTATTAGAGGTGCCCTGAAATAATCGTAATCTCACGAATACTTTCACTGTTGTCCGAGTCTTTACATCTAGCAGTGTGAATATGGATAGCAATATACCCCGCTTCATCAAAGCTATAAGGAATATCCAATTCCCGCTTGAGATAGTCGACTGCCCACTGGGCAATTGAAAACTCTTCGGGATAGAGGACTTCAATTTCTTTCAACAGTTTATTGCGCACAAAAATATGATTTTGAATATTTTCAGCCGCAAATGCGATGTGGTCACATAAGCCAATATTGATATGAGGATTTAACTTCTCCCCTAGCACCGCCTCTGCATGAACAATGATGTCCTCAGTAGCAAAGAAAAACTTTTCATCAATCTGACTTAATAGTGTTTGCAGCCTCTTAACACCCTCAGGTTCCAAGACAAATAAGCGTTCAATTGCGTCTTGCGCAATTGTTTCACCTGGTCTTGCTTTAAAACCTATTCCTTTACCAATTGCGACTTTTGCTTGTCCTTCGTCAAGGACAAGTACCGCATTTTGATTTAATGCTTTTTGAATTTCCATCATTTTCTTTCTCCTGCAGAAAAGAAATAAATCACTCCATGCGGACAAAAAATAGGCATGGCGTAGCTGAAATAGGGATTATCTCCCTTTTTTCAGACTTGTGCCATGCCTAGTATTATCTAGTCACATGAAATCGTTTACATCTGTTAACATTTATTATTTTAACAGGTCTATACCAATTTGTCAAGCCTTTTTTTAAAATAAATTAGATTGCTCAAAAATCTCTTATCTGATTATTTCTTAATTGTTAGCTTAATGATGACACGACACTTAACTTGATATTTTTTTGAAAGTATGTCAAAATACTTCTATATAAGAAAAGGGGTAACCATTATGCCATTTGTCCATGTTGATTTATTCGAAGGTCGTACTGACGAACAAAAAATTGCACTTGCACACGATATCACCGAAGTTGTCATCAAAAATACAGGTGCACCAAAATCTGCCATCCATGTTTTCATTAACGATATGAAGGAAGGAACTTACTTCCCACAAGGTGAAATCAAAAAAGCAAATCAATAAAAAAATGAGTTCTGGTTATGTTGTCAGAACTCATTTTTTTCATTTAAACGTCAGTCTAACTTAACGATTATTTAAATATGTGTAGGCTGATGTTACTATGTAATTTATTGTAAATCTATTGAAGTCTAGTTATTTGCTAGTCTTACTAAAATCGCTTTTCATGGTGGCGATAACCTTCCCGCTGCCTCGGGACACTACAAAGATTGCGATGTAGGCAATGCTCATCCTTTAACAAGAACATAGCGAAATTGTTCCATCAAGTCATGATGCTCCTCACTCTCCCAAGACATCACCTCTACGAGAAAAGTATTAACGTATTTTTTCCTCACAACTCCTGTTATTTTTTCTGAGAAAGAAATAGGTTGACATGTAATAATACTACCGATTTCGATACCCCGCCCTCCTTCCAATCGTTATATTTCTATTATATATTTGTTATTTATATTTGTAGATTACAATTATATTACAAAATGATAAATTAGATATTTCACTCCCCTTCATTTTTGTGATATAATGATAAAAACATATTTGAAAGGCTTATCATGCGCATTCTTATCACATCTGGTGGGACGACTGAAAACATTGACCAAGTTCGAGGGATCACTAATTTTGCGACGGGTAACTTAGGCAAACTTATTGCTGAGCGTTTTTTAATGGCAAATCATGACGTTATTTTATTAGCAGGCCGAGGCGCTGTTTTACCTGAACCGCATCCTAAATTAACCATTCTACCTATTACTGATGTCGCAGATTTACTAGCCGCTACAGCTAAATGGACACCCCAAGCTGATGTTTTCATCCATAGTATGGCTGTCTCTGATTACACACCAGTTTACATGACTGATTTCGACACGGTAGCTACATCATCTGACCTTCAAGAATTTCTTGCCAAAAGTAATACAGAAGATAAGATAGCCTCTCAGTCTGACTATCAAGTCTTGTTTTTGAAAAAGACACCCAAGGTGATTACTTCTATTAAAAAGCACAATCCAAATATTATCTTATTTGGCTTCAAACTCTTGGTTGATGTTTCAAAAGAACACCTAATTTCTGTCGCTCAGGCAGCATTGAGCCAAAACCAAGCAGACTATGTCCTAGCTAATGACCTGACTGAGATTACCGCAACGACGCATCACGGATTACTGCTCAGTCAAAACCCTAAAGATGCTATAATAGAAATAAACACGAAACATGAAATTGCCGACTTAATCGTCCGAAAAAGTGAGGAGACTTATGACAAACATCACACTCGCCATAACCGGTAGCATTTCAGCCTACAAGGCTGCCGATATCACGTCAGCATTGGGTAAGCTCGGTCACCAAGTGACCGTTTTAATGACAGATGCTGCTCAGGCTTTTATCACACCACTGACTTTACAAGTCCTCTCTAAACACCCTGTTCATACGAATGTCATGGCGGAAGATAAGGCTGACAGTGTCAATCATATTGACTTAGCTAAAGAGACAGAGATTTTCTTAGTCGCACCAGCCTCTGCCGATACGATTGCTCGCCTAGCGCAAGGCCGTGCTGATGATATCGTCTCAGCTGTTGCTTTGGCTTTGCCACAAGATGTCAAAAAAGTTATCGCACCCGCTATGAATACAAATATGTATGAAAATCCTTTAACCCAGCGTAATATCCAAACCTTGCTTGATCTTGGTTTCAAGATGATTGAACCTAAAGTTGCCTTGCTTGCTTGTGGAGATGTTGGGCGCGGGGCACTTGCTGATGTCGCCGATATCGTTCAATATGTTCAGGATATTTGTAAAGGATGATGTTTATCTGACATCGTCTTCCCATCTTTATTTTATAGAAAGGACCTGAGTTCAGTTCACATCACTGACTCGCTCACATATATGACTCCCCAAAAAAATAGTTCTAAAGCTTCTGATATTGCGATACTTAGTATTTTTATCGCGATTATGGTGGTGATTCATCTCCTATCCAAAATTGTCTACACCTTTTGGCCTTTTCCGATTCAGCCTACCTTGGTTCATATCCCTGTCATTATAGGCTCAATCATTCTAGGTTGGCGTAAAGGTGCTGTTCTCGGCTTTGTCATGGGGATGATTTCTTTTTTAAACTCAACAATTGCGCCAATTCCGACTTCATTTTTATTCTCACCATTTGCACCTCACGGTAATATTTGGTCACTCTTTGTCGCTTTTGTCCCTCGAATTCTTGTTGGGATTCTGCCATTTTTCATTTATCAATTGGCAAAAAATCGTTTTGGTGCTGGACTTGCTGGTTTTCTAGGCTCTGCTACCAACACAATTTTGGTCCTCACCTCGGCTTTTCTATTATTCAACAACCAACTGAATATGACATTCAGGGCATTAATTGCCTCAATCATCGCGACAAATTCAATCGCTGAGGCCATTGCTGCAACCATTTTAACGGTAAGTATTGTCCCTATTTTAATGAAATTTCGCAATTAAACTTCGGAAAGCGTGAAATTCACGTTTTTTTTTGTTAAAATAGTCTTGTATGAAAATGCTCTCTAAAAACTAAATTAAAGATGCTTATAAAGCGAAAGGAGACAGAATGTCTTACAAAGAATCTTATCAAAAATGGGCTGATTTTTCAGAATTACCTGATTATCTTAAAAATGAGCTCGCAACAATGGATGAGCACACAAAAGAAGATGCCTTCTATACATCACTTGAATTCGGTACGGCAGGTCAACGTGGTTTGATTGGTGTCGGCACAAATCGCATGAACATCTACACTGTTCGTCAAACAACAGAAGGCCTTGCCCGTCTCATGGACTCTAAAGGCGATGCTAAAAAACGTGGTGTCGCAATTGCCTATGATTCACGTCATTTTTCACGCGAGTTTGCATTTGATGCAGCACGCATCCTCGCCCTTCATGATATTCCATCTTACGTTTTCGAATCATTGCGCCCAACGCCTGAGATATCATTTGCCATCCGGGAATTGAACACTTTGACAGGGATTATGATTACTGCCTCTCATAACCCCGCGCCGTACAATGGTTACAAGGTTTATGGCGAAGATGGCGGACAAATGCCGCCTGAAGATGCGGATCAATTGACAGACTATATCAATGAGATTGAGGACATCTTCCATATCGAACTTGCTGATGAAAATAGTGAATTAATCACCATCATCGGCGATGACATTGACAAGAAATATTTGGAAAATGTGAAATCTGTTACGATTAATCAAGCTGTTATTGATGAATTTGGTAAAAACCTCAATATCGTCTTCACGCCACTTCATGGTACTGGTGAAATGCTTGGTCGTAAAACACTAGCACAAGCTGGCTTTGAAAAGATTGCTGTTGTTGAAGAACAAGCTATTCCTGATGGTGACTTCCCAACTCTCAAATCGCCAAACCCTGAAAGCCAAGCTGCTTTTGAACTTTCAGAAAAATTGGGTCGTGAAGTAGACGCTGACATGCTAGTCGCAACTGACCCTGATGCTGACCGTATCGGTGTGGAAGTTCGCTTGCCAAATGGTGATTACCAACCGCTTTCTGGTAACCAAATCGGTGCTGTTTTGGCTAAGTATATCCTTGAGGCACACAAGCAAGCAGGCACTCTCCCTGCAAATGCTGCAGTTGTTAAATCGATCGTTTCGACAGAATTGGTGACAGCGATTACCAAATCTTACGACGTTAAGATGTTCAACGTCTTAACTGGTTTCAAATTCATTGCTGAGAAAATCCAAGAATTTGAAGAAACAGGTAGCCACACTTACATGATGGGATTTGAGGAGTCATTTGGTTATTTGATCAAACCTTTCGTTCGTGATAAAGATGCCATTCAAGCTTTGCTTTTGATCTGTGAAGTAGCTGCTTATTACAAATCTTTAGGCAAAACTTTGTACGACGGCATTCAAGATATTTATGCTGAATATGGTTTCTACCTTGAAAATACAGTTTCTGTTACCCTTGAGGGAATTGATGGTGCAGCTCAAATCAAAGCAGTTATGGATAAATTCCGTGGCAATCAACCAACTGCCTTCAATGGTATCAAAGTTGCTTTGACAGAAGATTTCCTTGAAAACACTGCTACTGCTGCTGATGGCTCTGTCGAAAAATTAACAACACCACCTTCAAATGTGCTCAAATACCATCTTGAAGACGGCTCTTGGATTGCGGTTCGCCCTTCTGGGACTGAACCAAAAATCAAGTTCTATCTGGCTGCGGTTGGTGAAACGCAGGATTTGTCTGCTGCTAAACTTGAAGCTTTTGATACTGAAATCAAAGCGTTTATTAAATAAGACATTCGATATTTATAGCTGTAATTGAAAAAACAAGACTTCAGTCTGAGGACTTATTGAAAATCTTGTTTTTTTTATGGTAAAATAGGATTATATATATTTTTGGCGCTTTTGCAAAGCTAACCATTAGAAATTAGGAAAAATCTTGAAAAAAACAACTAAACGACTTTTGTTGTCAGGTTTTATGCTGACGGCACTACTTTTTTTGACAGGCTGTGTGAAAACCAATAAAGCAGGTAAACCAACTGGTGATGGCCTGGTCTATAACATTCTTGTTAAGCCAATGAGTGCTGCGGTTGAATTCTTTGCACATAATCTAGGCTTCGGTTTCGGTTTGGCAATTATTTTAGTCACGATAATCGTACGCTTGGTCATTTTGCCACTTGGTCTCAATCAAGCTTACAAATCAAGCTATATGCAAGAAAAAATGCGTTATTTGAAACCTGTTTTGGAACCAATCCAAAATCGTATGAAGAACGCAACGACCAATGAAGAAAAAATGGCTGCTCAGTCTGAATTGATGGCTGCGCAAAAAGAAAATGGTGTGAGTATGTTCGGTTCAATGGGCTGTCTACCACTCCTGATTCAGATGCCTTTCTTCTCAGCCCTATCTTATGCAGCAAAGTTCACAGAGGGGATTTCGACAGCGACATTCCTAGGCATTGACCTTGGCAAGTCAAGTATCGTCTTAACTCTCGTTGCAGGTATCTTCTACTTTGTTCAAAGTTACCTATCAACTATTGGCATTGATGAAGAACAGAAGAAACAAATGAAAACGATGATGTTCATGAGTCCTTTGATGATCGTCTTCTTCTCATTCACCTCACCTGCCGGTGTCACCCTTTACTGGGTTATCGGTGGTATCTTCGGTATCATCCAACAAGTCATTGTGACTTTCATCATCAAACCTCACTTACGTGAGAAAATTGACAGAGAATTTGAAGCCAACCCACCTGTTGTTAAAACTGCTGGCTTGAAAGATGTAACACCACAAAACGTTGCCAAAGCTAAACAAGACTTTAACAAGGCTATTTCAACTAATAAAAAGAAAAATCGTAATGCTGGTAAACAACGCAAATAAGCGTTGACTAGCTGCCATTAAAATAGCGATGTCTCCTGAATTGATCAGGTGGCATCGTTATTTTTTCTCAACTAAAAAGTACCAAGTACAAAATCTCGGCTACCAATAGATTAAAGCTGACTTGGCAATGATGTGTTCCATTTATTTTTCTCTTTTTGATATTGTTTTTCCCAAAGAATACCAATTTAGTAATCTTTCTCAGAAAGAATACCGATTTCACAAGAAAACAGCATTTTTTTACAAATTTGGTAATCTTTCTCAGAAAGAATACCGATTTCGCAAGAAAACAGTATTTTTTTAACTAATTTGGTAATCTTGCTGCTTAACCATTAATCCAAAGCGATACAAAAATAGGCGACGAACGATTCCGATTAACTTCGAAAATGGTTCATCGCCTATTTTTAGAGGACTTTGTCTCAGCCTCTTTTATTTATCCAATAATTTGTTTAGCTTGATAAACAGCACCGATTAGACCAGCATCATTACGCAATAAACACGGTTTGATATCCGCAACTGTCACACCAGTTAAGTGGTTTAATGACTTGTGATGTTGTTTAATCTTATCGATTCGCTCTGACAAATGACATAAGAATTCATCGTTGGCACTAATGCCACCACCAAGTAAAATCACCTCTGGATCAAAGGCACAGACAAGATTGAGCAGGCCTTTAGCCACATCTTCATAGTAGCGATCCATGACTTTGCTTGCTTGCGCATCGCCTTGACGAACAAGATCCAGGATCACGCGCGCATCTGTCACTTCTTTACCAGTCGCTTGTTGATACCGATTATAGAGACCAAGCACAACGCCACTTGTAAAGTTCCAAGAGCCTGCTTCAAGGTCTTGTGTATAATCAAGCGGTTGCTGCATTGTCCAGCCTACTTCACCAGCTGCACCGTGTGCCCCCTGATAGATAGCATTATTAATGATAATCCCACAACCAACAGCCGTTCCCAAGGAAATCACGATGTAATTTTCAACGCCTTGAGCATTACCAATCCATTGCTCAGCCAAAGCAGCGCAATTGGCATCATTTTGAACGACAACAGGCAACTGAAAGGCTGTTTCGCATACTGTCTTGAGGTTGATATCAAAGAAAGCTGTAACGGCACCTGCAGTAATCATATAACCGTCTTTACGTACAATGCCTGGCACACTAACACCAACACTTAGAATAGCATACTTTTCCTGATAAGCTGCAACTTGCTTTGCCATATTGGCAATTAACTGCTCGCCGTCATTTGGTGTTGTCGCAAACGAGCCTTTTTCAATTATCTTGCCTGTTTCATTTACCAGACCATATTTGACTGCTGTTCCCCCAATATCAAATCCTACGTAGTATGTCATTTTCCGTCTTCCCCAACGTCATGTCAACCAACTTTATAATCCCCTTGACAAAGGCTTTTATTCTAATTAAAAAGCATTCCTCTTACCACTTACCACCTATCATCACTTTGAACGATTTAACTTATTGATTCAAAGGTCAAACTAGGTCGCGCATTTAAGTCTAGTCCTGCTAAATGTCCTTGGTTATACTCGCAGACACTAGCATAGGCAATCATCCCACCATTATCACCACAAAGTCTAAGTGGTGGAATCACCACATCAACAGCTGTGATTTCAGCGGCTAAACGTTCACGTAACCCTTGATTCGCTGCCACACCGCCTGCAACCACTAGCATTTTCACCGGAAATTGCTCTAAAGCTATTTTAGTTTTAGCCAACAAAACATCCATCACGGCAGCTTGAAAACTCGCAGACAAGTCTTTTTTATCCAATGTCTGTCCTTTTTGTTCCGCATTATGAACGGTGTTAATAAAGGCTGATTTAAGACCTGAAAAGCTAAATTCAAGAGCAGGGTCGTCATGTTTCATCATAGCCCGTGGAAAGTTAAAGACGTCTTGCCCTTGGTGAGCTAGACCATCAATTTCTCTCCCCGCAGGATAAGTCAAGTTCATCACACGCCCAACCTTATCATAGGCTTCACCAACGGCATCGTCTCGCGTTTCACCAATGATTTTATAATCCCCAGGTGCTGCCACATAGACAAGCTCTGTATGACCACCACTGACGAGCAAGGCCATTAATGGAAATTCAAGTGGTTTAACCTGACGAGCTGCCCACAAGTGACCAGCCATATGATTGACTGGTACAAGTGGCAAGTGATTCGCCCAAGCAAAAGCTTTGGCTGCTGCAACACCTACTAGAAGTGCGCCAACAAGACCGGGTCCCTCAGTAACAGCTACTGCTGTCAAATCAGCGGGTGTAATCTCGGCCTCTGCCATCGCTTCATTGATACAGGCGGTAATCACTTCGACGTGGTGACGACTAGCAACTTCCGGTACAACACCACCAAAACGTTTGTGACTCTCGATTTGACTCGCAATCACATTACTTAACAGCTCCTGACCATTTTTCAAGACCGCAACACTCGTCTCATCACAAGAAGTCTCAAAAGCTAATATATAATTATCTGTCATTTTTCTCTCTTCATTAAAATCGCATCTTCTTGCGGATTTTGATAATAATTTTTTCTTTGATAAAAAGCCTCGAACTCGAATTTTTCATATAAATGCCGCGCTCTTTCATTTGATGCACGGACTTCTAAGAAAATTTTACCTTCAAGTTCTGTTAATTGTTTGAGCAATAGGCTTGCAATTCCTTGCGATTGATAAGCTTTAGCAACGCCAATATTGGTGATTTCAATTTCATTCATGACAACTGATAATGCCAAAAAACCAACAACTTTCTGTTCTTCTGTAAAAGCCAGATAGTAAACAGACTCCTCTCGTAAGAGGTCCGCAAATGTCTGCTCAAATGTCCATGGCGACTCCTCATATAAATCGTCTAAAATCGCCTGAATATCTCCTGCAAAATCACGATAACAATCTGTCAAAAAAATGAGTTTTCTAATCGTTATCATACCGCTTGCTTATCACCTATTGCTGCTAATTGTTTCACCATCCAAAGACCATCTTGCGCATTTTCATAGTAGCCAGGTAAAATTTCTTTTGTCTCAAACCCCAACTTACGATACATGGCTTGGGCAGGTAAATTATTTCTTTTCACTTCTAAAGTCAGTGAATCGACGCCCAATTGACGCATTAATTCAGCCAGTCTCCTCACCAGATTTGACCCAATGCCTTGGCGCTGAAAAGCACTTGAAACACCTAAATTTGATAAGTGAACTGAATTATTCTCAGGAACCACACGTCCCCCGATAAAACCAACAATCTTGCCATCTGCCTCTGCCGTGATAAAAATCGCAAGGTCATTAGTCATGATTTCATGCTCAAAATGCGAAAATGTCCACGGTGTGTCGCCACCATAAACATCACGCTCAATCGCAAGAAAACTCACGATATCCTCACGCTCAGCGATACGGTAGCGCGTTTGACCCATCACCACATCCAAATCAACATCATCAAAAGCCCGATATTGTCGAAAATCCTGAGCCTCAAATACTTTGGATATAATTTGTATCATTTCCTTGATTTTTTGCATGTGTCTCCAACCATTTCTCTTCCGCTTCAACTTTTTTCAAATACTCTGGGACAAATGCGTCCACATTTACTGGTTCGTAACCTGCGCCCAAACGCGCGATTTGATAGGCGTTAGGCAATCTGCGCTCTGCATTTTCAACAAACTTAGCTTGCGGTAAAGTCTGTGAAATCAGCTCACGAAAGTTAGCTACCTCACCTGTAAAATATAGCACTTCCTCATTTTTTAGAGTATCCAATAACTTGTCGAGTGACATATGCTGTTCTTGACTCATGCTAAGACCATTTTCATAAATACCAGCATAGACATTCTGCCGTCTAGCGTCAATTAGAGGCACAACTTTGCCTGTCACATCAACATTGGCCGCAATGGCAGCAAGGCTTGACACACCAACGAGGTCAATGTTAAGCGTGCTAGCTAGAGTTTTAGCCGTTGTTACTGCAATTCGAAGACCCGTGTAACTGCCAGGTCCTTGTGCTACAGCAATTCGGTCCAGTTCTTCTGGCTTTATCCCTGCATGCGTCATTAAAAAATCAATCGCCGGCATAAGCGTTATACTGTGATTTTTCTTGATGTTTAAATCAATCTTCCCAAGCAGGTTGTCGTCTTCTGTCAAAGCAACAGATAACGCCTGACTTGAGGTATCAAAAGCTAATAATTTCATTTCTTGGGATTATCTTCCTAATGTTTTACAACCAGACATACCAGTTTACCACTTGAAATTGGGTAAAATATGTGTTGGTTGAGTATATTACTATTTTATGCTAAAATATAAGTAATTGCAATAATGCGACCTTTATTAAAGGTGCACCTGTAAAATTAAATTACTATACTGGAGAAAAAAATATGCTTTTCAAAGTCTTTTATCAAGAAACTAAAAAACGTAGCCCAAAACGCGAAACAACACATTCACTCTATTTAGAGCTTGACACGACTGATGTTCGTCAAGGTGTCATTCAAGCACGCGAAATCATGCGCGACAATACAGATTACCATGTTGAATTTATCGATGCCATCAGTGATGAGCAAGCAGCATACGAAAGAGAATCTGAAGGCTTCAACATCACAACCTTTTAAGAAACCTTACAACTTGTGAGATTCATCACAAGTTTTTTAATAAACTAAAAAAATAGATCATATAAAAAAGAAAAGAGAAAGATGACTACTAATAGCTACACCAATCTAAACATCAAACCCGATGAAGTCGCGGTTTTCGCCATTGGCGGACTCGGTGAAATCGGTAAAAACACTTATGGTGTCGAATATCAAGATGAGATTATTATCGTCGATGCCGGCATCAAATTCCCAGAAGACGATTTACTCGGCGTTGACTATGTCATTCCTGACTATAGCTACATCGTTGAAAATCAAGACCGCATTAAAGGTGTTTTCATCACCCATGGTCACGAAGACCATATCGGTGGGATTCCTTTCCTCCTGAAACAAGCCAATGTGCCCATTTATGCTGGCCCATTATCACTTGCTTTAATCCGCGGAAAACTTGAAGAACATGGCCTCTTGCGTGATGCTAAACTCTTTGAAATTCATCCTGATGATGAGATTGCTTTCAAATACTTGAAACTTTCATTCTTCCGGACAACTCACTCAATTCCAGAGCCTATCGCCATGGTCATAGATACACCGCAAGGTAAAATCGTTGCCACTGGTGACTTCAAGTTTGACTTCACACCAGTTGGTGAACCTGCTGACTTGCACCGTATGGCTGCACTTGGTGAAGAAGGCGTACTACTTTTACTTTCTGACTCAACAAATGCTGAAATTCCAACTTTCTCACATTCTGAAAAAGTTGTCGGCGCTTCTATTCAAAAAATCTTTGAGCGCATTGAAGGTCGGATTATCTTCGCTTCATTTGCCTCAAATATCTTCCGTTTGCAACAAGCCGTTGAAGGTGCCGTTAAGACTGGTCGTAAAATCGTTGTCTTCGGCCGTTCAATGGAGAAAGCCATTGTTAACGGGATTGAACTTGGATATATCAAAGCACCAAAAGACACTTTTATTGAACCTGGTGAAGTGAACCAGTACCAACCGCATGAATTACTCATCATGTGTACTGGCTCACAGGGTGAACCAATGGCTGCGCTCAGTCGAATTGCAAATGGCATGCACCGTTTTGTGACCTTGCAAATGGGTGACACCGTTGTCTTCTCATCTAATGCCATTCCTGGGAATACGCATGGTGTGAATCAATTAATTAACCGTATTTCTGAGGCTGGTGCTAAAGTCATTTATGGTAAAATGAACAACATTCATACATCTGGTCATGGTGGTCAGCAAGAACAAAAACTCATGCTCCGCTTGATTAAACCGAAATATTTCATGCCAGTCCATGGTGAGTACCGGATGTTAAAAATCCATGCCGGTCTCGCTCAAGATACCGGTGTACCAAAAGAAAACTGTTTCATTTTTGAAAATGGTGATGTCTTAGCACTGACTGCTGACTCTGCTCGTTATGCAGGTCACTTTAACGCCCAAGATACTTACGTTGATGGTAATGGTATCGGAGATATCGGCAACGCTGTCCTTCGTGACCGTCATGAATTGTCAGAAGACGGTGTGGTCCTCGCTGTTGCAACAGTAGACTTCAAGAGTAAGATGATTTTAGCGGGTCCTGACATGCTCAGCCGTGGCTTCATCTATATGCGTGAGTCTGGTGATTTGATTCGCTCAGGGCAACGCGTCTTGTTCAATGCCATTCGTAAAGCCATGAATGATGAAAATGCTAATGAGGCAAGTGTTGCGCGCGCCATGACAGAGACGATTAAACCTTTCTTCTATCGTGAGTTAGAACGCGAACCGATCATTATTCCAATGGTCTTGACACCTGATAAAAAATAAATGATACAAAGGGGCTAGGATAAATGCCACCTAAAAAATAGGCTATGAACCTTTTCTGGTGTTAATCAGAATCGTTCATAGCCTATTTTTGTATCAGCTTTCGATAGATTATCAAGTATTATGATTTTCTTATCAGAAACAATACAAGATTGATGTAAAAATTGGTGTTTCTATACCAAATCGATATTCTTTTGCCAAAACAATACGAAATCGGGGTAAAAAAATTGCCGATACCAAAAAGAGAAAAGCAAACTGGTTAGTTTACTTTTCTCTTTTTGGTCGTTGAGACTTTAAAACTCACTGATTAAAGCATCACGCTGCTCAGAAGACATGAAGCTTACCTCAAAGGCATGACGACCGATTTGACGAAACTCCGCCTCACTCAAGTCATACCAACCAGCAATTTTTTCATATTCATCATTTAAGGTCGTGCCTGAAACAGTCCGATTATCTGTATTAATGGTCACTCTGACACCCGCATCCAAGAGTTTCTTGAAAGGATAATTAGCCAAAGTATCGACAGCCTTGGTCTGGAAATTAGAGGTTGGGGCCATTTCAATCGCAATTTTATCAGCGACTAAAGCCTCCCAATTGCCTGGTACATCTTTTAAAGCCACACCATGGCCAATCCGACTAGCACCAGCCCTGATAGCGCCTAAAACATTTTGAGCACAACCACATTCACCCGCATGTAAGGTCAACGGAATCTGATTTAACTTGACCTTTTCAAGGACTGGTGCGAAGTGTTCTGGAAAACCATCTACTTCTACTCCTGCCAAATCGAATCCAGCCAGATGTGTCAAGCCACCGTCTGCAAATAAATCGACGACTGTTAGAACACTGTCGACAGATTCATGACGCATGCCGCAGAGTAAGGCATTGGCTTTAACTTGGAAATCACGTTCACCTGCTGCCAAGCCTCGTGTAACCGCGGCAACCACTTGTGATAGCGTCAAGCCAGCTGCCGTATGCAAGGTTGGAGCAAAGCGGATTTCCATATAGCGGATGTTGTCTTTCTGCGCTTGCTCAAGGATGTCATAGGCTGCCAGTTCAAGCGAAGTTTCAGTTTGCAACATCGGCAATACAAAGTCAAAAGGCGCTAAGTAATCCATCAGGCTTTCAGCATTTTGGGGTGCAGTAATTTTTAGACGCAAATCCTCATCTGAAACTGGCAACTCTATTCCAGCCTGCTGCGCTAGTTGCCGAATCGTTTGCATCGAAATTGAGCCATCCAAATGACAATGCAGTTCTATTTTAGGTAACTTTTCAATTGTTGCTCGCGATGTCCGCATAAGCCACTCCTATCTCTTTTACTTAGTTTTTTGTCCGACTCCAGTCAGATAATCAATCTGATAACCCGGCTGAACATTAAATACATAGACATTCAAATCATAGCTTTTGCCACCATCTTCGATAGATTTCGCCATCATCTGCACCCCACGAGGCAAGAGCTCATTGCCCTGATAAACTGGCGTAACCTGATAGCGCACATGTAATTTCTTATAATACAAAACATCCGAAATTTGCGACTCAAAATCCTGCATCCCAGGCGAATTCATAGCCCGCGTGCCCGTCACCAAATTCTCCTTGCTGCCCGCATCACCCGAAAACATCCAAGCCACCAAATGACTCCGATTATAAAGCGTCACCAGACCATTCTCAAAATAAATTTCCTGATTATTAGACCGACCATTGTAAGACCAACCTGCTGGATTATTAGGAATTCTTGGTCGTGACATGGTTTTGACTTGCATATACCGATTGTAACTCAGACGTGCATTGGCTTGATTAGCTCTACCTAAACTATCAAGAGGTGAAAATTTTAGCCAGTCGTCCTGATTTGAATCCTGCGCTAGTGCCTCAGCAGAAAAAGTCGACTTACCACCATTTAACTTGACATAATAAGTATCAGAGCCGTTCCATTGTAGCTTGAGTAGCTCATCAGCATTGCTTGCTTTAATCACCTTTTCTTGCGAAAAAGGATTATTATTGCCTGATTGTGAAAAGACAAAGTAGCCTAGAAAGCCAAGGACAAGAACAACCAAGACAATCAGTTGTTGCGTTTTCGTCAAACTATTAAATATTTTCTCGCTTGATTTGACTAATTTTTTTTGCTCCGATTTTTTCATAGCTTACTCCCTCCTCTATCCTATTCCACACAAGTATTATAGTCATTTAAGAAAGCAAAGCAAACATTTTTTTGCTTATAATGAATATAATTTACCACGACATTTACCACACCGATATTTCTTGACGTCCAATCGCCTGCGACGTCGATAAGTTTGACCACATGATGAACAAGTATAGGTCAGATATTGAACATCCGGTAACGGTGGGGCAAAGCGTAAACCACCAACTTGCGACAGCAACACTTTAAATTCACGGTCAGCATGTTTATAGCCACGGCCTTCACGGTAAAGATGATAGTGGACAAGCTCATGTTGGACGATTTTACGAAAGACATCTTCTGAAAAGACATCATACATTTTTTCATTGAAATCCAGATGTAAATCTTTTGGAAAAAATCGTCCGCCCGTTGATTTTAATCGGCGATTAAACTTAACTTCATGTTCAAAGGGTTTGCCAAAATCCGTTAACGATACCCATTGAACAAAAGCTAGTAACGCATCATTTTTGTTTGTCATCTGTTTCAGGTAAGGTTTTAGGTTCAACCATTGACAAGCCCACTTTACTGCCACGGCTTTGGTCAATTTGGTAAACCCAAACGGTTACAATCTGACCAACAGCCACAACACTTGACGGGTCCTTAACGAACTTTTTAGCCATGCGTGAGACATGAACCAAACCATCTTCTTTGATACCGATATCAACAAAGGCACCAAAATCGACAACGTTACGGACAACACCTTCCAGTTTTTGACCCACACGTAAATCTTTGACCGATAAAACATCTGAGCGTAAGATTGGTGCATCAAAATCATCTCGTAAATCACGGCCTGGTTTCAGCAAATCTGAAATGATATCTTTCAATGTCGCTTTACCAACCTCAAGTTTATCAGCTAATTGATTAAGGTCAGCTTTTTCTAATTTAGCGCGTGCCGCATCATCCAACTCCTGAATACCAAATTCAGAAAACAATTGGTCCACAACCTTGTATGACTCTGGGTGAACGCCTGTATTGTCTAAGATATTAGCACTGTTTGGAATACGCAAGAAACCTGCTGCCTGCTCAAAAGCCTTAGCCCCTAGACGCGGTACCTTATTGATTTCCTTACGTGACTTGATTACACCGTTTTCTTCTCGGTAAGCCACGATATTTTTAGCAATAGTCGCATTCAAACCTGCAACGTGTGAGAGCAAGCTAGCACTTGCCGTATTGACATTGACACCGACTTGGTTGACCACTGTATCGACGACAAAATCCAGATTTTCTGTCAATTTTTTCTCAGATACATCATGTTGATACTGACCAACACCGATCGCTTTTGGCTCAATTTTCACTAATTCAGCTAACGGGTCTTGCAAGCGCCGAGCAATTGAAATGGCTGAGCGTTTTTCAACAGTCAAATCTGGAAATTCTTCTCTCGCCAATGGACTAGCTGAATAGACAGACGCACCACTTTCCGATACGATAACGTATTTGGCAGATAAGTGATTGTCTTTAATCACGTCTGAAACAAACTGCTCACTTTCTCGCGATGCTGTCCCATTGCCAATGGCGATCATTTCAACGTCATAATCTGTAATCAGCTTGGTAAGTTCAACTTTCGCCTGCTCGATTTGTTTAGCAGATGCTGGTTTGACTGGATAAATCACAGTCGTCATCAGCATTTTGCCAGTTTTATCAACAATGGCAATCTTAGCCCCAGTTCTAAAAGCTGGGTCAAAACCAAGGACAACTTTACCTTTCAGAGGCGCCACAAGCAAGAGATTCCGCAGATTTTTACCAAAGGTTTCAATCGCACCATCTTCCGCACGTTCTTTAAGCTCAGCACGAACATTACGCTCCATAGCTGGGATGATTTTCGATTTGAGTGCCTCATTGATAGCTGTTTTCAGATACGCATTGGTCTTGGCATTATAACGGCTCTCAAACATGAGCGTCATCTTATCAATATTGTGCTCAAACTTGACCGACAAAATGCCAAGTTTTTCACCTCGATTAACCGCTAAAACTCGATAGTTCGGGATTTCAGACAGTTTATCCGAAAAATCATAGTAAATCTGAAAGACATTTTTCTCATCCAGACTACCATCTTTTTCAGTCGTCATCAAGCGTGAGTTTTGCTTGATTTCATTGAGCACCCAAGCCCGCATCTTCACATCTTCAGAAATGGCCTCAGATAAGATATCAAGCGCACCTGAAATTGCATCGTTAGCTGAGGGCACCTCCTCGTTTAAGTAACCTTCAGCACTTGTTGCGACGTCACCATTTTGCATAATGACTTTAGCCAACCCAAACAAGCCACGTTCTTTAGCAATCATCGCCTTCGTCCGACGTTTCGTCTTATAAGGTAAGTAAAACTCTTCAACTTCTGATAACTTTTCAGCTGCCAATATATTTTTCTTCAGGTCATCTGACAGCTTACCCAATTCTTCAATTTTAGCAAGGACAGCCGTTTTACGCTCATCCAATTTGATAGCACGGTCGTTTTCGTCCACTATTGCCTTGATTTGAACCTCATCCAAATCACCCGTCGCTTCTTTCCGATAACGCGCGATAAAAGGAATGGTATTGCCCTCGCTCGTCAAGTCTAATACCTGCTTGATTTGCTTAGGCGAAATTGAAAGTAGAGTTGAAATTTTCTCGATTTGTTCATTAGTTTTCATTTGTCTATTATACCAAAAATAGCGCCTTGTGTCCTTACTATCTCACTAAAAACCAAATAGAAGAGATGCAAGTATCAAACCCATTGAGGATTAAATGAACGCATTTTTTCTAAAAAAAGAGTAGGTCAATTTAGACCTTATGCTTAGTTTTCTGTATTTTTTTCTAATTTCATTTTGAGGTGAATTAATTGGTAGTTATTAGAGGTGCCCTTAACTGTGCTATTTTTAATTTTCTCATCAAAGTTATCACGTAATACTTTTTTGTTAAAATGTACGACTGAAAATTCTAAATCATGTATCTCAAGGTTTTTAATAATATCCCCTACTTTCAAAACCCCACCTCCTTGAATATGTACTGAGCTTTATAGTGCCCAACTCTTACTTTTTAGGAAGTCATACCTATTTACACGAACTAACTATAAACAGTATCAGGGTATGATAAAATAGGTAAACTTCCTAGACTAGTTGTATATAAAGTTATCCTATCTTTATATAAGGATAACAGATTATACTGTTAACGAACAGGTAATTTTAGGACAAAATACTTGCATTTTTGGGACATTTTCATTATCCGATACTTCAAAATCCTTTATTATGAAAAAAATATTGTAAAATAATAATAAAACCCCTTATTAATTGGAGAAACAATACAGCAAGTATCGACCTTAATAAAACAATTGCTATATTAAAGAACGCAAGTAACTTTTTACGATAGTAAAACTACTGGAATCTTATCAAAACTTCTAAAATACATTATTTTTTTAAACGAACAACAACAACTTATCCTTTTTTACTAAAAAAATAAACATATCATGAAATTTATATAAAACGCCTCTTTTCGGTTGATAATAATAATTAAGATAACTAGAAAAATAAAATAGGGTGTAAGCAATATACTCTAATGTTACAAAAGTTAATACGTTTCGTGTCATGATAGGATTTGACTTATCGAAACGCATGAGATGAACAAACACGTTTTTTTAAAACGTTATACCCTCATGATACAGTAGCATCTATACCTATTACACTAAAAATAATCGGTCATTGCAGATGATAACTGCTTAAAGCTTTCTTCACACTGTTACTTCCTTACCTTATATATCATGTTTATTATACCACTCCTTATCCCATTAAACAAATTATTTGCCTATAAATTTTTCATTTTTATTATTAAAATTTTAGTTTTTTAAGTTTCGATAGCATTTAGCGCAGGCAAGATCATAAATCGTTTTTTTCATAAAAAAAGAACCCTCCCTTGTAGTGACCCCCAAAATATAGACTTTTCAAATCTATATTTCGGAGGTCTTTTCTTATGGTCAAATATTCCATAGAATTAAAACAACGCGTTATTCAAGATTATTTA
>SKEM01000743.1_pt1 | contig 19053 bp, 16 predicted proteins | sample 4826731 | NCBI WGS metagenome assembly SKEM01 (sample SAMN11008809, study PRJNA524170) | human gut metagenome | biome: Human fecal sample; material: Feces; isolation source: fecal sample from pouch patient p37 | host: Homo sapiens | place: Israel: Tel-Aviv | collected 2015-07-27
CGACTACGGCACCGACGATGACGGCGATGGGATCATCTCGAAGACGCTCGCCGACGCCAATGACCTGTCGGTCGGTGACACCTTCAAGGTCGCCGACATCACCGACGATACCAAGACCTACACGCTCACCATCGTCGGCATCTACAGCAACACCACCGAGAACACGATGCCGATGGGAGGCCCCATGGCCTCCACCGCGAGCGACCCCGCGAACGCGATCTACACGTCGGTGTCCACGCTCGATGCGCTGGGCCTGACCGGTGGCAAGACGATCGAGATCACCGATGCACGCGGCAACACCCGCGAGACGCAGGCGACGCAATTGAGCTACACCTATGTCTTCAACGGCAAGGCGCAATACGACCGGTTCGTCGCCGACGTCAAGGCGAATGGCCTGGGCAATGAATACACCGTCTCGTCCGCCGACGTGGAGCAGTACGAGGCGAGCCTCGTGCCGTTGAACAACCTGGCCACATTCGCGAAGACGCTGCTCATCGTCGTGCTGTGCGTCGGCGCGGTCGTGCTCGTCGTGCTCACCATCTTCAACATCCGCGAACGCAAATACGAGATCGGCGTGCTCACCGCGATCGGCGTGAAGAAAGCGAAGGTGGCCGCGCAGTTCGCCATCGAACTGCGCGCCGTGACCGCCATCGGCCTGGCGCTTGGCGTCGGCGTCGGCGCCGCCGTCTCGGTCCCCGTATCGAACTCGCTGCTCGCGTCGCAGGTCGAGGCGCAGGCCACGCAGCAGCAACAGCAGCGTGCGCAGTTCGGCCGTGACATGCAGCCGCCGAGCGGCGTCGGGCAGGATGGCGCAACCACAGGCGAAGGAAGCCTGTCGGAGGCGCCGAAGGACGACAACGGCGCCCCGCAGCAGTGGGGACATGCCACGCAGATGGTCTCCAAGGTCAACGCCACAGTGAACTGGGCCACAATCGGCTGGATGCTGCTCATCGGCATCGGCCTGACCCTGCTCGCCTCGCTTGTGGCCGCCGTGTTCGTGATGCGTTACGAACCCCTGCAGATCCTGGCCGACCGCTCCTGAGCGCACACCACCCACACCCACCATCACGAGTAAGGATTGTCACCATGGCACAACCATCTTGCGCACCATCATCGAACACATCCCCAACCGCCACCCCGATCCTCGCGGTGGACGACGTGAGCTACACCTACACCAAGAGCGGACCCGACGTCATCAGCCATATCAGCCACGACTTCGCCGCAGGGCAGGTCACCTCGATCGTCGGACCTTCGGGCGCGGGCAAGACCACCCTGCTCTCGCTCATCAGCGGTTTGACGACGCCGACCGGCGGCGCCGTCCTCTTCGAAGGACGCGACCTGGCGTCGATCGACCGATACCGGTACCGCAGCCGCGATATCGGCGTGATCTTCCAAAGCTACAACCTGCTGCCCGGATTGACCGTGCTGGAGAACATCATGCTCACGATGGACGCCTCGGGCAAACGGTTCGACCGTCCCAAACGCGAGATCGCGGTCGACCTGCTCAAGCAGGTGCATCTGCCCGAGCGGTATGCGGACGAGCGCATCCTGCACCTGTCGGGCGGCGAACAGCAGCGCGTGGCGATCGCCCGCGCGCTGAGCGACGACCCGCGGGTGATCATCGCCGACGAGCCGACCGGCAACCTCGACCCGGCCACGCAGGACGACATCATGCGCATCTTCCTCGACCTTGCGCACCAGCAGGGCCGTTGCGTGATCATCGTGACGCACAACCCGCAGATCGCCAAGATGTCCGACGCGGTGCTGCGGCTGCCCCCGGCGCAACGGTAGGTCAGTTGCCGAAGAACGAGAATGTGCCTGCGCATAGGGCGGCCGTGAGCGCGGCCACCGGAATGAGCAGGCAAACCACAAGGAACCAGCGGTCACGCGCGCGCACGACACTGACGCGCGCGTGGCTGCGCGGCTCGTCGGAGCCGAACCCGCGCGCCTGCATGGCCACGGCGAGCGTGGTGGAACGGCGTATCGACAGCACGAGCAGCGCGAAGGCCTGCGGGAAGAACGACTTGAATTTGCTGTCGTCGCCCAGTCCGCGCGACCGGCGCGACGCGGTGAGCGCGGCCCAGTCGTCCTGCAGCACGGAGAACAGACGCATGCCGGCGAGCCCGCCGTACACGAACCGGTCGGGCAGGTGCAGCAGCTGGCTGAACCCGTCCGCCAGATCGGTCGCGTCGATGCCGAGCACGGCGATGATCGCGGGAATGCCGATCGCGAGGATGCGCAACGCCGTGGCGAGCGCCAGTTCGGCGGACCGGTCGGTCACGGTGATCCACCCCCAGTGCCACCATGTGCTGCCGCCCGATTTGCCGTACAGCAACACCGCCAGGGCGGATCCGGGCGCGCCGATGAAGATCGGCCACGTGGAGCGCACGATGCGCCACGGCGTGAACCCGATGGCCATGAGGATGAGCACCTCGAGCCCGAGCGCCACGCTCGCGGAGACCCAGTCGAGGCTCAGCAGCAGTGGCAGCGAGGCCAGGAACGCGCCGCCCAACCGGTAGACGGGGTTGATCGAGGCGAGCAGGGGCGACCTGCTCGCCGGTTTGATCGTGTCTTCGCGCTCGTTGACCGCGCTGACCTCGATGTCGGTGGCGTGCGCGGCGGGCGCGGCATGCAGGTCCGGCTCATGCGCGGACTGCGGAGCCGCAACCCATTCACCGTGTGCGTCGTGCGGCACGAGTTCGACGACGCGCGCGCCAAGCGCGGTGACGAGCTCGCGGTCATGCGTGACGACGATGATGCTGACGCCGTCGGAGCGCAGGGAGTGGATGAGGCGCACGATCTGCATCCATGTGCGCCGGTCCTGCCCGAAGGTCGGCTCGTCGAGGATCAGCACGCGCGGCGCGGCAGCGAGCGCGGCGGCCACGGTCAGGCGCCGCTTTTCACCGCCGGACAGTGTGTAGGGGTTCATCTGCGCGTATTGGTCGAGGTGGAACCGGCGCAGCAGTGCCATGCCGCGCTCGCGGGCGGTGGACTCGTCCACGCCGGTGCGTGTGGGCCCGAGCATGACCTCGCCAAGCACGCTCGAGCAGGCGAACTGGTGTTCGGGGTTCTGGAAGACGTAGGAGATCCGTGAGGCGAGCTGGCGTGACGTCCAGTCGACCGGCCACGGGTGCTGTGCGTCGGGGGCGAGCGCCGCGCCGGCGACGACGCGTCCGGTGACGGGTTCGAGGAGCCCGGCGAGGGTGAGCGACAGTGTGGATTTGCCGGCGCCGTTCGCACCGACGAGCGCGGTGATCTGCCCGGGGCGGAATGCGAGGTCGATGTGCTCGGCGATGGCGTTGCCGCCCCGGCCTATCGCCAGGTCGTCGGTCGTGAGTACGGGTTCGCCTGTGCCGTCGGACGGTTCGTATGCGGGCTCGTCCTCGGTGCGGATGCGCGTGATCTCGTCTTCGGCGCGGCGGAACCGTTCGGGCACCCAGATGCCGAGCTGCGCGAAGTCGAGTGTGGGGTCGGTGAACACCGCTTCGGGTGCGCCGTCGGCCACGACCACGGTGTTGCGGAACGTGCTGCGGTCGATCTCCTCTTCGAACCCGCGCTGCTCCACCTGGCGCGCGTCGTGTTCGGTTTCCAATCCGAGCACGACGACGCGGTCGATCATGTCGACCCACCGGTCGGCGCGGTGCTCGACGAGCACCATCGTCGCACCGGTGCGCGTCAGCACATCACCCACGGCGCCGACGATCTGCGCCACGCCGTCGGGGTCGAGGTTGGCGGTCGGCTCGTCGAGCAGCAGCACACGCGGCTGCATCGCGAGCGCGCCGGCCAAGGCGAGCCGCTGCATCTGGCCGCCGCTCAGGTGCATGACCGAGCGGTCGAGCTGCAGGCCGCCCATGCCCACCGCGTCGAGTGCGGCGTCGACGCGCGGCCAGATCTGCTCACGTGGCACGTCGAGGTTTTCCGGACCGAACGCCACATTGTCTCCGAGACGCTGGAATATGGCCTGCGCCTCCGGATCCTGCAGCACGAGTCCCACGGCGCCGCGCGCGGCATGTGTTTCGACGCCGCCGATGAGGATCTCGCCTTCGGTGACGCCGCCGTCCGCGTCTTCGACCTGCACGCCGGTGTCTTGCGCCGCGGTCTGTGCGGCGGATTCGTCGCCGAGCAGGCCGGCCACGCCTTCGAGGATCGTGGATTTGCCGATGCCGGAAGCGCCCAGCAGCAGGACGCGCTCGCCGGCATTGATGGTGAGGTTGAGCTTGCGCACGGCGAAATGGTTGCGCGAGGCATGCCGGTACCCCCAGTCGCGGAATTGTATCGAAGCGGCGTGTGGCGTGGGTGCTGGAGTGGTCATGGGTGCTGCGGTTCCTTTGCGGTGGTGGATATGCCGATGCCCCGGCGCGTTTGGCCGGGGCATCGGAGTTGGGTCAGCGGGTGCGGTTGCGCACCATGCGGCCGGAGGCGAAGTTGTCGAGCGCACCGGTCTTGGCGATGCCGATGTAGAGGTACCACATGGCGATGCCGGCGAAGACGAGTCCCGAAAGCACGGTCGTGACCAGATAGACGATGCCGTAGGAACCATTGAGGTCGATGGCCTGCAGGTGGGTGAAGAACGAGTACGCCCAGCATCCCAGGCCGCTGAGTGCACCGGAGAACATCATGACCGGCAGGTTCCATTTGCGGTATGCGAACACGGCGAATGCGATTTCCGCGCACAGGCCCTGCACGAACGCGATCAGGAACGTTTCGACCCCACCCCACATGTTGCCCATGAGCGCCTCAAGCACGCCGGCCACGACTTCCGCATAGAGCGCAGCCCCCGGTTTGCGCACGATGACGGCGGCCAAAGGCCCGGCGAACAGCCACAGGCCGTTGAAGATGCCCGCGAGCCCGGGTACCACGGCCTCGAGCACGGACCACGGTGCGGCGCTGAAGAACGCCACGGCCCAGTAGATGAGGGCGGATGCGACACCGATGACCGAAGCCACGGCGATGTCGACCACACGCCATTTCAAAACGGGTTTTGCTTCCACAACCGAAGCAGACATAATGAGTGCCTTTCTCTTTCCTGTCCACATGGACGCCGGCGGGCGCCCATGGCGATAAGGCACGGGAAATTCGACGTCCGTGCGCCGGCATTGTCCGGATTCACGTTCAATCGGTCGAGGCTTGGCCTCTCTCAGCCGATGCGCCATGCGCATCAGCCCCCGTGTCGAGTACCGAGTCTAAGGCAGCCCGGGGACCGGCGTCACAACCCGGGTCGCATATCCGGTTCAGCGGCGTTTGAAGAGGCGGAACAATTGCGACTGCCGCACACACAGGCCACTGGCGAGCGCCGCAAGCACCACGGCGCACAGCAACGCCAGTGGGGCACGGCATGTGGTCGCGATGACCACCGCGGTGTCCCCGACGGCCATGCGCACACCGTAGGCGGCGATGAGCGCGCATGAGCCCGCCGTGGCCAATCCGGCCCATACGAGCGTCTCCACGCATATGCCGAGCAATTGCGCCGGCTTTGACTCCCCCGAATGCAGCGCGGCGGCGTATTCGAGCCTGCGCATGCGCACGGCGATCACACCGATGGCAAGGCCCAGAAGCGCCGCGAGGAACGGGATCCAACGGGTGGTGCGCGCCATGTAGGTGGCGTAGGGGTCATAGTGCGCGTCGAAACCCTTGTTGAGCGCGACCACACCGGCCTGGTTCTGCCCATTGCCCACACGCAGTGTGGCGTACAGCAGGTTGCTCGCCGGTTCCGAACGCGGCCATTGGCGTATCCAGCATTCGTTGTAGTCGCCCAGGGAGGCGGCGCGTGGCACAAGGAACGCGTAAGCGAAACGGGTGTCACGACCATCGTTGGGCCATGGGTAGACGCCCGCCACGGTGGCATTGCCATGGTCCGTGGCCAACGTGGAGCCGACCGTGAGCCCGAAGTCACGCGCAACATCGGTCGACACCCAGATCCCCGACGTGTCGATTGGCGAGGCGACGGCGCCGTTCGACGCGATGAGCGACAGCATGCCTTGCGTGACCTCGAACGATTGCAGGGCGTTGCTCGGCGTGGACAACGGCGTGATCTCCTCACCGGTGCGCACGGCGCCCGATTGCGCGATGGGAACGCCTGACGATTGGGCGAGCCGGTCGCATGCACCACCGTCCACGGTGCCGCCGACCACCGTATCCACGTCGGCCATGGCCTGCACGCGTGCCATGGCCTCATGTTCCATCGCAACCACCGTGTAGGCTTCGTATCCCCCGAGCAGCATGCCACCAAGCAGCACGGCGACGAACAACGCCAATGCGTGCGCGTTGCCGGCGCCCACATTGCGCATCGCCTCGGAGAGTATCGACCTGAGCCTCATGTTCCCTCCCTTTCACCCATTGGGCGCGTAGTGTGCAAGATCGACCACATGGTCGCAGGCGTCCCTGGTGTCAGGATCATGGGTGGCCACCAGCACAATCATGCCTTGGTTGGCGAGGTTGCCCAGCACGTGGCTCACCGAATGCGCGGTCCGTGTGTCCAGTTGGGCCGTTGGCTCGTCCACAAGCAGCATGTCTGGCCGTGAGCACACGGCCCTCGCCAGCATGAGCCGTTGCGCCTCACCTCCGGACAGCTCGCTGAACCGCCGGCCGGCCGCATGGTCAAGATCGAACAGCCCCATCGCCTCCAAGGCCTGTGGTTCCGCTTCCTCACGGCTGAACCCCTTGGCGAGCAGCGGGAACACCACGTGGTCCAACGCGCTCCGTTGCGCCACACCCACCGGGTTCTGGAACACCCAGCCGGTCCGGGCGATGCCAATGCGCTCCACACTGCCTGCATAGGGCTTTTCCCAACCGGCCAGGATCGACAGCAACGTGGACTTCCCACATCCGGACGGCCCGCAGACCGCCACCGTCATCCCGGGGTCCACGGTCATGTCAAGATGTTCGAACAGCAGGTCGGTTCCGGGGAACCGGTGGGCCAGATCATGCACTACCAACCGCATGGCCGATCACCCGCACCGCAATGTGGCCAGCGTGGGGCCGATCAGCACATCATGCACGTCCTTGGCGTCCAAGTGTTCAGGCTGCACAAGCGACGCGCCCAATTCGCTCGTGATGATGCGCACCGGTACCGTCTCGGGCGATCGCGTCGTGCCCGTGGCGATGCATCCCGAGGCCCCATCGGTGCCGAACACGGCGCCGGCTGGCACCCGCAGTGTTTGGATGGCCTGGTTCAACGTGAGCTGGGCGTCCATGCCCGCGGCCCGTTCCTCCGGCGTCTTGCCCTGGTAGCCTTCGGTGGCGGCGATCTGTGCGAGCAGCCCGGCATCGGTGATCTCCGTGGAGCCTGCGGGCAGTGGCGCCGCAACGCCGAACACCGTCAGTGTGCGCTCCTTGTCGGAAGGGGACCCGTTGCGGATCGCGAGCTTCACCAACCCGCCCGGCACCATCCCCAATGCGGCTCCCGCCTGCACATTGCTGCCTTGGACCGCCGTCCAGTCCCGTACGTTCACCACATCCTCGGGAATCCACATGGTGTCCGAAAGACGCATGTCCATGTCCTCCGGCGCAACGCCGTCCGAATTGCCCACATCCACCATGAGCTGCCGCCACCCGTTGCCGGTGTTCCAGTTGTATTCCGCGGATTGTGGCACGCTGTCATACCCCAATCTGCCGAGCTCGTCGTTCAACGAGCGGACGTCCTCTCCCCTGTCCCCCACCTTGAGGTCGCGGTACAGGGGCGTCGCCGTATGCAGTGCCACGATGTTCCGGTCGTTGACCTGATAGGCGCGTGTGCCGGAACGCAGTTCGCCGTTTGCCCAGTTCTCGGTCACGGTGCCGCTGGCGTTGCCCAGCAGGTCGCGGTTGCCGGAGACCGTGGGCACCACGTTCACCTGTTGTGTGCCGGAGTACTCCTGCACACTGGCCGGCGCGGATTCCACCACGCTTGGGGCGCTCAACACCGAGGGCGCGCGGTCCGGCAACCACAATGCGCACGCCCCCACCGTGAGTGCGGCCACCGTGGCCGCCGTGAGCAACACCCACGTCAGTACAGGGGCGGCCCTGCGTGTGCCGTTCCGCTGCTGTTTCCTCGTCATGTCCCCTCCCCGGCTTTGATGGTATGCCACAGTGCATGTCCAGTCTCGCGCATGCCTCCCTCGGGCGCAACCGGCATGCGCGCCGTGTGTATGCCCAATACCATCCCAGCATAGGGAACCGCACGGGATTTTCCACGCCAGAGGCATTGTTGTCGTCTTTAGATGACAGTAGGGAATCACTCGCGTGCCTTGTATGCCAAGAAGCTCCACGCACAACCCATATGTCCTACCATGGGGAACCATGCATCGCTCGATTACACGGTATATACGCTCGTCATGGTCCGCGTTCCGGCATCCCACAGCGACCCAGCGTGTGCTTGTCGTCGTCTCATTGGTGGTGGCGGTGATGACCGTGTGGGAGATGGTCATCTATCCGGCCCACTATGCGGTGACTGCACTGCTTTCGACGGTCCAGGTCATCGCCGTCCTGCTGATTCCCGTCATGCCGTACCCCATGGGGTGCATCGGCTGCCTGGCCATGCTGATCGCCATGCTCATACCCGACCCATCCGGCGCCAGCATGCTGTTGGGCACGTGGGAATGCCTGTTCTGCATCGGCTATCGCAGCAAACATATCGCCAATCTTGTCTGGCCTGCGGCGGTCATCGCCATCAGGCTGTGGTTCTCACTCAACCTTCGCCTGCAACCCGACGCATACTTGTTCCTCCTCGCACTCTTTCTGCTGTGCTATGCAGGAGGCGCACTGCTCAAACAACGGCAGGCGATCATCCGCTCCGAGCATGATGCCCTGCTGCGCAAGCAAGCCGAACAACGCATCGCATTCGAGCGCCGTTGCACGAGCGCCGCATCGTTGATCCATGACTCGGTGACCAATGATCTGGTATATACGATCCTTACGCTGGACAATCTCATGTCGGATACCGACAACTCCGTGCTGCGCCAGATGCTAGGCACAGTGCGAGACCGGTCATCGCAGACACTCAATCAGGTGCGTGAGGCCATTCGCGTCCTTGACGGCGATGAGTCGGCCATCGCGGCCGAAGAGGACCGCAATTTCACCTCGACGATACGGGAACAGGCGCGCGAAGGCGACCGCTATCTGGCCTCACTCGGATTCTCCGGCGCCACCCATACCGATCTCGCCACTGAGTGCACTGGCATTCCCGTCGGCCTGCGCAGGGTGATCCTGGGCGTGATGCGGGAACTGTACACGAACATCGCGGTTCACGCATCACAGCAGGGAACCTATGACATCCGCATGAGTGCAGACGGGAGCCGGTGTGTCATCGATGCGGTCAATGATGTCGGTGCAGCGACATTGCTGCCGGACAAGCCCACATCCCGGCACGGTCTTAACCACCACCGCCGCATCATCGAGTCGTACGGTGGTGATTTCCGCACCAACAGAGAGGATGGCGCGTGGATGCTCCATATCGATGTGCCGTTGAAACCACCTTCTCCATTGGTATGATGGGGGCATATTCAGAAGGGGGAATAATGCACTATCGGGGAAAACATATCAGAATCGGGATCGTGGACAACGATGCCCTCGTCTTGGGGGCCTTGCAGTATGTGATGCGTACCTGTCTGCCGCAGAGCGAGGTTATCTGGAGGGAGACCGACGGGAACAGGGCGGTCTCCCTCTGTTCGACGCCAGCCACCACACCGGACGCGCTCATCGTTGACGCCTCCTTGGAAGGCATGACCGGAAGCGAAGTCTGCCGGTGCATCCGTGCCAACGATGCCGAGATCGTACTCGTGGGAGTGACTTCGTTCATCCTTGCCCGCTTCCATGACGCAATGCTGGACGGTGGGGCGCAATGCCTGCTGCCCAAGGACAACCCGCAGACCATCTGCCAAGCCGCCATAGCGCTCTGTGAAGGCCGAATACCCCGCGACGCGCGTTTCTCCACGGAAAGCGCAGCCGAAGCCCACCGGCGTCTCAGCAAGGAACAGCAGGTGAATCCAGTTCGTACGGTCATGCTGTCACCGCGCGAAAAAGAGGTCATGACGTGGATTGATCTGGGCAAGACATCACTCTGGATCGCCAAACGGCTCAACACCTCCGAATCCACCATCAAAACCTATGCGCAACGCATCTACACAAAACTGGGCGTGCACACAAAGGTCGAGGCGATCATCGCATGGCGCAACAGACGGGGCGAATAAGGATGTGTAGTCTTTTGCCGACATGATACCGCTGGTTCTCTGCGACCATCCTTGAAAAAGGTACAGTGAAAGCGTGCTCAATGGAGAGCACAGAATCTATCCAAGGAAATGAGGGCATCATGCACCGTCATACCAAGAAACTGGTCGCCGCGCTCTGCGCACTGCTTGCGATGGTTTTCTCCGCGACAACGGTTCTCACCGCAAACGCGGCAGAAGCCACTTACCGCCCCAATACCAATGTAATTAAATGGGAAGGAGATCTTCATCTCGACCTCATTGTAAACGATATCCACTCCCGAGTCTATGTACGCTCGTATGCACGACCATCGGGAGTTTGCGAAGCATCACAAGATTTCCTGCGCTATAGGGACCGTTCTGAAAGAGCTGGAGATGCATGTTTTGTCGTGGCCAAAACAGCTCGACCAATTAGCTCTTATGGAGACTATATCTGGTACAAGGTGTGAAATCTAACTAATTATTTAAGGTAGATGAAGATGGGCATCCAATGTTCGATTCCCATCTTCATTGTCCTACGAGGAATTATCATGAAAACCCTTCATAGAGCACTGACATTGATTGCAGTCATCGCATATATCGTCGGCGCATCATCCTGTTCGAGGAATACCGCTGAAACCGACAATGACGCGGTGGGAATCGATACGGGAAAGTTTGCAAGTAGCGCATCCGACCTCATCGATTCACTGTTCGACGATGATGAATATGCCGAGTCACAGAAGAGGGTCCTGCGTGCCGCACTGCACCATGACGGCAAGATCCCATATGCTTCCTACAGCGCGGCATGGGAGTCCTACAGGCAGTGCTTGGTAGATAAGGGGTACACCAAACCACCACAGAACCTCACCAACGGCATCTATTTCGCACCGGCATACTTTTCAAGCGAAGTCCTGACAGAAGCCCAAAGCCGTAAACTAGGTGAAGATATTGATGAATGCCGAATTTCACAAGTCTACGCCGTTGATTTAGTGTACCGAGCACAGCTGGGCAATCCTGAGTTCTATGGTGATCCGGAAGTGGCACTTGTGGATTGCCTACACCGCAAGAACCTAGTGCCGCAGAACTACACAATGAACCAGTACCGGAAAGAATATGACTCCTATATGAACGATACGAGTGGAGGTATGCCCGAGGATTGGTTCAGTTTCGATTTCAACGACAGTGCTGTGCTCTCCTGCCTTGCGGCAAACAAGTCACCCCTCATCCAGCCCCGGTTGGAAATATGGAAACCACTGGGATAATCGTTTGGGGAAAGGCTTATTTACCGCCATCGCAGCCATCTAATTACCTGTGAACACGAGGAGGCATCTTGGGGAACACGTATAGGATACTGTCAACAATCACGGTATTCGCTTGCATCGCAAGTCTGCCGTCTTGTTCAAAGAGCGAAGCCGAATCCAACAATGCCATGACAGGAGTCGATACCGGAAAATTTGCAAGCGGAATGACCGACCTCATCGATTCATTGGTTGAGAATGACCAATACGATGAGTCACAGAAGAGAGTCCTGCGTGCTGCGTTGCAGCACGATGGGGAGATTCCGTATGCTTCCTACAGCGCGGCATGGGAGTCCTATAGGCAATGCTTGGTAGATAAGGGGTACACCAAGCCACCGCAGAACCTCACCAACGGCATCTACTTCGCACCAGCATATGTTTCAAGCGAAGGTCTGACGGAAGAGCAAAACCGCAAACTGAATGATGACATCAACGCATGTCGAGACGCGCGGGTCGCCGCCATCGATTTAGTGTACCGGACGAAACTCGGCAACCCTGAGTTCTATGGGGATCCCGAGGTAGCTTTGGTCGATTGCCTGCACCGCAAGAACCTGGTGCCGCAGCACTACACGATGGACCAATACCGGAAGGAGTCCGACCTGTATATGAATGATACGAGCGAACACGCATTCGACCGGTTCAGCTTCGACATCAACGACAGTGACACGCTCACCTGCATGGCCACAACCGCACCGACACTTCTCCAACCCCGGTTGGAGATATGGAAACCTCTAGGCTGACAGGGCGGCCTATTCAGCCTCCTGCAGCGGAACAAACGCCTTTGTACGCCATTGAGTCCCTTCGGCTGAACTTTCCAATGTGCCGCCGAGCTCGCGGATCACGGTGGTGAGGGACTGCAACCCACTGCCGCCATATTCCACCACTTGGCCCTCGTCGGCGATGGTGTTGTGCGCATCCATGCGGATGCCGTCTGCACTGATGGCGATGGCCACCTCATATGGCTGTGCGGAATCGGCGTGTTTGAAGATGTTCGTGTAGATCTCATGCACCACCATCAAGGCGACCGACGAGGTCTGGAGGACGCGCGTTGTGGCCGCGTGCTCATCGATGCGCACCTCAGTATGTCCTTGGAAGCCGTTGTCGCGCAGGTATTGTTCGTCTTCGTCAATTTCCGCACGCAGGTCCCGCGTGAACGCGTCGAATTGAAGTTCCTCGCTTTCGCCGCTGTCGTGCAATTGGCGGATCAGTGTGCGCATGTCCAGCTGGGCGGCGCTGCTGTATTCCACGATCCGCCGCCAGGCATCCGCATCCTCGCCATCAGCAGTGTGTTGGCACTGGGCGATCATCGAGATGGCGGAGAGTTTCTGAGACAAGGTGTCGTGGATGTGCGCGGCGAGCATCTGGTCGCGGCGCAGGATGCGCAGTTCGGATTGCACACGCAACAGCTGGCGGTACTTGCGGTTGCGTTTGCTGTTCCACCGGAAGAAGCGTCCGAGAACGGCGATGAGCGTGTAAGCAGCGCAGAATGACGTCACCGTTTGCGCAGGCATGAACTTGGGGCGCAGCACACCTTCGAGGATGGTGTAGCAGATCATGGCCACATACACGGCGATGGCGCCGCGGTTGCTCAGTTTATAGCTCAGGATGAGCAACGCCATGAACAGCATGTACGACGTGAACACCCCATACCCGGCAATGGCGTATTCGCCTATGCCATTGAACACGAGGATGGCGAGCGCGGCCTGAACAGGGAACCAGTAGCATGCGACCGCCAGAATCTGCACGATGACAAGGGCGGTGATGATCGCGGCACTGTCTGTATTGCTGAAGCTCCATATCTCGAATTGCAGCATGCACGAGAACGTCGCGATGACCAGAAAAAGATAGGGGTGCCGGATACGGCCGAGGACGTCGATGAGTTTTTGCTTCATGGTGTATTGCCTACAAACAAACATGTCATCACGGTAAGGGCCCCATCCTGTTGACCGGAAGGAGGCCCTTACCTGTGGTTGATTAGGGTAACGGTCAGCACAACCCGAGGGCGTGGGCCCAACCGGGACAATATTCCACCATGGACGGATTGCCGCCCTCTCCCAGTTCCACTGAACGCATGTCGGCCGGCGCGGCCGGCGCGACGGCGGTGGTCGCCACAAGTGCGATGGTCGCGATGAATGATGAGATGCCCATGATGCATGTCCTCCTGTACTCACATGGTCATTGGATGCATTATCCCATCTTAGCGGTGGTTGAGTTTGTCGAGCAGGAGCGCCTCCGCCACCACGTCGTTGCGCAGGCCGGAAACGCTCACGGACTCGTTGGGGCTGTGCGCGTTGGACTGGGGGTCTTCGGGCCCCGTCACAAGCACTTGTGCATGGGGGAAGATGCGCTGCAGTTCGGGGATGAACGGGATGGAGCCGCCTTCGCCCTTGTTCACCGGATCGACACCAAAGGCCTCACGCAGCGCCTCCTCGGCGTCACGGGTGGCCTCGCACTGCGGGTCCATGGCCCAGCCCATGCCCTCGTCGAGCGGCGTGACATGGACCTCGGCGCCGAAAGGCGCATGCGATTCAAGGAACGTCGCCATTGCCTGCATCGCGGCGTGCGGTTCCTGAGTGGGGGCCACGCGCAGGCTGATGCGGAACCGTGTTTCAGGGCTGATCACATTGAACGACCCGTCCACGGGGTGCGCGTCGAAGCCGATGACCGTGGCGCTCGGCTTGGTCCACAGGCGTGAGGCGAGCGATCCGGTGCCGGCGAGCCGGTAGGAATCAACCACACCGCTGTCGGCGCGCATGTCCACCTCCTCAATATCGCGGTCCAGGCCGCCGATCGGCTCCCCACCGTCCAGACCGGGGATGGCGAGTTCGCCATGCTTGTTGTACATGGAGGCGATGAGCATCGCGGCAAGCGTGTTGGCGTCGAGCACCGGACCGCCGTACTGGCCCGAGTGCACCGGATGGTCCAGCACCTTCACGTGCACATCGCATGTGGCGTTGCCGCGCAGGCTCGTGGTCAGCGACGGCACGTCCGGGGCCCAGTTGCCCGAATCGGCCACGATGATCACGTCGGCCGCGAACTCGTCACGATGCTCCTGGATGAACGGGATGAAGCTGGGGCTGCCCATCTCCTCCTCGCCTTCGATGAACACCTTGATGTTCACGCCCAGATCGTCGCCCAGTGCTTTGAGGGCGCCGTAGTGGATGGCGATGCCGCCGGCGTCATCGCACGCCCCGCGGCCGTAAAGACGGTCACCCACCTGCGTGCCGGTGAAGGGGTCCGTGTCCCATTCGCCCGCATCGGGCACCGGCTGCACGTCATGATGCGCGTACAGCAGCACAGTCGGCGCCTCGGGATCGACGGTGAGCGACCCGATGACCTCCCACGCGCCGGGCTGCCCATCCGCGCCCGTGGCCTGGACCGCCCGCGCGTCCACGCCCACCTCCTGCAGCAGCGACGCCACGTACTCGGCGGAACGCCGCATATGGTCACCGGCGATGCCCTGCGAGGAAATGGCCTTCAGTGCGATGCGGTGCTTCACCACGTCGAGGATGCCGTTCCAATCGGCGTCCACACGGTTGCGTATCTCTTTGGCGGTCAGGATCATGCCTTGGTTCCTCCCTGTATCATGACGGTCTCGAATCTGTGTCCGTGAGCCATTGTAATGACTTGGGGCGCGTCTACGGATTCCCGTACGCTTGCGAACCATGGCAGTGTTGAAGCAAGACAAGGATTCCGCTTCCGAACAGAAGGTTGAAGCGCAGAGCGAACAGGCGGGCAAGGGCCGCCCCACCCCCAAGCGCAAAGAGGCTCAGGCTCAGAAACTCCGCCCGCTCGTGCCCAAAGACAGCAAAGAGCAGCGCAAGCGCGCCAAGGCCCGCATCCGCGAGCGCGAGAACATCGAATACGAGGCCATGCGCACCGGCGACCTGCAGCACATGCCCAAGGCTGAGCGCCTGCCGTGGCGCGTCTATACGCGCGATTACATCGATGCGCGTTTCAACATCGGCGAGTTCTTCATTCCGGTCGCGCTCGTCATCCTGATCGCGTCGGTGATCCTCACCGCCGTCTACCCCAACCCGGTCGTCACGCTGATTCTGATGACGGTTCTGTATGTGTACCTGTTCGCGATTGTCATCGACGTGGTGGTGATGTGGCGCAAGCTCAAGAAGCTCCTAATCGCCAAGTACGGCGAACAGTCCGTGGCCAAGGGCATGCGCACCGGTTCCTATGCGTGGAGCCGCGCGATCCAGCTGCGCCGCTGGCGTCTGCCCAAACCGCGCTACAAGAAGCGCGGGCACTGGCCGAAGTAAATTCGCACACCCATTCGTTTCAGGGCGGTCCGACTGTGAGGTTCGGGCCGCCCTTTCTTGAACCCGGCGTTGCGACTACAATCAGGGGCAGCCGGCCGGCACGGACACCTCCGGGCAATGTGGTGCCTGGCCGATTCGATGGAAGGAACATGATGGCACAACAGTTCGATATCGCGATCATCGGCGCGGGTCCCGGCGGGTACGCCACCGCATTGAGGGCGGCGCAGCTGGGCAAGAGCGTGGTCATGGTCGAGCGTGACGCCACGCTCGGCGGCACGTGCCTCAACCGCGGCTGCATCCCCTCGAAGGCGCTGATCACCGCCACGCGCACATTGGACACGATGCGCCATGGCAGGCAGATGGGCATCGTGACCTCGTTGGAGGAGATCGACTTCGGCCAGTTGCGCGACTACCGCGAACACACCGTGGCCACGATGACGCAGGGCCTGCGCGGCCTGGTCGCGTTCCGCAAGATCACCGTCTACCAAGGCGAGGCGTCGCTCGACGCGGACCGCACCGTGCATGTCGATCCGTCGGACGGCAACGCGCATGTGCGGCGGTATGCGGAGGACGGCGGTTTCGAAGACGTCGACGAGCACTTGGAGATCCAGGCCGCCGACGTGGTGATCGCCACCGGCTCCTCCCCCCGCCCGCTGCCCGGCACGCCGTTCAATGCCGCGGTCATCGATTCGACGCATGCGCTCGAGCTCAACACGTTCCCGCACAGCGCCGCGATCATCGGATCGGGGGCCGTCGCGCTCGAATTCGCGTCGATGTGGCGTTCGGCGGGCTGCGACGTCACGCTGTTCATCCGCCACGGCAACGTGCTCTCGCACAGCGACCGCCGCGCCGCGCTCGCACTGAACCGCGAACTCAAGCGGCTCGGCATCACGATCGTCGCGAACGCGCAGGTCACGCATGTGGACACCGGCGAGAATCTGGGCGCGGTCGTGCACTACACCACGGCCGACGGCGGCGAGCAGAAGTTCGCTGCCGAGCTCGCGCTCGTCGCGATCGGCCGCACGCCGAACACGCAGGCGCCGTGGTTCGCGCACAGCGGGCTGCAGGTGGACGACGACGGCATGATCCCCACCGACGCATATGGGCGCACCAATCTCGACCATGTATGGGCGGTGGGCGACGTGACGCGCGGGCAACTGCTCGCGCACCGCGCCTTTGCCCAAGGATTGGTGATTGCGGAATCGATCGGCGGCCTCGACCCGCAGCCGGTCGACGAGCATACCGTGCCGAGCGTGATCTTCTCCACGCCGGAATTCGCGACGGTCGGACTGACGTTGCGTGAGGCGCAGGCGGACGAGCGGTACGCCGACGTGCATGAGACGATCTTCCCTGTCATGGCGAACGCGCGCATGGTCATGAGCGGCATGGGCGGCTCGTTCTCCATCGTCACCGGCGCATTGCGCGACGGCGACGGCACGCAGATTGTGCTGGGCGTGCACGTTGTGGCGCCGGACGCGAGCGACCTGATCGCCGAGGCGCAGCAGATCGTGGCGAACCACATCCCCCTGCACGAGGCCGCCAACGCGGTCCACCCGCACCCCACGTTCAGCGAGATGATCGGCGAGACACTGCTCAAAGCGGACGGACGCCCGCTGCATACGCGCTGAACCGCACCACCGCACCTTGCGGCGGGCACGTCAACTGATACAGTATGTTCGTCGTGACATCACAGTAGAGCACATAGAGAGGCAGCCCATGGCATCGAAGGAAGCACAGCCGGCGCAGAAGAAGCGCGGCATGTTCAGCCAGTTGAAGCAGATCTTCGCGTTCACCTACAAAGAAGACAAGGCGTTGCCGTGGCTGTGCGGCGGCGCGTTCATCGCGCCGGTCATCCTGTGCGTGGTGCTGGGCCTTGTGTTCCATTGGGGTTGGTTCGCTTGGATCACATCCATCATCCTCGCGCTCATGATCGGCCTGCTGCTGTTCACGATCGTGCTGACGCGCCGCGCCGACGCAGTGGGATTCAAGCAGCTCGAAGGACATCCTGGCGCCGCGATCAGCGTGCTCGGCAACATGAAGCGCGCCGGATTCGATTTTCCGCAGGAACCGGTGTGGGTCGATCCCCGTTCCAAGGACGCCGTGTGGCGTGGAACTGGCTACCAAGGCATCTATCTGGTCGGTGAGGGCGACTACGGCCGCGTCATGCGCGCCATGGACCGTCTCGAAAAGCAGATCAAGGGCGTGACCGCCGGCTCGGACATCCCGGTCTACCGCATCTGCGTCGGCACCGGCCCCAAGCAGGTGCGACTCAAGGACCTGCGCCAGACCATCATCAAGAAGCGCACGTACCTCCCCAGCACGCACAAGAACGCGCTCATGCGCAAACTGCGCCCGCGCACACGGTTCATGATGAGCAAGGACCAGCTGACCACACTCAACGAACGCCTGCACACCCTGCAGCGCAAGAACGGCATGGGCATCCCGAAGGGCATGGACCCGATGCGCACGCAGAAGGTCAGCCGCCGTGCCATGCGCGGCCGCTGACAGGCGCGCCCCAAGCATCCACGAGGCCCCGATCCCCCACCGGATCGGGGCCTCGTCCATATTGCGCAACAGGCCCGCAAACCATCCAAACAGGCAGCCCAACACTGAAGAAACCTTGCAATGCCAAGGTTTTTCGGCATTCACGCGACCATATCTAGGCAGACGAAACATATTCGTAACCCAACCTTCGAGTGGGCGAAACTCGCCGCCCTATGCTGAGTACTCGTAACCAACTTACGAAAGGAGCGGTCCCGTGACCACACTCGAAACCAAGGCAGACGCCGAGGCCCTCATCAATAAGGAAGGCATCGAATATGTCTCCGTTCGCTTCACTGATCTGATTGGTGTTCAGCAGCACTTCACGGTCCCTGCCAGCGAATTCCTCAAGGATGCGTTCGACGAGGGCATGCCGTTCGACGGCTCCTCCATCGAGGGCTTCCAGGCGATCAACGAATCCGACATGAAGCTCGTCCCGGATATCGAAACGGCGTTCGTGGACCCGTTCCGCGATCGCAAGACCCTGGTCGTCAACTTCTCGATCGTCGACCCCTTCACTGACGAGCCCTTCTCTCGCGACCCGCGTCAGGTGGCCGCGAAGGCCGAGGCCTACCTGCGCTCGACCGGGATCGCGGACGAGTGCTTCATCGGCGCCGAGGCAGAGTTCTACCTCTTCGACGACGTGCGCTACCAGGTCACCCCGAACAACACCTTCTTCTCCGTCGACTCGCCCGAGGCGTACTGGAACACCGGTCGCGTCGAAGAGGGCGGCAACATGGGCTACAAAGTGGCCGTCAAGGGCGGTTACTTCCCCGTCTCCCC
>SKEM01000744.1_pt1 | contig 19015 bp, 22 predicted proteins | sample 4826731 | NCBI WGS metagenome assembly SKEM01 (sample SAMN11008809, study PRJNA524170) | human gut metagenome | biome: Human fecal sample; material: Feces; isolation source: fecal sample from pouch patient p37 | host: Homo sapiens | place: Israel: Tel-Aviv | collected 2015-07-27
GATTATATTTATTAAGTAAGCTATTTGATACAATATAATACATTTCGAAAATATAATCCTTAGTAACTAATTTATATATATTGTATCCATCATTCATAAACCCGTTAAAATTAAAAGGAACTGCAGTAATCAAGAATATTGAAAAATTAAATAAAGAAAAATATTGAAAAAATTCAATTTTTACAAAAAAAGTTAATGTAAAAAAAAGACTAAATATTGGTCCTCCGGTTAACAACCTCAGAATTTTCTTATTATTAAACGTAGTTGGTTTATATCTAAATAATCCACCAAAAAATCCCCACTGTGTATTTAATCTAACCTTAAACTGTTTTTCCCACGAAAGTTTTATAAACCCAAATATTAATGACTCTGGTCTAACTTTATTAAATAATCCAAAAACTAAATGACCTAACTCATGTACAAAGATAGACAATAACAAGGAAAAGTATGCAGTAGACACTAAATTTAATTCAAAAACAAGAGTAAAGATTACGAGAAGTAACGTAAAGATCATCGGAGATATAAATTTCATCTATTTTATTCTCACCTCTTTGTATTTAAGCATGCTATTTTTATCTATAAAAGAATCAGCATTTTCAAATAAAGTATTTAATACTTCATTTGAATCTTTAAAATTATCTACATTCTTTGACATAATAGCTGCTAAAGCTGCGCTTACTTCTGGAGTTGCTAAACTTGTTCCAAAAGAAAGTGTATAGCCATCTGGAAAGTCAGCAGCTTTACCTAGTGGAGAAACTAGCGATGTAGGGTAATAAGTCATCATCATTTCACGAGCATCAATTTGTCCTGTTATTTTGTAATTGTCACCATATCCTCCCGCAGGACCATATATAGAAACATTAGACCCATAATTAGAATAGTCAGCAATATCACCACTCTTTTTTGTAGCTCCGACGGTAATTACAGACTCTAGTCCTCCTGGTATATGTTTTTCATTACCAGTGCTTATATCACGCGACTCATTTCCTGCTGATGCAACAATTAGAATGTTATTTTTTCTTGCATAGTTAACAACTTTTCTGAATGCTTCTACAGTAAATCTTTCGTCATCTATTTCCATATTTTTATATGAGCCAAGACTCACATTTATTATATTTACTTGATCATTTGTAGCATCAACTATAGCTTTAAGCATATTTATAGAGTTTCCATCTGTCCCATCCATCACCTTGTAAGAATTTAAATTTACTCTTGGAGCAATCGTGTCTATTACTCCAGCAACTTGTGTACCATGACCATATTCATCTAACTCAATATCATTAACATAGTTTTTTAATCTTAGGTTATTGTCTTGAAGATTAGGATGAAGCCTATCTATCCCCGAGTCAATTAGAGCTATGGTTATATCTTTCCCTAGTTGTTCTTTCACTGGATCAATATGAGATAAAATTTTTTTATATGGCCAATTAAAAGACTTAAAATCTTTGTTTAAAATATTAATGTTTAAAATAGAACTATTAACTTCTTCAGGTTTAAAATCTGGTAATTTTTTCCCTTCCGAAACATTAAAATATTTACCTATAAACTTCCTATCACTATCATCCAGGTTTTTAAAACTAACTAATCCTATTTCCTGTATATAATCTACTTTTTCAGAAGATAATTCAGACTCAATTTCTTCTATAGCAGTTGTTTGCGAATTATCAATAAAAAATGAAATATTATTTGAGAGATCTGATGCATAACCTGTTGTTCCTAATGTTAAAAAAATATATGAGATTAAAATATAAGTCAATCCTCTTTTTTTCATTTTGTACCTCCAAATTATTGTTTTTTGTAATACAGTGAACGATATAACTCGCTATTTTCAATAAGATCTTCATGCTTTCCAATACATACTATTTCACCATTATCCATTAATATAATTTTATCAAAGTTTTTCACGGTACTAATTCTGTGAGCAACAGTAATAACTGTTCTTTTCTCATCTAATAAATTAGAAAAAACTTCAAATTCTGAAATATTATCCATTGCAGATGTAGGCTCATCTAAAAGTAATGTATTCACATTAGAATAGAACGCTCTAGCTAAAGCAATCTTTTGCCTTTGACCACCAGAGAAATTACTACCATTTTCTGATACTATAGTTTTCTCATACTGAGGAATTCCTAAAAGTACCTCATCCATTTTTGATTTACTCATACTTTCTTTTAGTCTTTTTTTCTCATTTATAGAAGAATTCGGTTTAAACTCTAAAGAAATATTTTTTTCGATAGTTTCATTAAAAATATGCGCATTTTGATTAACATAAAAAATGTTTCTTCTATTATTGGAGTTGTTTGATAAAGGATAGCCTTCATACAATATTTCTCCATTAGAAGGTTGTAACAATCCCGCCAATAGTTTTAGTAAAGTAGATTTCCCTGACCCACTTCTACCAACAATAGCAACTTTATCCCCTTTTCTTATGTCAAAAGAAATACCATTTAAAATATTTTTTTCAAAAACAGATATAGTATAGTAAACATTATTAACCCTATAAATAAACTCTTCTTTTCCAACATTTCCTATTTTATTATTAAAATTATTTTTTTCTTCATAAGTTAAAACTTCAGATAATTTTTGAAAATATACATTTAATAGTAGAAAGTCATTATAAGAGGAAACCAAACTTAGAATTGGCTTCATAACCATTGTTACTATAGAAACAAAACCAATTAGTGATCCTAATGACAAAGAATTGTTGATTATTAATTTAATACCTATTATTAAAAATAGAGCTGGCATTACACTTTGTATGATTTCTGGTAATATTCCAAAAATAGCTATATATCTATTTTTATTTTTTGTAATTAATAGTTGAGACGTAAACATGTTTTTCCAATTTAACAAAAAACTCTTTTCTGCATTAGCAGATTTAATGGTTTCAATTCCTTCAATTGCTTCTGTAATAATCCTCTGGACGTTTCCTTGTTCCATTATTTCTTTATCTACAAATCTTTTTATTGTATGCGAATTTATAATACTTAAAAAAGCTATTAAAGAGATTAGAACAAGAGCTATTATTGTCAGTAAAATAGAATAGTTAACCATTAAAAACAAATATATCCCTAAAAAAAGACTATCTATTAAAGTTGTTATTACCTTTTGAGACAATATTTGCCTAATATAAATATTTAAGTTCGCTCTAAACACTAATTCTCCAGTTGATCTATTACTAAAATACATTAGTGGCATACTAAAAAGTTTATCAATATAAGAAAACATTAATTTAAAATCAAAATCATACTGAAATTCTGCTACTACAGAGCTTTTTAAGTATTGAACTACATATAAAACAGAAAAAAAACTAGTTAATATTAATAACAGAACATAGGTAGGAATTTCTTGAAAAGATCTAATATTATCTATCGAATACTTTGTTGCAATAGGAATTAAGAGTAATAAAAGTTGTGAAACAAATGATAATATTATTAAACTAAAGAAATATCTTTTGAATTTTGTAAAAATAAATGACTTTAAAAAAAACTGTTTCCTTATGCCTTCTTTTTTAGTCTTTTTCTTATGTGCGTATATTAATATATTTGAAAAATTTTTTTTGAATTCTGAAATATCAATCCAGCGTTTATTACTTGCAGGATCTAAGATTAATACTTTCTTCTTTTTTATTTTCTCTATGACCACAAAATGTTGATTATTCCAATAACTTATTACAGGAGTCGGAAGATCTAAATAATTTGAAAAACTTGATTTAAATGTCGATACATCAAATCCATATTCGTCAAAGACAGTACGAATATTTTTGATAGTTAGTCCTCCTTTGGGCACCCCATATTTTTCCCTTAGTTCTACTAGTGTACTTTGATTACCATAATAATTAAGTAGCATAGTGATACATGCCAAAGCACATTCACTATGCTCTCCTTGCGCAACGTACTTCAATCTTTTCATAATTACACCTCTTATAACTCAAAAAGTAATGCATTCGGAATTTCAGAATCTAGGTTTCTCAATAATTCATAACCCACACCACTGATTCCTACAAAGAATCCTAGTGATTCTAAATACTCACTTCCGGCAACCTTTAGTGTATTATTTTTTTCAAAATCATTTAGCATATAGCTAATAAGTTTATTTTTTTTATACTGATAAGTTTCAGGATCTTTTTTAGCTAATTGAATTAGCCCTTCCAAAGTACCTGCATTTCCATGGCACAGACAATCTTTATTTTTATATGCTATGGTTTTATTAATATCTATATTTGAAATGTTATCATCATATAATTCAATTGTCGCTAAAAGTTCACCTACAGTTCCCTTACACCAACTATTGTTTTTAGGTTCTTCTTCAAAGTATGATTCTTTAATTTTATGAAGTAAAGAATTTGCCTTATCTATCCTATTGAATTTTGATAGAAGATGGACATAGCTATATATACCGTGTCCGAATCCTCTGAAATTAAAATAGGGTTCTTCGGATAATTTTTCAAAAATTTCTAATGAAAATTTTCTATATTTTTCATCCTCTGTTATCTCGGATAACAATAATAAAACTTTTATTATACTATTATGCCCGTGGATCCAATCATTTTTTAACTCGCCATTATCTATCGGTTTCTTTTCAATCAACATGTCTGCAATTTCTACGGCTATATTTAAAGAGTTTATATCATTATTTAAGCGGTAATCTACAAGTAAAGGATATATTAAACTTCCTTTTCCAAAAAAAGCTGACAATATATCTTCAGATGGTATTGTATAAATTGAATTTTTTATACATTCAATTACATAGTCATATTTATGATTCTTTGTAATGTATTTAAGAGCCACATAAAATATGAATATACCAGGCAATCCATCGTACATATTATTATTTAGGATTCCCACATTCCAATCTTGATCCAACTTTATGTCAATCCAATTTACAGTATTGGTTTTTTTATTAAAAATAGCTCTCTTGAAAATTTTTTTCTCTATCTTCTGACACGCTTGAATAATTTTACTGTTTAGCTCTAAGCCAGTATAAATATATTTATTTGAATTTTGATTTTTCAAATCATTAATATATTTATATGGATTATAAATATTCAAAGCAATTTCTAGCCAAACGGTTTGAATAGAAATATCTTCATCACAAAGATCATTTATTTTATTTAGGCATCTATTCAGAGCGCTTTCTTGATAAAAATCTTCTACTAAGCACCCGTCACTAGCTATTAATGATGTTTTTGAGATATTGTTATAAAAAATGGGTATGTCTCCATCTATTAAGTCTGAAAATTCGTAATGAACTACCTTTTTATTCTTATATGGATAGGCCCACATATTATGAAGTACTTTTTCTCTCTCTATTGCATTAGAAAAGCAATTAGGATGGTATGAAAATTCCAACATATCAGCATATCTTTGAGTTGGTCTAATTACATTTCTAACTATAAGATTTTGTAAATTATTATTAATATATGCCAATATTTTTTTCTTAGAATCCTTTGCTTTCATTAAAATACTTTTCATACCAGTAACTATATATTTTTCATAGCTGATAAAACTAATTTTTTCATTATTCATAATTGGAGTATTTTTTGCAGTATCCATAATGTGTGTTTGATATTCAAAACGCATTTCATCAGTAAATGTATTTTTAATTTTTAATATCTTGAACGGTACGCTTTGCTCTTTAAAGTTTAACGCACTAAGGTTAACCCCTTCATCTTTCGAATCTGACTTATCTTTCATCGCTAAATATGGTACTAGCCCTGTCACCATTATAGAATCTAAATATTTATATTTAGCATCTACTGTTGCGCTATTACCAAACTCTATAGGAATATTTTGTTGAAAAAAAGTTTCGTTATCTATGATAACAGGGTATTCTCCATGAGCGATTATATTCTCATAGTGTAAGTCTGTTACATTAAATAAGAAAGCTATTCCGATTAGTTTACCATACCTTTCATAATATTTTTTTACTTCTTCTGTGTTATTTATTTCTATATTATCTATATATTCTTCATAGAAATAGGTATTTCTAGTAACTTTTTTAACTATATAAATATCTGCCTCTAATTCTTTATTTAAAAATTCAAAAAAATCTCTTAATTTATTCTCGCTATTAATCTTTGGCTTGTATACTATCTTCTTTCCATCAGAAAAAGTTAGTGTAGAAACAGTTTTCCCGCGACTATGAGAGTCTCCCTGTGATTCTGATATAGAGTTAAGCTCTGAGGATTGTATGTTAAAACAATTTTGTATGCTAGATAAATCTTCAGTCACTCTTATAAGCATTTGTTTAGTATTATCTAAAAAATATCTCATTCTAACAACAGTAATACGCATCAACTCAGGATAGCATGTATAAAAAGCTATTATATCTTTTTTAGAGTTAAATCTTTTTTTTAGATAATAGATAAATCGCTTGCTACTATCATTTCCCTTTAGAGGTTCATTTTTTTTAAAAGTATGCAAATCTAGCACTAATGTTTTACTTGTTAAGTGAATAAGCTCTTGTGTTAAAGTTTCTAATAAATTAATAATGAATTCTTTTGTACAAATATTTAACTCTGAGTTTAAATCAAGTAAAAATAAACGAGCATACTGTAAGAAATATCTAAAAGGATAACTAGCATCTACTTCTAATAATTGCTCTTCACTATCATTATAAGAATCTAAAATGGATTCAAAAAAAATATACCATGATTGATCTTTAATGTATTTAATTGCAACTTCTTTATCAGGAAAGTTTTCAATAGGTGTTATTCCTAATCCAAAATTATCCAGTGATTCATATTTATATTTAATCAAGTAGTCTAAATCATCTTGTTTAAGAACACTTTTTCTTTCTTTCCAAGCTTGTAAATTTTTAATGTCGTACTTCTCGTTACCACTTTGCTTTAGTAAAAAACATCTTTCATTTATGCTTAATACATTTATTAAATTATCTTCCATGTAAGCACTCCTTTTTTATGTATAAGAGGGCTAGTTTCACTAGCCCTCTTAATATATAAATTAGCAAAATTTAGCTGAAAATAATGCACCTACTCCTAAGCCTATGGTAAAACATGCTGGAGTAGTCTCAGCCTGAACGTCTCCACTACCTTGAATCGCTTCCATTTCTTCTAAACTTAACTCTTCAAAAGAAGGACCAACAAGTTCTAATTTATTAGAGTAATAGTTTTCTTGATTTTCCTTATTTAGCACTGTGCTTCACCTCACTAAGTTTTATAGTATATTTTAACAATGTTTTAAAGACACAACTACAGTTACTCCAGTAAAAATACCGCCACCAACCCAGCCACAAGCAGCACTACTTGCTGCAGCTGTCGCCGCAACAGCACACACCGGTGTTGTCTCAGCCTGAACATCTCCACTACCTTGAATCGCTTCCATTTCCTCAACACTTAGTTCTTCAAAACTAGGAACTACATTTAAATTTTCCATAATTCTTACCCTCCATCATAAAATTGTTGTATATTGCATAACATAATATGTTACAATTTAATAGTATAGAGCTTTTAATCTTTTGTCAAGTAACACTTGACAAAAAGGAGGAACCAAAATGGCTATTTTTATTTTTTTATTGGATATCATTTCTGTAGTCTACTTTGTTTTTAATCTGACTGATTCAAAAAAAGATGAGCGAATTTTATATACAATTTCCTTAACATCTACTTACATGTACTTATTTATTAACTTTTCCATACTTATAGTAATTGCTATTTTTCTTTTACTACCTAATGTTATTACTAAAAACTATCTATTTAATTTTATCTACTATTACTTCTCTCTATCAATGATATTGCACTCTCTGTTACTACTTTTTTTCAACAAGAGGACTTCATAAATGATAATCAATAACTTAAAATTAATTAGAGAGAAAAAAAAAATCAGCCAAAGTGAATTAGCTGCTTTATTAGAAGTTAGCAGACAAACTATTAATGGTATAGAAAAAAATAAATATAACCCTTCTTTACAGTTAGCATTAAAAATTGCTTACTACCTGAATACTCCACTAGAAGAAATTTTTCAATGGCAACCTGAATAAAAAAGATTTTTAAATTTCACCACAGAATATTTAAATTAAAAGAAAGGTGCTTCGTATGAAGAAAAAGTTTATATCCCTTCTGATTTTATTTTTAGGAATAATTGTTGGCATAGTAACAGTTTATATTTTAAAGCATAAATAATTATGACTGTTGTTTTATACTTTAATCATAACTGATTTTTTAACAGTAACCCTCCCTTATGATTACGTTCATTTTTATTCTTATACAGCTCATTTAAAATAAAAACTAGGCTCAAATGTATAATAAAGACTGTCTCTTTTGGGGTGGAGACAGTCTCTAAGGTTATAACTTATTTTAGCCTTTCATTTCTAACGAATACTCATAGAACTAAACGATTGATTCATTCAGTCTGTAAGAAAATAGTTAAATCTGATGTGACTTGTAATTATTCTACATTATACACGCTATCCTTTCAACAACTGTCGAAAGTTTAGCAAAACATTTTACAATATTTTTGTATACATCATTATTAATAATAGAGCCAATACCAGAAAATATCCGCATAGCACTTTAAAGGTTCTACTTTGGTTATTTTCAGGTAGCTGACTTATTAAATAGACACCTGACATCATTATAAGAACATAAGTGAAATAGTAAGTCCTTGATCCAGATACCCATATGGTAGGAGAGAACCCCATCATAATGCGACTTCCTACACCCAAAATAAGAAGAAAGGTAACTGCCAAAAATTCTAAGGGATTATTACTTGCCCCAAAAATCCCTATTACATAAAGAAAAACCAACCCAGTAAGAAGAACTACTAGTGACATATATGTTTTTCCTGAAGCTATATCATAAGTTTGATCAATAATCGTATTAAATCTTGTACAAATCAAATACGTCAATAGCGGTATTCCACTAATCATCTTTTTGACTAATGTCCCATTTTTTACTAGTCCAGCAGTAAGAATTAGCAATACAAAAGCTAACATCAATGGAGACCACTCAAAAAATAAAGCTTTCAAAGTGGACGAATACCCTATTTGTAACTTATCAAAAATACTGTAGCTAGAAAAATTAGGTAACCATTGTTTCGTTTCTTGGACGTTTCTTGGACGTTTCTTGGACGTTTCTTGGACGTTTCTTGCCGCATTCCCCTTACATGTTAAAATAAACACAAGGCTAGCGATTACAATAGCAATATGAGGCAAAGTTATCAAGATATTCATTTTAGATAAATACAGAATACCTGCCAAAACTAATAAAGAAACTAACATAATAACTACCATTTGTTCTTGGTTTGTAGCATAAATCAAGAAAACCAACGATAAAATAAAGGATAGCCAATTTACACTTTTTCCTCTTATATAGTTCATAATAGGCCAAATACTTAACAACGCTACTGGCCGTCCATTGGCAACATCTCTCGGGTGGACGTCCCAAACACTTTCACAATAGTGTTTTGTGTTTGGGTGATTGGCTTCATGCATAGCAATTGCATCAGGGTCATGATTAATCGCAACATCTACCGAACGTCCTATTGCATGCTCTATGCCTGTGCTAGCACCACCACCGCCCGCAAAATTATCTACAACAATTTCCTTCAAAAAATCACCTTCCTAACTTAACCTACACTTTTTCATCCTAAAATATGTCACTTTCAAATTCAGTCATAATCATTCTCCCTTATTTAAACCCTTTGTCTGTCACATAACCTGGTATACTCCAAATTCCGAGTGATTCACTTTTAGCCTTTTCTTGTGCTTCCTCTAATTCTAGTAGATACTTAGTGTTAGGCTCTTTGACATAAGCCACACGTGCTAATCCCTCTCTCACAAGTGTTTCCTGAAGTAGCATCCCATCCACAAATATATAGCCCAATGTACGGCCATAGCGATCAGTTCTATCGCCCTTTTCGTATTCAAAAGTAATTTCTGAAGCAGTAGACAAAAGCTCTTTTGTACGGTTGCTGGCTTCCAAACCAAATGGCTGAACTTTTGTTTTCGGCTTTACAGTCTCGGGTGTATCTACTAATAAAAAGCGAACCTTTTGTTCTTTTCCGTCTATTCTTAACACGGTGGTATCTCCATCAACATGACGGACAAATTCAGCTGGTATACGATTATCGTTCGAAATAGTTTGAGTAAAATTACCAGTACCATCATTCGAAATATCTTGTGCTTTTTGTTCAAGACTTGCGCATCCTGATAATAGCAAAGTGGCTGCTGTTAGCAGCAGCCACTTTTTTCCAATAAATAGTTTCATTTCCTAACTCCCTAACTTTTTTTCCGTTTTAAAGAATACTCAATTTTTTTTTCTAACCTATCAAACGTTAATCCTTCAACAGCTCGTTCCCATTTTGTTTGTTGTTCTGTACGTTTCTTTGTACTGTCTGCATATATTTTTTGTAAATCTCCATTAACCATGAGTCACTCCTCCTTAAAACGGTAAGTCATGATCTGAAATCTCAATAGAACTACCTTCTAAATCTGGAAAGGGTTGTTGCGTATTGCTTGCCTGCTGTCCAACTGGTGTAGGATTAGAAGCGTTAACACCACGTTGTTGACTAACTTCTTTTGACTCTAACAATTGGAAGCTTTCTACAACCACTTCTGTCACATAAATACGTTGTCCTTGTTGATTCTCATAGTTACGTGTTTGAAGTCTACCCACAAGACCAACCAATGTTCCTTTTCGTGTATAGTTTGCTAAAGTTTCTGCAGGTTTACGCCAAATCACACACTGAATATAGTCTGCTTCACGTTCACCATTTTGATTCGTAAAATTCCGGTTAACTGCTAGTGTAAAAGCCGCAACAGCTACACCACTTGACGTATAACGTAAATCACAATCTTTTGTAAGTCTTCCTACTAAAGTCACATTATTAATCATTTAAAAGACCTCTTTCTATTATTTTTTTAGAAGTGATAGCAACTGGTACTATCACTTCTAAATATTTACTGTTTTACTAAACCACCAAACATATTTTTAAACTTGATTTCACCAAACTCTGAAAGGAACGGATCCGTTTCGTTTAAGCCGTAAGTGTATTGGTAATTCTCTACAATACTTTGATAATCAATTTCCCAGTCCTCTTCATACGGAGATATATAAAACAAGTACAACATTGTTATATCCCCCATATACTTTTGTTCAATCGCATAGTATACAAGTATATTGTTTTCTTTCTCGATAATATTAATTGCTTTTTTTCGTTCTTCGTTGATCCAATAGTTGGCGCCTAGATATGATTTTCCCGAAAAACTAATTTTTCCTTCCTCAACAAATTGTGCAATTGTTGGTTCATGAATACCTAAAATCGTCATTCTTTTTCTTGCTTCCATTTTCATTTTTTCTAAATTCAATTGAATCCCTCGTTTCTGTTTATCTTTATAATTATTATACCATACATTGTATACAATGCATAGTATAATAATGAGGAATATTGACAAATTTTGGTTTTTTATATACTATATTTTGTATAGTATATATAGGAGGGTAATTCAATGAAAGATCTTTCTCGTGAAGAAGTTTTAACTTATTTAGAAAACAATGTGGTAGATAAACAAGGTGCTGCAAAAATTACAGGCCAATCATTAAATGCCTTCACACAATCCGTAAAATTGAATGCAATTAAGCCTTACTTTGAAATTAAACATGTAAACGGTGAACGACCTACTGTACGCTTGTATCACGTAGACGATTTAAAGGAATACGCAAAAAATAAACGAAGATAAAAGAGAACTCCCTTCTTTTATTCTCGTTTATTTTTTTATATAAAATCCTTAGTTTATTTTATGACTATTCACTGAAAAATCGTCTTTCCATTTTTTCATACCTAATTACTTTGTTTAGTGTTTATTTCTATCTCGCTCCAACCGCCACCGCCGCTCGAAAGAAATGCCTTGCTAAAGCAAGGCAAAACAAAAGAAAGAACTAGCCGCTTTGCGTCTAGTTCTTTTAAGTGCATTAAAATTTCGCCTCTTTGGCTCATGCTTTTACGGACGTGTGTCCTCTCAATCGTTTTATGACCGCTCATTGTCGTATGTCCCGGTCAGTCGCTGTTTGTTACAGTATCATAGCCAGTCGAAAAGACAAGGGTATATGAACTCACTCCGTTCGCCCTTGTCTTTTCTTGGTGTCTATGATTCTTTCTCGGCACAGCAACCGACCGAAACATACTGGCGAAAATGAACAATCAAATCTAAAAACGAAAGGAGGATAGTGTCCCACGTCCTAGCATGAGCCAAAGAAGCGAACAGCTTCCCTCCCTCACGCCAGACAAAAATGGTTGCTCAAAAACAAAAAAATAAAGGAGAGAACCAATGAACAAAAAAGAAAATTTCATTAATAGCTTATCCATTAATCGTTATTTAAATAACGATTTAAAATCGCTAGATTTAGAAGAATGTTTAGATTTATTTAACACATTACGCTCTCAATGTTTTTTGATTGATGAAAATAATTTGTATTTTGATTGCATTGATTTTGAAACTGTAGAATATTATCTTCAAAAATTATTTTCAATAGAAAGTTTTTACGACTTTAGCAAAGTGTATATTGAATGTTTGTTACAAGGCGAAAATATTTTAGAAAAAGAATTTACTCTTTTTCATTCAGACGAAAAAATGACGGTAGGGCAGTTACTTCAACCTTTTGTAATTGTCGGTAACGGTATGACTTTAGGAGATTGCTTACCAATTTTAACTGCGTTAGAGGCGCAAAAAACACTGATAGAGATTACCAAAAATAATAGAATACCAGAAAGGAAGTAGTAAAAATGAACGACCCACAGCTAAAAAATCAGCTAGAGCAGGCACGTAAAGAATATCAGAAGTTAAATAAAGCCATTCTTGAAAATGATACGCCTACATTGTTACTAAACTATGGTTGTCTGAAAAATGCCAATAATCGTTTGAATCAGTTAGCATTCTTTTTAAATCACATTGAATGGAAGGACGTATAAATATGGCAGAAAAAAAGAAAAAATACTGTGTAACAATTGTTGAAACCTTAGAGGTAGCTGTTTCTGTATTTGCTGAAAGCGAAGAACAGGCACATGAATTGGTTTCTAACATGTATTACGACCAAGAAATTATCTTGACAGAAGATAATCACGAAGCAACAGAGTTTATCATTTAAAACAACGAAAGAGGAGAGCTTTTATGGGAACACGAACAGCAATTTTTAAAGAACAAGCAGACGGAACGTATCAAGGCATATATTGTCACTGGGACGGTTATATAGAGGGAGTAGGTGCTGTTTTATATGAACATTACCAAGACCCTGAAAAAATTCAAAAAGTTATCAATCAGAAAAAAGGCCTGTCCTGTTTAGGTGTGAAAGAAAACGTACTTTACGAATACGACAATGTCGGCTGTCGGGAACTAACTTGTTGTGGTTGGCACGAGTTTTGTCTATATGTTCGACCAGAAACAGAAATGTATCTTGCACAATCATTAGAAGAAATAAGAGAACAACAATACCTCACGCTAACTGACCTTGACCGAATTGACGGTTGGACGGAACTCGTTGAAGGGAAAGTAACCTTTACACCTTATCGTGGCTCTGATAACAACGGCTATTTATATGCACAACGTCAGTCTGGAGAGTGGCTAGTAAGTACTATGAATTGCAATGGAGATATGAAAGATTTTGAACCATTATCAAAGTATTTCCACGAAAAAAAGACAAAAAAAGAAACCTTTTGCTAACGACAAAAGATTTCTAATAGGACTTTACTTGAATTACTAACCGTAGTTCAAGTATAACGTACCGACTGACCTTTGACAAGCGAAAATTTGCTCCCCTCTTACATATGTAAGAGGGGAAGCTTAAAAGAAACGAGGGAACGTTATGGACTTTCAAAATATACAAACCGTAAAAGAATTGATACACGCACTTAAACAATACAATCAAAATCTAGCAACCACTATTTTTGACGACACACAAGGCTACATCAGTGTAGCTTTCAGAAAAGAAAGTATTGAAAGAAACGGAAAAACCTTCCAGTTTTTATGTTTCTATCCTAATTATGAAGTAGCTCTTTATCCAGTCGTGACGTTGCTTTCTTATCTTGAAAAGCTACCAGAACAAGCCACCATTGCGATTAAAAACCCAGACGGCAACTATTCTTCCCTTTATCTAACAATTGACGAAACAATAGACCAAGGGAATAAATACAAGTGGCTAGTAATTAGTGACAAACTTTCTTATGAACGCTTTTTCCTAACAAGTACATTGACTGCACAAGAACAAGCACTCGAAAAAATGCTAAAAGAACTAGAAACCGAGCATGACAATACAGTCGAATATATCCATAATTGGCTATGCAAACAAAATGATGAATTCCTTTTTCAAGGTATTCTAAAGGAAGATAGAACCATAAAAGGCGCTGTCACTTACTGCATGGGAAAAGCCAAAGAACAAGCAGAAAACCAAACAAGTGCTATGGTGCCAGACGAGGTAGCATTTCGTTGGATAAAGGAATATTTCATGCTTGAAAAACTACCCGAAATGAAAGTCATCGGAAAAGTAATGACGACTACCAAAAAGCAACCGGCAAAAAAAGAAGAGCCTAAACCTCAAAGAAAAGAGGTGGACGAACAAATTAAATTGTTCGAGTTGTAATGAATATGAATCGGGAAATACAAAAACCACTAGCCCCACCCAAAGCATTTTTTGATTGGTGTACGTCACAAATACCCACCTATGAATGGAAAAACAAAAAGGAGACAATTCTTGCGAGTTCTCGCAAGAATTGTCCGATTATCAAAAAGCGATTAACAAAGGCCTCAAGGCTCTCTTATCCTACAAAATTTTATTCATTCGGTATTATCCTTATCAGTAAAAAACGAATAGAAATTCAAACGTACAGCTATTGGCACACGATAAAGGACGGTAAAGAAACGCTTATTTATGAACAGTCAAACTTTGAGCGTTTTTCAAACGATACCCACCTCAAAGCCCATTACAACTATGGCGACTGGTATGAGGGCTTGTTGTCAAATTATGGTTTTATGAGCAGTGCTTATACAAATACAGTATTCTATCCAAATAACTGGCAAGAAAAACTAACCACTGTATCGGAATTAAAGTACTTACAGTTACCTGAAATAGAACGTCAAGAACTAGCTCATATTTACAAATACCGAAACGAAATTGAGTTTTTACAAAAGATAGGTGCCACAACCTTAGCGAATGAAATCATTTTTGACGACTATCGCAACGTTTTTGGACTGTATTTTCATAAAGTAGATATGAGAGTAATTACTAAGAAATGGCTAAAAGCGAATAAACAAAAATTAAAAACAAGAAATCCAACCTTTCATGAATTCATGTTAGAAAAAACGTTAAAAGAGCGAAATGCGCCTATGATAAACGAAATAGAAAAGTACGTGCATTATTCGCAAATTAAGCAACTACCGAAAGAAGTGAACTTAACAAAGTTTCAAAAGTGGTTTATACGAAAGGGCGAACGTTTTGACTATTATATGGACTACTTACACATGTTAGAAGAGTTGAACACCCCACTTAATAACGATAGTGTATTGTATCCAGAAAACTTACAAGTAGCTCACGATAACGCTATGAACACGCTAAACCTTTTGAAAAGTGAGATTGAAGAAAAGCAGTATCAAGAACGGAAAAACCAAATTAAAGCGTTAGAAGCTGAAATTGACGACTTGCTTTTTCTCACACCACATTCATTACAAGAAATCATTCAAGAAGGAAGTATTCTACGCCATTGTGTGGGCAGTCAACATTATATCGAACGTCATACGCAAGGAAAAACAACGATTGTTTTTATCCGAAGAAAAGAAAAGCCAGATATGCCTTACTTCACATTAGAATATCGAAATCAACAGGTTATACAAATACAAGGAAAATGTAACCGTCAGGAAGTACCAGAAAAGATAAAACAAGCAGTCAGACAATGGCAAGAGAATTTACAGCACGCCTTACCATCATAATACAAGACAAACCTGATACTCGCTTTTAGCGAGTATCTTCTTGATTAGAAATCAAGAAAAGAGCGTTTTTTTCAGCGCGCCAAACTCCCACCGCCACCGCCGTTAAGGCGCGCTGAAAAAAAAGAAAGGCTTCCGCCTTTCTTCTTGTAGAGAATGTGTTATAATAAACATGTAAAGAGGACGTACTAGTCATACGCCCTCATGATAGCACCGTTTAAGACGGTGACCGATAGTTAAATATTTTTACAAAAAATAACCAAACTCGGCTAAAGTTGACGGTTATTTTTTGTTGTTTTTATCACTAATTTTTAGAATTAATGTCGCAAAAGTAATCGCAAACATTAACGCTTCAAAAATAGTCAAAGCTAGTCCTTTCTAGGAGTATAGCCAAAAATCAACATAGGCAATCACCCCTTTTTCAGAGATTAGCCACCGTCATAAACCTTTACTATCTCGTATATTATACCATAAAACGCCTTGGCTTTTTTAAGTTAAGGCGTTTTAGCATAGGATCAATTATTCAGCCCACAGTTTGCTAGGAACCTTTCTTAACCAATCAGAAAAATCTAAAAACCAGCCTCCTAATTCTTCATTCAAGGCAGCTAGATAATGAAAAAGCAGAACAAGTAATCCAAATAAAAGCCAACCAACCCAACTTGCCCATTCGATTCTAAGTTCTTCTGTTGCTAAGATCACAATTGGTATTATTAAAAAAAGAAAAGCCAAAACTCGAGCAATAATCAATAATAAAGTGGTGGTAAATCCACTAGTAAGCAATGTTAAAATTCCAATATATCGGAAAAGTAAATGCAGAATAAAAAAAGGTAAAAATAGCATTACAGACAAAATACGTTTAAAAACTAACATAAAATTCTCCTCTCCGTTCACCAATAGATAGTTTATAGTTTGGGCTTAATGTCGGTTTGCTTCTCTGGCTCTTTTTCCTGTAAGGCTTGTATTTCATGAAGCTGATTAATTTCATTTCGAGTTCGTTCCAGTTTACTCTCTAACAAAGTTTGACTGGTTTTAATTGCTTCTATTTCTCCTCGAACATCTTCATAAGAAAATTCCGCAAGCGTTGCGTCTGGTAACAATGTTTTCAATTTTTTCTGAATTAACTCTGGATCTCCCTGCAGTTCATTTTCTAATAAGAGGTTACTTAATTGGTGCAGCTCTAACATCTTCTCGTCAAGAGTCTCTAAAGTTTTTTCTGCTTCAAGAAAAGCAACTTCTAATTTTTCTTCTAATAATTTTAGTTGTCTTGTGTCCTCGATTTCATTCGCCGCTAAAAAGTTAATGGCACTAACTAATTCATCAATGGTTTGCATCACAGGTTCTCTTTTCAGTGGTGTTTGTCCATTATACAGTCGTAATTGTTTAATCAACGAAGCCCCTGTTAAGTATTTACTTTTAGTAGCATCCTTGTCGCTCATAAAATAAAAATACTCATTTCTTTTAATATAGATATTGTAATTACCGTTGTCTAATGGATCAACCTTATACCCTCCTACAAAGAGCTTTCCAGAATTGCCATAGCCATAATCGATATTTATATAATATCCTCTTTCTGTTTTGTGAGACAGTTGCCATGGTTCTATTGTAAATTGATAGTCAAAATTATTTTTTTCTTGTTCATTTTTTTCTTCGTATCTTTTGACACATTCTTCCACTGTTAGAACGTTTTTATTTTCTTTCAATCGTTCAATAATCTTTTCATAATTATATCTAGTGGGGTCACTTTTTGACAAGCTTCGACTACGAGTATTTTTTATTTGTGGTTCGTCAAGCAATCGATAGGTCGTCCACTTATTAGAAAAGTCTGCCGATAAATTCAAAGCTTCTGCTTTTTCTAGGAAGTCATTAATTGAAGAACTTTGTTCTAATAAAAAGTCTAACCGACTTTTTATTTTTTGTTTATAAATGGACTCTGTTTGCCATTTTGTATATTTTGTATGAGTTTGCTTCGGTGATTTTTCAATAATTTTTGCGCCTTCCTTCGCTGCAATCTTATCCGAAATTTGTTCAAAGACTCTTTTGGTTCCTTTTTGCCAGCGAAAGGCTTTACCTGTTTTTAAGTTGGTTGAACTAAAAATAATATGATTGTGTAAATGTTCTTTGTCGACATGTGTGGCGATCACAAATTCATACTTTCCACCTGTCAATTCCATCACCGTGTTGTACCCTATTTCATGTATTTTTTCTGGCGTTAAATCATCTTCTGGAGAAAATGATTGGATTAAATGGTGTGCTAAAACGGCGTTGCCTTTTTCTAATTCTGTTAACGTTGGCGGAAGCAATCGTTCTGATTTTGGATCGAATGTGTACCCGATTTTTCGTTGAATTGCTGCTTGTAATTTTGTTAATTTAAATTCTTCATAAGGATTTGTTGGATCCACAATGCCATGACCAGAAACTAATTTTTTCATGTATGTCTTATCGTCATTCACAATATATTGAAATAAATGTTCCAAGTGTTCAGACGGATTATCATTCGTGACTTCAGTTTTTTCTGCATTCTCAATATATGAGCAAGCATTGTTTAATTTATCAAATGTATGAATAACAAAATGTTTTGTATACACCATTTACGATTGTTCCTTTCTCTTTATTAATTTGTTTAATTCGCTCTGAACCAGCGCATTTAAACTCTGTACTTTATCGGTCAAATCTTTAATATCTTCAGACGAAATTTCATTAAACTGATTAGCAAGACGGGCCATTTGATTAATATTAATGCCAATTTTATGAATTTCGGTAGTTAGTCTGTTGAGTTCGGAATAGTCAACGTGGCGAATCTCTCCTTGAATCAAAAGGTGCAAGGCAAAATTTTGAAAGTTTGGAAAGAAACTTTCTTCAATTTTTCGATTGATTAATTCATTTTCTTCTTTTGAAAAACGTATTTTTCTTTGAATAGGTCGTTTTAGCTTTTGTTTATTCTCCATAATTATTTCTTCTCGTAATATATATTTTGAAACGACTTCCATCGTTTCAGTCACCCCTTAGGGCTATTCCTTATTAAATAACTTTTAAACCTTGGCTATTGAATTTTGTTCCTGGATAATAGACTTATGGAAACGGT
>SKEM01000748.1_pt1 | contig 18945 bp, 20 predicted proteins | sample 4826731 | NCBI WGS metagenome assembly SKEM01 (sample SAMN11008809, study PRJNA524170) | human gut metagenome | biome: Human fecal sample; material: Feces; isolation source: fecal sample from pouch patient p37 | host: Homo sapiens | place: Israel: Tel-Aviv | collected 2015-07-27
CGCCGCGCCCGAGGCGCCGGGCGCCCCCGCCGCGCAGGGCGCCCCGATCGCCGTGAGCGCGCGGGGGTCCGCAAGTCCTTCTCCACCGGCGAGGGCGAGGTCGAGATCCTCCACGGCGTCTCCCTCAACGTCCCCTACGGGCAGATGGTCGCCATCATGGGCCCCTCGGGCTCCGGGAAGTCGACGCTGCTGTACTGCCTCGTCGGCCTCGAGGCCGCCACCTCCGGGGCCGTCGCCCTCGCCGGCTCCGACGTCTCCCGCCTGTCACGCCGGGCGCTGGCTCGCATGCGACGCCGCGAGGTCGGCTTCGTGCTCCAGTCCTGCAACCTCGTGCCGACGCTCACCGCCGCGGAGAACGTCGCCCTGCCCTACACCCTCGCCCACAAGCGGCCCGAGGCCGGCCTCGTCGAGTCCACCCTCGCCTCCGTCGGCCTCGCCGAGGGCGCCGGGGCGAGGCCGCCGTCCATGTCGGGAGGCGAGCAGCAGCGCGTGGCCCTCGCCCGCGTCCTCGCGCAGCGGCCCTCCGTCGTCTTCGCCGACGAGCCCACCGGGGCCCTCGACACCCGCACCGGCGAGGTCGTCCTCGGCGAGCTCGCCCGCATCGCCCACGCCCCGGAGCGCTGCGTCCTCGTCGTCACGCACGACCCCAACGTCGCCGCCGCCTGCGACCGCGTCCTCTTCATGCGCGACGGCCGGCTGGTGAGCGAGCGCCGCGGCGTCGACGCGGCCGCGGTCGCCGCGACCCTCGCCGACCTCGGCCGGGCGGAGGGCTGAGCCGTGCTGCGCCTCCACCTGGCCGAGCTCCGCGACTCCTGGTCCGCCTGGCTCGGCGTCGGCCTCACCTTCGTCGTCGTCAACGCCGCGCTCGTCATCCCCGCGCTCACGCTCGTCTCCGGCCTCCACGCCGTCGACGTCGGGATGATCGCCCAGGAGGACTCCTCGGGCTACACGATCTTCCAGGTCATCATGATCCTCATGACGACCTGCGTCGGCGGCCCCGTCATCGGGTCGGCCACCGGACTCGTCGTCGGCTCCCGCCGCGGCTCACTGGCCCGCCTCGCCCTCGCGGGCGCCACCCCGGGCAGATCCGCAGCACCGTGACGAGCCAGCTCATCGCGGTGTCCCTCGCCTCGGCCGTCGTCGGCGACGTCCTCAGCGCCCTGCTCATCCGCCCGAGCCTCGACCTCATGGCCTACAACCAGCGCAACGAGCCTGGCTTCGTCGGCCTCGACGTCGTCTGGTCGCCCGCGGCCTTCCTCGGCGCGAACCTGCTGTGCGTCCTGCTCGCCGTCCTCGGCGGCGCCCGCCAGGCGCGGCGCGCGAGCCGGACGCCGGCGGTGGAGGCCCTGTGTCAGGCCGCCGCGCCGCGCCCGCCCCCGCCTCCTCCTGCTCAGGAGCCTGCTCAAGGCGCTCCTCCCGGCGCTCGCCGTGGCCGGGTCATGGGCGGCGATCACGCCGCTCGTCGAGAACAGGAACAAGGAGACGGTCTCCAACCTGCTCGTGCTCGACCTGCTGCAGATCTTCCTGTGCGGGGCGCTCATGGCCGCACTCACCCCCGTCCTCGTGCCGCTCCTCACCCGGGCCTGGACGGCGCTCGTGCCGTCGCGCGATCCCGCCTGGGTCCTCGCACGCTCCACCGTGACCGCCCGGGCGGACCGCGCGCAGCGCTCCCTCGTCCCCGTCATGTTCGGCGTCGGCATCGCCGTCGCCGAGCTCGGCGCGGGCGGCTCGATCGCCGCGACCCTCGAGGCCTCGGGCCTCGGCTCAGACCTCACGACGGGCGACCTCGGCACCTTCGTCATGATGGCCGGGCCGCCGCTCGCCATCGCCTTCGCGGGCAGCGTGGGGGCCCTCATCATGATGGGCCGCCAGCGCGACGCCGAGCTCGCCCTGCTCGGGGTCTCCGGCGCGACTCCCGGCCAGCGCGCCGCCGTCCCACTCCTCGAGGCCGTCATCATCACCCTGAGCGCCACGATCCTCTCCCTCGGGATGATCCTGCCGACCTACGCCTACCAGGCCGTGAGCCTGAGCGCCGCCGGCCTCACCTGGCGGGAGAGGTCCCCTGGGGCGCGGCCGTGGCCACGCTCCTGGTCTGCGGCGCCATCACGGTCGCCTCCACGGTGCTGCCGACGCTCCCCGCCAGGAGGCTGCCCGAGAACCGGGTCATCGCCCGCCTCGTCGCGGAGTGAGCCCGGGCCGACGGCGGTGCGCGCGGCCGGGGCCTCCCGCCCACCGGGCACCAGCGCCCGAGCAGCGCCCAGCCCACTAGCCTCTGCCCCATGAGCACCGTCACCGACAGCGCACGCGCCGCCAACCAGGCGGCGGAGGGCGCCCAGCACCTCGTCGTCACCCTGTCCTGCCCGGACCGCCCCGGCATCGTCCACGCCGTCACCGGGGCCCTGGCCCGCCGCGGTGGGAACATCACGGAGTCCCAGCAGTTCGGCGACGCCGAGACCGGCCTGTTCTTCATGCGCGTCACCGTGCTCACCCGCGTCCCACGCGCCGAGCTCGAGGCCGACCTCGACGAGCTCGCCGGCCAGTACGGGATGACCTGGTCCGTCGACGAGGCGGAGCGCCGCGTCCGGGCCCTCCTCATGGTCTCCAAGGAGGGGCACTGCCTGTCCGACCTCCTCTTCCGCGCGAAGAGCCAGGGCCTGCCGATCGACGTCGTCGGCGTCGTCGGCAACCACGAGACCCTGCGCGACGTCGCCGAGTTCTACGGCGTCCCCTTCCACCACGTGCCCGTCACGAAGGAGACGAAGGCGGAGGCCGAGGCCGAGCTGCTCGGGCTCGTCGAGAGCCTCGACGTCGAGCTCGTCGTCCTGGCCCGCTACATGCAGATCCTCTCCCCCGCCCTGTGCGAGCGCCTCCACGGCAACGTCATCAACATCCACCACTCCTTCCTGCCGTCCTTCAAGGGCGCCAAGCCCTACCAGCAGGCCCACGACCGCGGCGTCAAGCTCATCGGGGCGACGGCCCACTACGTCACCCCGGACCTCGACGAGGGGCCCATCATCGAGCAGGACGTCACGCGCGCCTCGCACACGGACTCCGCCCTCGCCCTGCAGCGCAAGGGCCAGGACGTCGAGCGCCGCGTCCTCGCGCAGGCCGTCAAGTGGCACGCGGAGCACCGCGTCCTGCTCAACGGCTCGCGCACCGTCGTCTTCGCCTGACGCACGCGCTCGCCGGTCCACGGCCCGTCCAGGTCGACCGCGCCTGACACCCGCAGCCCCATCCCACCCCACAACGAGGAGAACCCCATGAGCGCAGCCCACACCCCCACCGGCCCCACGACCGCCGAGCTGCTCGACAACGCCGAGCGCTACGCGGACTCCTTCACCCCCGTGCCCGGCGGGGCGAAGGTCGCCGTCGTCGCCTGCATGGACAACCGCCTCGACGTCACCCGGCTCCTCGGCCTGGAGAACGGGGACGCCTACGTCATCCGCAACGCCGGCGGCGTCCTCACCGAGGACGTGCGCCGCTCGCTCGCGATCGCCCAGAACGCCCTCGGCGTCCAGGAGATCGTCCTCGTCCACCACACGGACTGCGGCATGTCGGGCCTCGAGGACCAAGCCTTCGCGGACTCCCTCACCGAGGCGACCGGCCTGCGCCCCACGTGGCGGCCGGGCGGCTTCGCCTCCGCGGAGGAGGACGTGCGCGAGATGCTCGCCGGGCTCGCGGCGGACCCCCACGTGCCCGGCGGCGCGAGCGCCCGCGGCTTCGTCTACTCCGTCGAGGACGGGACGCTGAGCGAGGTCGCCCGGTCCTGAGGACGACGGCGGCCCCGGCGCTCCATGTCCCCGGCCCCCGACGCTCGTCCCGCCTAGAGTGACGGTCATGGCTCCCAGCAACGGCACCACCGCCCCCACGGGCTGGCACGCCCTCCTCCTCGCCTCCCTCGACCGGTCCCGAGAGCGCTTCGCCCGCGCCCTCGACGGCGTCACCGCCGAGCAGGCGAGCGCCCGCCCCGTGGACGAGCTCGCCCCGCGCGTCGACTCCCTCGCCTGGCTCGCCTGGCACACGGCCCGCGAGATCGACCTCCAGGTCTCCGACCTCACCGGCACCGAGCCGCTGTGGACGGCTGAGGACCTCGTGGGGCGCTTCGCCCTGCCGCTGCCCGCGGACACGCAGGACTGGCGCCACTCCCCCGCGGAGAGCGCCCAGGTGACCGTCTCGGACACGGCGCTCCTGGATGAGTACCTCGACGCCGCCTACGCCCTCGTCCGCGAGTACGTGAGGGGCCTGACCGATGCGGAGCTCGACGAGGTCATCGCCGAGTACGACGGCGAGCCCGTCACGCGTGGCGTGCGCCTGTCCTCGATCATCGACGACGCCGCCCAGCACGCCGGCGCGGCCGTCTCGGCCCGCCGCCTCCTCGGCCTACCGGGCTGAGCCGCGCACTCCCCGCTCGTCGTCGGTGCGGTCCGGTGGCGGCTCAGGCGACCCCGAGGACGGCCGGCGTGAGGTCCCTCAGCGAGCGGACGAGACGCACGCCGCGGTCGTCGGGCAGGAGCGGGGTCGTACCGAGCTGAATGGTCCTGAGGCCGGCGGCCCGCGCGGAGGCGAGACCGTTGGAGGAGTCCTCGACGACGACGCAGCGCGAGGCCGGCACGCCCACGCGCTCCACGCCCGTCGAGTAGGGCTCGTGGCTGGGTTTGGGGGCGAGGCCGTCCTCACCGGTGACGAGGACGGTGCCGGCCCCGTCGAGGGAGCCGGCGACGGCCTCGACGAGTCGGCGTCGGGAGGCGGAGACGATGGCCTGGACGACGCCGCGCCGCGCGAGCTCCGCGGTGATCCGGGCGGCGCCGTCGACCAGCGGCGGCTGCGCGACGACGAGGTCTCCGACCTCGGCGTTCATCGCGTCGGTGATCTCGTAGGCCGCCGGGTCCTCGGCGGACGAGGCGGCGCCGGTCGCGGCGATGAGGGCACGGGTACCGGGCTCGGAGGCCCCGACCAGGGCGGCGAGGACGGCCCTGCTCACGGTGCCGCCGCGCTCCTCGCACAGGCGGGTGAAGGCGGCGTCCCACAGGGGCTGGGAGTCGATGAGGGTGCCGTCCATGTCCCACAGGACGGCGAGGGCGGAGGTGTCGTGGTCGTCGGTGCTGGAGAGGCTGACGCGGTGCTCACGGCCGACAGGGAAACGACCTCAGGCGTCCACGACCGTCCCGCGTCGGACGACGGTCACGGGGTGGAGGTCGGCGTCGGTGACGACGAGGTCCGCGCGCAGCCCGGCCTCGAGGGCCCCGACGAAGGGATCGCCGATGACGCGCGCGCCCTGGACCGAGGCGCAGTAGACGGCGTCCACGAGGTCGACGCCGCCGTGCCAGGTGGTGCGCACGACGTCGATGAGGTGGGCGGTCCCGCCGGCGATGGCGCCGTTGCCCTCCTCGTCGGTGAGGCGGGCGACGCCGTCGACGACCGTGACGGGCTGCGAGCCGAGCACGTAGGAGCCGTCCGGCATGCCGGCGGCGGCCATGGCGTCGGTGATGAGGACGACGGCCTCGCGTCCCAGGGTCTCGAGCACGTCGAGCACGATGGCGGGGTCGAGGTGGACGCCGTCGCCGATCATCTCGACGACGCAGCGGCCGTTCGCGGCGGCGGCGAGGAACTCGGGGACGGGACCGGGCGCGCGGTGGTGCATGGGGCGCATGCCGTTGAAGAGGTGCGTCGCGGTGGGCACGTCGCAGCGCACGGGCCTCCCGGCGGCCCGCAGGGCGTCGAGGCAGGAGGCGGCGTCGGCGAGGGCGGCGCGCACGGGTGCGGCCCCGGAGTCGGTGTGGCCGAGGCTCGGCAGGGCGCCGCCCTCGATGAGCGCGGCGATGACGCCGTCGTCGCCGGTGGTGCCGGGCTTCTCCGGGGCGATCGTCATCGTGGCGACGTGGCCCCCGCCGAGCTCGAGGAGCTCGCGGACGAGCGCCGCGTCGGGGTCGGTGATGTAGGTGGGGTCCTGGGCGCCGCAGCGCTCGACGGAGACGAAGGGGCCCTCGAAGTGGATGGCGGCGACCTCCCCCTCCTCGGCCAGGGCGGCGAGGGTACGGGTGCGCTCCCGGAGGACTTCCGCGGAGGCGGTGACGCACGAGGCGACGAGGCTCGTGGTGCCGTGGCGGCGGTGCTCGAGGACGGCGGTCATGACCTGCTCGGGGGTCTCCGCGTTGGGGAAGGACTCGCCGCCGCCGCCGTGGCAGTGCACGTCGACGAGTCCCGGGAGGAGGTACCCGCCGTCAGGGGCGGGCGTCGCCGAGGCGACCGCCTCGCCGAAGCCGGCTCGCTCCGCGTCGCGGGCGTCGCCGACCCAGGCGATGTGCTCGCCGGTGACGACGACGGCGCCGTCCTCGATGACCTCGACGGGGGTGACGACTCGACCGGTGTAGGCGACGGCGCTCATGGGCTGAGCATACGCGCGCGGAAAGCGGTCGGATCACGCACCCGCGCGCATCCCGCTCAGGCGGCGAGGCGCCGCTCCATGCGGGCGACGGCGCGCTCGACGTCCCGCTCCAGACGCGCGGACACACGGGCGTGGGCCGCCCACAGCGGCTCGGAGCCCACGGGGCGCACGGCGACGACGCGACCGTGGTCGACGAGGAGCGGGCGGAACATGCCGTTCATGGAGGGGCAGATGAGGAGCTCCCCGGCGGCGTCGGTGAGCGACAGGCGGTTCTTGTAGCCGACGTGGAGCTCGTCGAAGGCGCCGAGGTAGAGGGTCGCCTCGGCCTGCTTGCGCGAGGAGGCCAGCAGGTCGGGCAGGTCGGCACGGCCGTAGAGGACGTCGGCGCCGGTTCGCCCGCTCGGGGCGGCGTCGGGGCCCGCCCCGAGCACGGTGACGGCGCCGCGCAGGCCGCCCTCGGCCCGGTACCGGGTGAGTGGGGCGTGGGCGTGCTCGGCGTCGACGGCGTAGTCCGCGGCGCCCGTGAGCTCGACGGCGTCCTCGAGGGCCCGGCGGCACTCGGAGGCCGGCAGGGTGGGCCAGCGGGAGAGGTCGGCGGCACTGACCGGGCCGTGGCGCGTGGCGTAGCGGCGGGCGATCTCGGCGACGGCGGCGCGGTGGCCGTCCGTGCCGCGGGCCGTGCCGGCGGCACCGCCGGGCCCGCTGCTGGCGGGCGGCAGGTCCTCGGCGGAGACGATGAGGTGCTCGTTGCCGCGACGGGGCCCCTGGACGAGGTGCCCGGTGGAGTGGAGGGCGACGACGAGGTGGCGCTTGGCGTAGGTCTCCGGCATGCCGGAGGCGAGGAGCTCGGGGAGGATGCCGTCCGTCTCCCAGACCTCGACGAGCTCGGCGCGGGTGAGCCCGGGGCGTCCCTCCCCCGCGGCGGCGCCCAGGGCCTGCCGGGCGGCGTCGGCGGCGCGGGCGAGGCCGTCCGAGCCGTGGCCGAAGCGCTCCTCGTCGACCCGCATCCAGCCCTGGAGGCGGTGGACGAGGGCCTCACGCATCCAGTGGTGGTCCTCGGCGGTGGTGACGTGGACGGTGCCGCGCATGGGCCAGGAGCGCACGAGGGCGGACTCCTCGAAGGCGGCGTCGACGTCGGCGCGGGTGACGGTCCGCGGGGTGCGGGCGAGGACGGCGTGCGGGATGGCGGAGACCTGCTGACCCTGGATGGCGAGCTGGCGGCGGACGGCCTCGACGGGGGTCGGCGCGGCCGTGGCGGGCACGAGACCCTGCGCGACGATCCGCAGGTAGGACAGCTCGCGCGGCTCGTGGACGGGCGGGGCGGCGGCTGCGGCGCGGGCGGTCTCGAGGGCGGTGGAGGGCACGGCGGTGCTCCTTGCGGTGGCTGGAGAGGATGGTGATCGCCGGGTGCGCGCCGGCCAGTGGCTCGGGGGCCGGAGCGGACGGGCCGGACGGGCTCAGAAGAGACGGGTCGTCGGGTCGTCCATGCCGCGCATGGCGTCGTAGTCGAGGACGACGCAGCGGAACCCCCGGTCCTCGGCGAGGACGCGGGCCTGGGGCTTGATGGTCTGGGCGGCGAAGACGCCGCGGACGGGGGCGAGGAGGGGGTCGCGGTCGAGGAGCCGGACGTACCGGGTGAGCTGCTCGACGCCGTCGATGCCGCCGACGCGCTTGACCTCGACGGCGACGGAGCCGCCGTCGGCGTCCTTGACCATGAGGTCGACGGGGCCGACGGGGGTGGGGTACTCGCGGCGCACGAGGCGGTAGCCGGTTCCGAGGACCTCAGGCTGCTCGGCGAGGAGCTCCTGGAGGTGGGACTCGACGCCGTCCTTGGTGAGGCCGGGGTCGACGCCGAGGTCCGTCGTCTGGTCGGAGAGGACCTCGAAGAGGCGGATGACGAGGAGGTCGTCGGTCTTGCGGGCGCGGACCTCCCACTTGGAGGCGACGCCCGCCTCGAGGTCCTCCTCGTCCGCCTCGACCTCCTTCATGGTGGCCGGCGGGCTCATCCAGTTGAGCGGCTTGTAGGAGCCGCCGTCGGAGTGGACGAGGACGGAGCCGTCCGCCTTCACCATGATGAGCCGGGTGGCCCGGGGCAGATGGGCGTCCAGGCGCCCGGAGTAGTCCACGGAGCAGGAAGCGATGACGACGCGCACCGGGGCAGCCTACCGGGCGGGCGCAGACACCTTGCCGAGGCAGACGGACCATGGCCAGCCTGAGAGCGCCGAATGTCAGCACGGAGGGCCTCGGACGCACCACCAACTGCCCCTTGCAGCGGCCACCCCACGCACTTACCCTTTATATGTGGCAACGGGGCCACACCGTGGAAGGAAGATCCTCATGAAAACTCTCCCCCCCTCACGCCGTTCCGTTCTTGAGGCAGCGGGAATAGCGTCAGCAGCCTTTCTCACGTCGATCATCAGCACCCCAACATCTCAGGCGTCCGAATCAACCGGCGCCACCAAGGTCACATATCCCGAATCTATCGAGATTGACGGAGTGACATACGGGCCGGAGTCAGGCCTGACATGGATCACCCAGTCCGGTTACCTCACCACCCCTCAGGAGACGGTATCACCCAGAGGAGGATTGTCCTCTCCCGCCGGGTACAAGCCATACGAGGACAAGTACATCTACAACGGGTCCTCGTGGGTACGCAACCAACAGATCGCACTGATCTCATACGTCGGCAGCGCCCGAGCCATGGCCAACGTCGTCAACGGAATGCGGGTTATCCAAGCTCGCATCACCTACATGCGAAACGAGAGAGTGCTTGGCCGCGCGGTCTCCTCAGCGACATCAACGGGTGGGAAATGGTACCCGGGGCCGTTGGTAAGGACCGCCCAATTCGACGACCTCACGATCAACGGCAATAAGACCGCGTGGTTCGTCAATTGGGGCACGATCCCACAGAACGCATCAATGACGGACCCAGGAGAGGATCACTGATGGCAGGAGCATCACCTCCGGGCACGCGCCCAAAGGCACTTCTGACCTGGGCAACGCTGCACTCTGCGTGCGCCTTTCTGTCCTCGCCGTACTTGTTCCTTCTGGTCAAGCAGGTGAGCTTTGACGGGCCCGGAGTACCCCACGAGCACGGCGTGGCCACCGCTGCCAGCCTCATGCCCCTCCCCTGGGCCCTTCTGTGCGCTGGCCTCGTGTCGAAGTGCTTGCGTCACCCCCAGGACATTCACCCGCTCCGCCTCACCCCCAGGGCGAGCACCGCAGCACGTCTCCTTCTCCTCAGTGAGGCGGTCATCATCGTCCTCGTGCCGTCACTGGCGATGATTCTGGCCGGGACCGCCGGGATCGCGCTCGTCGGGGGCTCCGCACTGATCGCCACCCTCGCCATGATGCTGCGAGAGCTGGTGGCGACATCACCTTCAGCTCCGCCCTCCGAGCCAGCGGGATCGGGGCGTGTGTCCCTCTCGGTAGCTTCAGGGGGCTGAGTCAAGGGCTCCGGTACCAGAGCTAACGTCCGCGCGGGGCGCGGGGCGGCCAGGATCACCCCGACCGCCCCGCGTCCCGCGTTGGCCAGCGTCAGTTGGCGCCCCCCTCCGAGAGGGGGCCGTAGTACCAGGAGGCGGTGACGCCGCCGTCGGCGAGGACGTCGGTGCCGTTGACGTAGCCGGCCTCGGGGCCCATGAGGAAGCCGGCGAGGGCCGCGATCTCGTCCGGCGTGCCGGCGCGGCCGGCCGGGGAGAGCTCGAGCTGCTTGCGGTAGCCGGCGCCGCGCGGGCCGTTCAGCTCGTCGCGGGCGAGCGGGGTGATGACGATGCCGGGGCTGATGGCGTTGACCCGGGCGCCGCGCTTGCCCCAGGTGACGGCGTTCGCGCGCACGCGCAGGCCGTTGGCGCGCTTGGCCATCTGGTAGGCGTGGAGGGTGGAGGTGATGGCGCCCTCGGCGAGGAGCGGCAGGTCGAGGAGCTCCTCGACGGGGGTCGTGGCGAGGAGGGCGTCCTCCTCACGCGTGAGGGCCGGCATGCGGTACCCGGACTGGGAGGAGATGACGACGCCGGAGCCGCCGGGGGCGACCACCTTGCCGAACTCCTCCAGGGCGACGGAGGTTCCGTAGAGGTCGACGCGCAGGATCGTCTCGATGGGCGCCTGGGAGGGGGAGACGCCGCCTGAGAGGATGACCTTCATGACGGGGCCGAGGTCCGCGGCGTGGGCGGCGAGCGCCCGGACGGAGTCGGCGTCGGCGAGGTCGACGGTCGTGGCCTCGGCGTCGTAGCCGGCGTCGAGGAGCTGCTCGCGGACCATCGAGGCGTTCGCGAGGCGGAGGTCGGCGACGACGACGTGGCCGCCGTTCGTCACGCGGCGGGCGATAGCGGTGCCGATGGCCCCGGCGCCGACGAGCACGGTGACGGGACGGAGGTTCTCAGTGCTCTGACCTCAGCATCCTCCTCCGGGCGCACCGTCCGCCACGTCCTCCCAGTGCCCCGGACGCGCTCGCGCGCCCCACCGGTGGCGGGGCGCGCGAGGGATGGGCACGGACCGGCCGCCTGAGGGCCGCCGGCTCCGGCTCAGAAGAGCGTGGGCTGGTGCGGTGCCGCTGACTCGAGCCAGGCGACGAGCGCCGAGTGCGAGTCCTCGAGCATGGCGAGGTCGTAGTGCCGGCCCGCGCAGTCGAGCTCGACGTCGACGATGCGTCCGTTCGAGCCGCGGTGCCGCAACTCCCCCAGCTCGATGTCCGGGCGGCGGAACCGCAGTCGCGGCCGCCAGCCGAGGGAGACGAGCCGGTACCACTCGACGTCGTCGTCGCCGAAGACGCCGATGCCGCTGGCCCAGCCGCGCTGTCCGGTGCGGCGCAGGGCGAGCTCGAAGGCGCCGACGCGGCCGGCGAGCCGGCGCAGCCGGATAAGGAAGGCGACGGCCAGGACGAGGATGACGACGGCCACGCCGCCCAGCACGTCCCAGACCATCACGCCCGCCTCACTCCATCGCGCCCGAGTGGGTCTCGGTCACGTCCTCGAGCACGGTCTCGACGGTCTCGCCGGAGGCGTGGGCCTCGGCGACCTCGTCGCCGACGAGGTCCGCGGCGACGGTGAGGACGTCGTGGTCGAGGGAGCAGAAGCCGCCCTCGACGGCGATCGCGACCTGCTCGCCGGCGGTCGTCGTCAGGCGCACCTCGCCGTCGGAGACGACGGCGAGGACGGGCTGGCGCCCGGGCAGGACGCCGAGCTCGCCGTCGAGCAGGGGGACGGAGACCTGGGTGGCCTCGCCCTCCCAGGCGGTCCCGCCGAAGCGGGAGACGATCTCGACGCTCAGGGTGCCTGCCACGGGGCTCACGCCTTGGACAGCTCGTGGGCCCGGCGCTCCAGGTCCTCGATGCCGCCGATGTTGAAGAAGGCCTGCTCGGGCAGGTGGTCGTAGTCGCCGTCGGCGATGCGCTTGAAGGCCTCGACGGTCTCCGCGACCGGGACGGTGGAGCCGGGGACGCCGGTGAACTTCTCACCCATGTACATGTTCTGGGAGAGGAACTGCTCGATGCGGCGGGCGCGGTTGACGGTGACCTTGTCCTCCTCGGAGAGCTCGTCGACACCGAGGATCGCGATGATGTCCTGGAGCTCCTTGTTCTTCTGGAGGATGGACTTCACGCGGGTGGCGACCTGGTAGTGCTCCTCGCCGACGTACTGCGGGGCGAGCAGGCGCGAGGTGGAGGCCAGCGGGTCCACGGCGGGGTAGATGCCTCGGGAGGCGACCTCGCGGGAGAGCTCGGTGGTGGCGTCCAGGTGCGCGAAGGTCGTCGCCGGGGCCGGGTCGGTGTAGTCGTCCGCGGGGACGTAGATCGCCTGGAGGGAGGTGATCGAGTGCCCGCCGGCGGAGGTGATGCGCTCCTGGAGGAGGCCCATCTCGTCGGCCAGGTTCGGCTGGTAGCCCACGGCGGAGGGCATGCGGCCCAGCAGCGTGGAGACCTCGGAGCCGGCCTGCGTGAAGCGGAAGATGTTGTCGATGAAGAGCAGCACGTCCTGGTACTGCACGTCGCGGAAGTACTCGGCCATGGTCAGGGCCGAGAGGGCGACGCGAAGACGCGTGCCCGGCGGCTCGTCCATCTGACCGAACACGAGGGCGGTCTTGTCGAAGACGCCGGCCTCGCCCATCTCGACGATGAGGTCGTTGCCCTCACGGGTGCGCTCGCCGACGCCGGCGAAGACGGACACGCCGTTGTGGTTGAGGGCGACTCGCTGGATCATCTCCTGGATGAGGACGGTCTTGCCGACGCCGGCGCCGCCGAAGAGGCCGATCTTGCCGCCCTGGACGTACGGGGTGAGCAGGTCGATGACCTTGACGCCCGTCTCGAACATCTGCTCCTTCGACTCGAGCTGGTCGAAGGCCGGGGGCTGACGGTGGATGGGCCAGCGCTCGGTGACCTCGAGGGTCTCGCCCTCGGCGAGGTTGAGCACGTCACCGGTCACGTTGAAGACGTGGCCCTTGGTGATGTCGCCGACGGGCACGGAGATCGGGGCGCCGGTGTCGCGCACCTGCGAGCCGCGGACCAGGCCGTCGGTGGGCTTGAGGGAGATGGTGCGCACGATGTTGTCGCCCAGGTGCTGGGCGACCTCGAGCGTGATCTCGCGGTCCTCGTCGCCCTCGCCGGTGCCCTTGATGGTCACCTTGAGGGCGTTGTGCATCTCGGGCAGGGCCTCGGGCGGGAACTCGACGTCGACGACGGCGCCGATGATCCGCGTGACGCGGCCGGTGCCCGGCGTCGCGTTGGTGGTGTCAGCCATGGTTCGTTCTTCCGTGTCCGTTTCTGGCAGTGGTCGTGCGCGCTGCGCTCACTCGGCGCCGAGGGCGTCGGCACCCGAGACGATCTCCGTGATCTCCTGGGTGATGTCGCCCTGTCGCGCCGCGTTGGCGAGGCGGGTGTAGCGGGTGATGAGGTCCTGGGCGTTGTCCGTGGCCGTGTGCATCGCCTGCTGCCGGCTGGCGAGCTCGGAGGCTGCGGCCTGGAGGACGGCGTTGCGGATGCGGCTGCGCACGTAGCGGGTGAGGAGGGCGTCGAGGACGACCTCGGCGCTCGGGACGAACTCGTAGAGCGGCTGAGCGCCGGTGGCCTCGGGCCGCTCCATGGCGCGGCCGGCGGCGACGTCCTCGCGGTTGAGCTCGCCGGGCCCGTCGACGTCGACGACGGTCAGCGGGAGCATGCGGCGCACCTCCGGGACCTGCTTGACCATGGAGACGTAGCGGGTGAACACGACGTGCACCTCGCCGACGCCGCCCTCGGCCGCCGGGGCCAGGAAGTAGTGCAGCAGGACGTCGGAGACCTCGTCGATCGTGCCGTCGGTCGGGCGGTCCGACTCCCCCACCCAGGAGCGCTCGACGTCGCGCCCGCGGAAGGTGAAGTAGGAGTGGGCCCGGCGCCCGAAGGTGAAGACAACGGGCTCCTTGCCCTCCTCGACGAGCTGGTCGATGAGGCGCTCGGACTCGCGCAGGATGGTCGCCGAGTAGGCGCCGGCCATGCCGCGGTCCGAGGTGACGACGAGGACGGCGACGCGCTTGGTGTCGGCCCGCTCCTGAGTGATCGGGTGATCGAGGTTCGAGTAGGTGCCGACGGCGGCCACGGCCTGGGAGAGAGCGTGGTCGTAGGGCCCCGCCTCCTCCGCGTTGCGCCTGGCGGCACCGATCCGGGAGGAGGCGATGAGCTCCATGGCCCGGAACACCTTCTGGAGGGTCTGGGTCGACCGGATGCGCTGCTTGTAGACGCGCTGGTTGCCTGCCACGTCAGCCCCTCTTGAGCACGATCTGCTCGCTCGTGCGCTCGGCCGGGACGTCCTCCTCGCCGGGGGCGACCTCGCCGGAGAGCACGCGGTCCCCCGCCATGTAGGTCTTGCGGAAGGCCTCGACGGCCTCGCGCAGGGAGGCCTCGGTCTCCTCGCTGAGGTCCCCGGACTCGCGGATCGTCGTGAGGACGCCGGTGTTGCGGCGCAGGTGGTCGAGCAGGGCGTGCTCGAAGGGCAGGACGTCCTTGACCTCGAGGTCGTCGAGGTAGCCGTTCGTGCCGGTCCAGACGCTGGCGACCTGCTCCTCGACCGGGTACGGCGTGTACTGCGGCTGCTTGAGGAGCTCCATGAGCCGCTCACCGCGGGTGAGCTGCTGGCGGGTCGCGGCGTCGAGGTCGGAGGCGAACATCGCGAAGGCCTGCATGGAGCGGTACTGCGCGAGGGTCAGCTTGAGCGTTCCGGCGACCTTCTTCATCGCCTTGACCTGGGCGGCGCCGCCGACGCGGGAGACGGAGATGCCGACGTCGACGGCGGGGCGCTGGTCGGCGTTGAAGAGGTCCGACTGGAGGAAGATCTGGCCGTCGGTGATGGAGATGACGTTGGTCGGGATGTAGGCGGACACGTCGTTCGCCTTCGTCTCGATGACCGGCAGGCCCGTCATCGAGCCGGCGCCGAGCTCGTCGGAGAGCTTGGCGCAGCGCTCGAGGAGACGCGAGTGCAGGTAGAAGACGTCACCGGGGTAGGCCTCGCGGCCCGGCGGACGGCGGAGCAGGAGGGACACCGCTCGGTAGGCCTCGGCCTGCTTGGAGAGGTCGTCGAAGATGATGAGGACGTGCTTGCCGGAGTACATCCAGTGCTGGCCGATGGCCGAGCCGGTGTAGGGCGACAGGTACTTGAAGCCGGCGGGGTCGGAGGCCGGGGAGGCGACGATCGTCGTGTACTCCAGGGCGCCGCGCTCCTCGAGGGCGCCGCGGACGGCGGCGATCGTGGAGCCCTTCTGGCCGGTGGCGACGTAGATGCAGCGGACCTGCTTGTCGGGGTCGCCGGACTCCCAGGCCGCCTTCTGGTTGAGGATCGTGTCCAGGGCGATGGCGGTCTTGCCGGTCTTGCGGTCGCCGATGATGAGCTGGCGCTGGCCGCGGCCGATCGGGATCATCGAGTCGATGGCCTTGAGACCGGTCTGGAGCGGCTCGTGGACGGACTTGCGGGCCATGACGCCGGGGGCCTGAAGCTCGAGGGCGCGGCGGCCCGCGGAGCGGATCTCGCCGAGGCCGTCGATGGGGCGGCCGAGCGGGTCGACGACGCGGCCGAGGTAGCCGTCGCCGACGGGCACGGAGAGGACCTCGCCGGTGCGGCGGACGGTCTGGCCCTCGTCGATGCCGGTGAAGTCGCCGAGGACGACGACACCGATCTCGCGCTCGTCGAGGTTCATGGCCAGGCCGGCGGTGCCGTCCTCGAAGGTGAGCAGCTCGTTGGCCATGACGCCGGGCAGGCCCTCGACGTGGGCGATGCCGTCCGCGGCGAAGATGACGTGCCCGACCTCCTCGGCGGCGACCTCGGAGGGCTTGTAGGACTCGACGAACTCATCCAGGGCGGAGCGGATCTCCTCCGGCCTGATGGTCAGTTCAGCCATCTGTCGTCTCCTTGCGGTTCGTGGGTGGTGCGCGGCGGCGGCGCCGTCGGCACGGGTTGTCTGTGGGGGGGCGGGCTCTCAGCCCACCAGGGCGGTGCGCAGCTCCGCGACGGAGGAGCGCACGGTGGAGTCGATGACGAGGTCGCGCACGGAGACCTTGACGCCGCCGACGACGGCGGGGTCGACCTCGGTGTTGAGCTCGACCTCCGTGCCCAGGCGCCGGCCGAGGAGCTCGCGCAGGCGGGCCTCCTGGTCGGTGGTCATGGGGACGGCGGTGACGACGTCGGCGATGGTGCGGTTCTGCAGGCCGGCGGCGAGCTCGGCGACGCGGCGCAGGTTGCGCGGGACGCCCCCCTCGGCCTCGTGCCGCACGCACCAGGTGACGAGGTCCATCGCGGCCTCGGACAGGTGCGGTGCGAAGAGGCGCCGAGCCAGGCGGACGCGGTCCTCGGTGCGGGTCGTGCGCGAGGGCTCGAGGGCCTGGCGCAGCTCCGGGTCGGAGTCGAGGGCCTTCGACACGGCGAAGACCTCCTGCTCGACCGAGGAGATCGACTGGTCGGCCGCGCTCCCCACAAGGACGGCCTCGATGCCGAGGTCGTGGAGGGCGGAGACGAGGTCGACCGGCTTGGACCAGCGGCCGCGGACGAGGGCCTGGAGGAGGAGGGCGACGCCGCGGTCGTCGCCCTTCCCGCCGAAGAGGCTCCCGGCCAGACGGGCCTTGGCCTCCGCGTCGCGCCCGGGGTCGGTCAGCGGGCCGCGGAGCCCGTTGGACGCGATCTCGTGGGCGACGCCGAGGATCTGGTCTCCCAGGACGCGGCCGTCCGCGCCGGCGGAGCGCAGGACGGGCGTCCAGGCCTCGGCGGCGGCTGCTCGGGTCGCGGCGGTTCCGGTGTTCACCGGGCCCCCTCGCTCGAGGCGACGGCGCTCGCGTCGACGGGGGCCTGCTCGAGCTCGTCGAGGAAGCGGTCGATGACGCGGCTCGACGCGGCGGAGTCCGACAGGTGCTCACCGACGACCTTCTCAGCGAGCGAGGTGGCCAGGAGGCCGACGTCGTTGCGGAGCGAGATCTGGGCGGCCTGCTTGTCCGCCTTGATCTGGCGCTGGGCGGCGTCCATCGCCTTGCCGGCCTCGCCGGCGGCCTCGGTGCGCGCCTGCGCGACGATGGCCTTGGCCTCGGACTGCGCCTGCTCGCGGATCTGGGCGGCCTCGCGGCGCGCGGCCTCGACGAGCTGGGCGGCCTCGATCTCGGCGTGCTTCTGGTCGCTCTTGGCCTTGTCGGCGAGGGCGAGGCCCTCGGAGATCCTGGCGGAGCGCTCGTCGAGCACCTTGGCGAAGCGAGGGAGCGCCTTGCCCACGGCGATCGCGATGATGATGAAGCAGACGGTGCCCCAGATGAGGTCCGGCCACGCGGGCAGCATGACGGAGGGGGACTCGTGCCCCTCCGCCGCGATCATCATGGTCGAGAGCATGTCAGCCCTGGAAGACGAAGCCGGCGGCGAAGCCGATGAGGGCGAGGGCCTCGACGAAGGCGGTACCGATGAACATGTTGGTGCGCAGCGCGCCGGCGACCTCGGGCTGGCGGGCGGTGCCCTCCTGGGTCTTGCCGACGAGGATGCCGATGCCGATGCCAGGGCCGATCGCGGCGAGGCCGTAACCGATGGTGGCGATGGATCCGGTCATGGTGTTCTCCTTGGGGTGGGGCGAGCGGTGACTCGTCTTGTCCGGGCGGGCCCGGGGGCTTGTTCTCGGGGTCTAGTGCGTATTGATCGAGGACTCGATGTAGACCGCCGTGAGCAGGGCGAAGATGTAGGCCTGCAGCGCGGCGACGAAGAGCTCGAAGAGGGTGAAGGCGAAGCCCATGAGCAGCGTGAGGGCGCCGAAGCCCTTGAGCGCGGCGGAGGCCTCGAAGAAGAAGAAGCTCGTGGCGACGAAGCACAGGGCGAGGAGGAGGTGACCCGAGATCATGTTGGCCAGGAGTCGCACCGTGAGGGTGAAGGGCCGGATGATGAAGGTCGAGAAGAACTCGATCGGGGTGAGAAGGACGTAGAGGGGCTTGGGGACGCCCGCGGGCATGAGCGAGGTCTTGAAGTAGTGACCGGCGCCCTGCTCCTTGATGCCGGCGACGATGAAGGCGACGTAGGCGACGACCGCGTAGATGAGCGGCATGCCGATGATCGAGGTCGCGGCGATCTGGAGGCCCGGGATGACGCCCGTGGCGTTCATGAAGAAGACGCCCAGGAAGATGATGGTGATGAGCGGGACGTACTTGCGCGCCTTGCCGCCGAGCATCTCCTCCGCGATGTTGGTGCGGACGAAGCCGAAGAGCATCTCCATGCAGGACTGCCAGCGGCCGGGCACGAGCTTGGGGGCGCGGGCGGAGAGCACGAGCATGAGGGCCAGGACGGCCGTGATGATGAGCCGGACGAAGATGACCCGGTTGATGGCCAGCGGGGTGCCGACGAGCCAGAAGGCGTCCGGGAAGAACTCGTCGATCGAGGGAGGGTTGAAGGCCGTGGCCGTGACGGCGGGAAGGGCGGAGCTCACGAGCATCGACACCGAACGGTCCTCCTAGGGGTTCATCCGCAGCCTTGGGGAATGGCCGTCGCCGGGGACGAGCCGCCGGCGGTCACCCTTGCGGGCACGTCGGAACCCTAACGCACATCGCGAGCGGGACGGAGGCGAGCGCGGGTGACTCCGCGTGGCGCACGCCACTCCTGGGATGTCCTACCCGCCCGAGGTCCCTGACGGCGCAGGAACGAGGGGGCCCATGGTCCCGGCGGGACGGTTCCGATCGTCACGCCACCTGGCCGCCGGGGCCGGACGGGCACCGCGTCGGGCGCCACCTCGACCGTCGGAGCACGGCCCCGCTCGGGCGTCCTCAGCCGTCCAGGCGGGTGCCGGGCTCGACGACGGGTGCGCGACGCGAGGCGAGGGCGGCCGACTCGACGACCATCGAGGCGAGCACCCCGACGACGATGACGAGGAAGGTCGTCAGGTGGGAGAAGCCGGTGCGGTGGGCGAAGGCGAGGACGACGGCGCCGACCACGACGAGCTTGCCGAGGAACGAGGCCATGGGGGCGAGGCCCGCCAGGAGCGGCCTGCGGTCCCAGGGCACGAGGAGGATCCCGACGCTCACGGCGCTCAGGAGGAGCACGGTGCCGCCTCCGATGAGACCGCCTCGCAGGCCCGGTCCTCCGGCCAGC
>SKEM01000749.1_pt1 | contig 18940 bp, 18 predicted proteins | sample 4826731 | NCBI WGS metagenome assembly SKEM01 (sample SAMN11008809, study PRJNA524170) | human gut metagenome | biome: Human fecal sample; material: Feces; isolation source: fecal sample from pouch patient p37 | host: Homo sapiens | place: Israel: Tel-Aviv | collected 2015-07-27
ATTAGCCACCTGGCTATGGAAAGGCAAGGAGCCTTTATTTTTTTGTTCAAAAATTCGAAACGAAGTAGATAAAAAGCTGTTCCAAGCTCGAGTTACGAGTTTGGAACAGCTTTTGTCTACAGTCTGAGGACTAATACAGGTAGTCCTCTTTTTTGTTATTTTGATATTCTAAATCATTTTTTATTGGATTATTCCCTTGTTCGATATAGACCCAAATTGATCTATCAATAATTATCAAACTGAGTCATATAGAGACAAAAATTTCAAAAATGACCTGTTAAATGGTCATCGAATATCATTTAAAATCAATACGACGGAGTCAGACACGGAGTCAAAACAAGCCCGCTGAGAGTAAAAAATATATACAGTCCCATAGGTAAAGTGCCACAGGACTGTATATTTTTTTATTTGAGATTACCTGAAATGATTCCATTTACTTTTTATCTCATTTTTTCCTACTAGTTAGTATCAAATACTCTCCTATTTTCTCAATAAACTATTTTGGGTTACATGGTATCTGAAACAGCTAAAACCTTGTCATTACAGCAAAAAATCACTTTATCTCCGTTTCATTTCAGATACATTTCACTTAAGCGGATTCCAAAAAAACAAAAGAAAAAGGAACCCCTAGTTAGCCTATGCTTTTTATTGGTTCCTCTCAAAACACGGTCATATAACAACGGGGTGGGGTAAATGAATGAAAAAGGTGGAGGAAACATTATTCAATAGCTGTCTTAAATACTTCGTTATAAAATGTGAACAAATAAAAGACATCTATCCCTATTTTCTACACTTCCACTTTACTACCATCTTTGAATCGTACAATTTTCTTAACTCTTCTCGTTTACCTCAATTCATTTTCAAGTGGAATCAGCTCATCATCTAACATTTTACGCCATGCTCGCTTCATTTCTTGTGGGTATTTAAATGGCTTCGCTTCTGGATGGTTGGCTTTATATCCTTCGTAATCCTTACTGTTGATAATTGCTTTCATATTAGGAATTGGATCTTCACCTGGCATATATTGCAGATTAGAAGCATGTAATTCTTTCTCAGAAACAAACCACTCATTGGAAAAGACATGAATCAAATCATCACTCGCTTGTGTAAAATAGCGACGTTTAATGACAAAGATATCTTCATTACTATCTAAAGTCCCCACATCAAACGCATTTAAAATTTGTCGGTAAACTTCTTTGACTCCTTCTGTTTTATTCAATTTAGCCAAAGCTTTTTCAATTTCTTCTCGTGCATCTGAACTATTCGCCGCATAAGTTCCTAGTAATTGATCAATATAAGTAGAATCAATATCATACAACTTCGTGGTATTTTCACTATAAAATTCGATCGTGGAAAAATCTTCTCCCTCTTTTTCTGGTTCTTCCTCTATTAATGAACCCTTCACGGTCTCGTACACGCCAATTTGTTCTTCCAAAAGTTGAATTTGATTGTTCAAGGTTGAAGATTTCACCATGTCATCATTGTAATCGTCATAAGTCACTAACGATTCATAAGCACGATTCAATTCTTGGAATGCTTTGACGTACTCGATACGGATTTCAAGTGGCGTATGTTCATCAATGGATTCCATGGATGAAACCTCTTTTAACTTACCATATGCTTGCTTGAATCTTTTTTTGGATTCCTGATAACTTGGATAAATCAAACCCGATTCTTCTTTTGCTTCTGAATACAGTTTTGTCGCATCCTCGACATTCTTCTCCATTGTGGCTGGCTTTCGGAAAGTAACAATTAGTCCTTTTGTTTTTTCTGGATACGTACGGTTCGTACGTGAAAAAGCTTGGATCAATCCTGCATACTCTAGATTACGATCCACAAATAGGGTTTGAATCGTAGGTGCGTCAAAACCTGTCAATAGACGATCCACTACGATCACTAAATCAATTTGTTTCCCAAATTGTTTGAATTCCGCTCTTTTTCGTGCCAAACGATTATTGATGTCTCCGTTATAACGCTCAATGTCTGCTAATGACCAGGAAGTATCATAATACTGATTATATTCCTCAATAATTTTTTGCATTTCTTCTTGTTGGACACTTGAATCTCGGCTGTTTTCTTCTAATGAATAGGTAATAGCGATTCGTGGAAAATCAGGATCCTCCATCGTTCTTCCTTCACGAATGGGCTGATTAGGAAACTCTTTTGTTAACCAGTCAGGTTCTTTCGTCATTTCTTTGATCGCTCGATAATACTTTTTGGCCATGTCAATGGAACTCGTGGTTAAGATCGCAGACTTCGTTGGACGGCCATTTCGAAAATCAAATTTTGTATAGGCATTGTCTGGACGGAACATTTTATGAATGACTTTTTGGATATGTTCATCTGCTTCAAAAACAGTAGGGTCCAAATAACTTTCTTTTTTGACAGGCTCCATTTGATCAATCATACGATTGATCTGTTCCGGTGAATACTCTGCATATGTTTCTACTTCTTTTAATTTCCGATAGATTTTATTCTCTAATGAAGTCGGCTCCACGGTGTTTTCATGCTCTACTTGAAATCCTAAAACCGAGCCATCTTCTAATGCATTCTTGATGGTATAGGTATGCAAGACCTCTCCATACTGATCATGGGTCGTACGTGCCAATTGCCCTTTGGCTTGTTTCCGATTCTCAGGGAAAATCGGTGTACCTGTAAAGCCAAACCAAGTGGATTTCGGAAACATTTTTTTGATTTCTTCCATATTTTCAGCACTTAACGCTCGATGACACTCATCTACTACAAACACGATATGTTGCCCCATTAATTTTTGGAAGCGATTGGTTCCTTTTTTCTCTTCTTGTTTTTTTGCATATTTCAACGCCGCATCTAGCTTTTGACGGGTTGTAATAATCACAACATTTGCATTGGCATCTGCCAACAGAGTTTCACTTAACTCTTTGGCACTTCCTGTTCCCACGATCAAGCTATTCGCTTTGGCGTTCCCGGAAGAAATCCCAGTATTAAATTCCGAAGCAAATTTCGTAAACTCTGTGGTGGTTTGATTATCTAAATCTTTGCGGTCCACTAACATGATCGTCCGATCGATCCCCGATTTTCGTGCTAAAAGCTTAGTAGATACAAAACTAGTCAACGTTTTTCCTGAACCAGTCGCATGCCACACATATCCTGATTGATGTTTATTTGCAGCAATAAACAAGGCTTGAATCGCATGTACTTGATAAGGATGTAACACCATGAGGATTTTATTGTCTTGATCTTCACTGACAATCGTATAATCCGCAATCAAGCGATGAGCATCCGGGATATTTAGCACTTGTTTGCAAAACTCATATAAGTTTTCTACCTTTTTATTATCTTTCGTTCGCCAACTAAATAAAAACTTAGGATGCAAATCCTTTGGTAAGGCATTTGCAAAATACCGAGTGGTTTGTTCATTGGAAACCACAAACAACTGTAAGGTCGAAAAGATATTGTTCCGAAACATACCTTCTTCTGCATATTTTTTGATTTGGTTAAACGCCTGATAAAAACTATCTTTTGCGGTTACTTGTTTCAGCTCGATTTGGACAATCGGTAATCCATTGATCAGTAAGGTGACGTCAAAACGTCGATCCCGTGCTTCTATGTTACTTCCACGTTTTGCAATTTGATGGACCACTTCATAGGTAGAGATTCCTCCACCAATGTCTTGATTAGAATAAAGAATGAGCGAGACAGAACCCAGTTGCGGATCTTCCCGTTCAATCGTGATCCGAGCCATTCCATTTTCACCTTTTAACCATTTCGCAGCATCAAAGGGGGTTTTCGTTCGTAGTAACAATTCTGTTTTGATCGTTTCAAATTCTTTATCGGTCAAAGGAAAATCATTCAGTTCTGCTTGATTATTTGAGATGATTTTTTGGCGTAAATTGACCCAAAGATCTTCTTCTGATTTTAGATCGGGACGATACGTCCACTGATTATGCCCTTCCCCCAATACACGGATCAACTGTTCTTCGACTTCCGCTTCCTCACGGTGACTAATTTTCATTTATCTTCCCTCCCTAAACAAACATCTTTTGTAAGAAGCCTTTTTTCGTTTCCTTCAGCAAATCTAACTTACGTTGATGAAGAGCGATCGTGTCGTCGAGTTGTTTGAAGAAAGCGCCGATTTTTTGTTGTTCCTCTTTATTCCTAGTAAAAGGAAACTTGATATTAGCGAAATTCTCATAGAATAAGTATTCTCGTACGCTTCCTTCAGTGTTGCGCTTGACCTCTTTGATAAATGTTGGTGACTTGATAAACTGAAGTATGAACTCATTATCTAAGTCCTCGCTCATTTTCACAACTACATAAAGAGAGCTAACAATGACCGTCATACCAAGATTGTTAAATGCAATTGATCCTACGTTTACTCTTGCTGGATTATAGGCGAATTCATTTGGTTCAACGAATTTATAATTTGTTTTTTCTAAATCATCCAACCTACTACCATCAAACTGTTCTGTTTGAGAAATTAAACCTGCTTTATTACTTACCGAATAGGCAGGGAAGTCTAAATCTTTCGTGTTCTTTTTTCCAGTCTTCTTACTAAACTCTTTGAACTTACGCTGTTCCCAATCTTCCGTAAATCCAGGAAACCGAATTTCTGGCACTTTTGCTCCGTTTTTAGGGAACATTTTTTGTAAGAATCCTTTTTTCGTTTCCTTTAATAAATCTAGCTTACGTTGTTGAAGAGCGATAGTGTCGTCCAGTTGTTTGAAGAAGTTCCCAATTTTCTTTTGTTCTTCTAATATTGGAAATTGTACTATCCATTTTTTCACTTCTGACATTGGTACGAGATTTGTAATTGCTGAACCTGGATTAGCTCCTGTGAGTTTTCTTTGCATAAAATCTGCACGAATAAATTGAATAAAATATTCTGAATCTGTGATTTCTTTATTTATTCTAAGTCTAATCAAAGCCTGATTGAATACACCCGGTTTTATTTGCTTTGGTACTCTTGAAATTCTCCCAATTGTTCCAGCGCCACTCATGATAAAATCGCCTGGTTCTAATTTAAATTTGATTAATTCATTATATTTTTTTTCAGTAATTTTATATCTTGTTTCGTAATTATCATAAATAGCATTTTGTTGTTCATAGACAACAAAATTGCTATTAGATACAAAGAATTCTTTCTTTAAGGCACTCCCAAATGGTCCCCTCCTTACTCCATCTTTTTTATCAAGTAAGCATTCAAACTTACGCTGTTCCCAAGCTTCCGTAAATCCTGGGAAACGAATTTCTGGTTGTATATCATTACTCATGTTTGAACACCTCCAGCGCACCTTGTAACCACGCTTCATTTTCAGGTGTTGTTTGCAGGGAAGAGATAGCTTCTAAAAGTTCTTTTTCTAGCACTTGCTGTTCTTGTCGTATCTTCTTGATGTCATTTCCGACATGAACCATATCAATTGGTTCTTCTTCTTCAAACGTATCTACATAGCGTGGAATATTTAAGTTATAGTCATTTTCTTTGATTTCATCAAAGTTTGCCAAATGAGCGTATTTCTCGACATCTTTTCTTTCAGCATAGGTTTCGAGGATTTTTTGAATGTTTTCTTCCGATAATTTATTCTGATTTTTTCCTTTGACAAATTCTCGACTAGCGTCAATGAATAATACGTCTCGAGTTTGGCGGTTCTTTTTCAATACAATCACCGTCGTTGGAATCGATGTCCCGAAGAACAAGTTCGCAGGCATACCGATCACAGCATAAATACTGCCGTCTTCTAGTAATTTTTGACGAATGACCCCTTCTGCAGCGCCACGGAATAAAACTCCGTGTGGCAAGACGATGGCCATAGTCCCTGTTTCCTTCAAATGATAGAAACCATGAAGAAGAAACGCAAAATCTGCTTTGGATTTTGGCGCTAATTTTCCATAACGATTAAACCGAGAATCGTCTAAGAAGGTCGTATCTGCTGACCAATTAGCCGAATAAGGTGGGTTCATTACTACTGCATCAAATGTGTAAGGTTCATCTGTTGGCCAATCCTTATTCAACGTATCCCCATTGCGGAGATTCATTTCTTCGGCATCTACCCCATGTAAAATCAAGTTCATTTTTGCTAGATTGTATGTCGTTGTATTTAATTCTTGCCCATGATATTTAACGTTATCTGGGTGAGTTAAGTAGTTACGCACATTTAACATCAATGAACCTGAACCCATGGTTGGATCAAAAACACTAAAGAATCGTCGTTCTTTTTGATCCAACGTCACGATTTGTGCCATCATATCAGAAACCATATGAGGCGTGTAAAATTCTCCGGCTTTCTTCCCTGCTTCTGAAGCAAATTGACTGATCAGAAATTCATAAGCATCCCCGATCACGTCCCCATCGTGACCTAAAACTTCCACGTCATTCAATTTCTTAATGACTTCGGTAATCGTCACATTTCGTTGTTGCTCATCTGTTCCTAGTTTTTTTGATTGGAGATCCACATCATCAAATAACCCATTAAATTGATTGTAGGTAGATGCCAATTGCACAAAGGCTTTGTTTAGATCATTCAATTGGAACGTTGCTTGTTTTGCTTGATCCGCTAAGACGTTGAAAAGATACTCTGGCGAAATCGCATACCCCAAAATATCAACGATTGTTGCAATCAGATCTTCTTTTGATTCTTCATCTGAAAGTAATTCGCGATACAACATCGTTTGTTTGCTTACCGTATCATATTCCTCTAAGGATTCATCTGCTAAAAGAACCACTTGTTCCAACAAACGGTCGGATAAATATTTATAGAAAATCAGTCCCAATAAATAATTTTTATATTCTGACGCATCCATTTTGCTACGGAGATTATCTGCCGCACTAAATAATTTTTGATTTAATTCTGCACCCAAAAAGATACACTCCTATCTCTTATTTAAAGTTGCTATATACCCTCTTATTTTAGCATACTCCCTTTTAGAAAAAGCAAAAAAAAAAAGAAAGAAACTTATTCTTGCTAATAAACTACGCGAAAGGAGTCTAACGTTGTTTGATATAACTTAGACTGATCGTTAACTTATTTTTTATATTTCTACATAGTTATCTTTAGAACCATTTCAGATACATATGAAACAATTACATATGATTTTTTCATAAAAAAACAGTACTGTCTAGTAGTATAAAATATACAAATTTCTTAAAAATTTTTTCACTAAAATCACTACCTGAAACAGTCTAAAACACTTATATATCAACGTTTAATGAAACTATCTCCGTTTCATTTCAGATACAAATAAATATAGTCGGGCTCCAAATCCGAAAAAAAATACCCCCAGTAGCTTATCCTAAGCTACTGGAGATGTATAAGTACGGTCATATAACAACGGGGTAGGGTAAATAAATGAAAAAGATGGAAGAATCATTATTCAATAACTTTTTTAAATACTTCGTTGTAATCAGTTACCTGTCCGTTCTTAAATACCACAGAATAATCTTTTTTCCCATTTTCAAGTAACCGAAGTGGAATATCTTTACCAACTTTCTCTGTCACTGCATTACTGATACCTGTTAGATTAGCTAATAAATCTGATAAAGATTGAGCATCTGTAGAAATCTCTGTATCAGTATTTATCGTGATTCCTTTATCTTCATTTACAAGTTTCCAAGTAGGTGGTATAGCTGTGTATGTTTCTACAAATGAATTAAGTTTTTCATTAAGTGACTTCTCTTTTATATTTCCATCTAAAAACTCTGTATATATGGCTTGAGCTATACTAAAACAAAGCTGGCCTTGTTCTAATAATTTTACATCATTAGTTAGTAAAGCTGTGTTCACGTTATCAATCGCTTCAAGAAGAGTATCTTTGGTGTCCCTAACAGCTTTAGGTGTGCCTTCTGGAATTTCCCTACTTGATACCTCGTCCATTTTATCTTCCATAAACCCCTTAAAATCATATCTTTCTCCCAAATCCATAGAAGTTTTTGAGAAAGCTTTCATTTCTGAGTCTATTTCTTCAATAATATTTAACATGTCTGATACATATTGTTTAGGCTGATTCGTTTTTAATCTATATGTGGTAAATATCTCAATTCCTCCAATTATCAATAAAATTGCCAAACAAATCCATAATAATTTTTTCTTTTTCATTTTTCCTCCTATACACTGCTGTTATAACAGTGACTAATGTAAAGATTTTCCCAGCAATCATCAGACTATTATTTACAGGGAATCAAAAAAACTCCTTAGTAAGCTTACACCTTTAGGAGTTCCTGTTTGAACGGTATGCATAATACATTTAAATCAATTTAACATTAACACCTCAGTATATGGTATCTCTACATATACACGGTCTTTTTTTGGATAGTACTCGACATTTATATTGATAGCACTTCCATTGTCTAACGTAGCTTTAGCCCGGTACGTGTTATCACCATTATCATGAGTGATCGTCACATCATCACATGTCCGATTTAAGTTATACTGTTCTTGTAAAATCTGAGTTACCAATGGTACAGATGACTTCTCTAGTCCAGATGAACCCGTCATTCTTGAAAAAATTATACCTATAATAGCCAATACAACGATACCTATAATGACAAACTTCTTATTCATATTTACTTTATTCAACTTTTTATCTCCTATCTCCAAAATGATTTTCTCTCATCAGTAACTCATTGACATCCCCAATAGTACACCAAAGATGGCTCCAGCTACCCCTGCTATCATCAAAATCGTACCCATTTGTTCATCTTTCTCTCGATATAAGTAACCCATAATAACAGCAACAGCACCAAATACCACAGGAATAAATGCTAATGATACTACCATAGAAATCCAACCAATAATCAAATACAGCTTCCCTGTCTCTTGTCCATGTACGATTTGTTCCTTCATTTCATTAATTGTCTGCTCAGTACTTTTCTTTACTGTGTCTGTTCCGGTTGTCTCATCTGTTTCTTGTAATGCTCCGCAAAACTGGCAATACTTACTTTCATTTGTTATTTCTTTACCACATTTTCTACAATACATGTCTTCTCCTCCTAAAATCATTCAATTGCTTATTAGCTAACTGTTTACTTTATTAAATACATCAGAAAACAGCTCATTTATTGGTACACTTAATATCTCAGAAAGCATTTTCATTTGATAGGGTTTAGGAATCGTTCTCCCTGTTTGCCACGAACTTACACATTGCTGTGTAACATTCATTTTTTTGGCTAACTCAGTTTGGGAAAGTCCTTTTTCTTTTCTGTATCGGCTGAGATTACTTACTTTTTTCATGATTCTCCCCTCCTGTTTTATTATATACAACAATATGATGTATTTCAACTCATAAAATATATAAATACTTCAAATGTCATTACAAATACAACAACTTGTTGTACTCTACTGAGAAGGGGGGTGTATTAATGAAACAGAAGCAATATGCAAAGGTCATTAGAGAAAAGCGAAAAGCACTCGGGTGGACACAAAAAGAATTAGCTAAAAAAATCTTCTCTACACAACAGGCAGTAGCAAGATGGGAAAATTCTGTAACAGAACCTAACCTCGATAGCTTAACAGCTCTTTCTAGAGCCCTAGGAACCCCTGTAAGCCATTTTCTAGACAATGTTGACATAGATTATGAGGAAGAGTTTTTGGCTCTCTATCGCTCTCTTAGTACTGAAGATGCAATTCGAACAATTGACTATATGAAGCTATTAAAAAGGCAAGAAAATGAACGCAATCAGCTATTGAAAGATTGAAAAATAAATAACCCACCGAACTTTAACGGTGGGTGTATTGAGATGAAATAAGATTAAGAGCTATGGATAACCTGTCTAGTTTAATATAATTGGGTCTCTTCTATTCCTTACTCTCCGTCCATCATCTCTTGTTACACTTGTAAATTGATAAATAGGAACTAATTCAACTCCTGATAATATCAATTCTTTTATTACTTCATCTATCCCTGCCCCTTTCGCTAGATATACTAAAAAACTACTGCTTGCTTTCACATTGTATAGTTTCTTAATATCCTTAGAAGCTCGTTCAAGAGTGAATCCTTGTTTAACAAAGTAGCCTCTGTTTTCTATTAAAGCATTTTTCACGCTGTTATCCCTGACATTTCGTAGGCGTTCACAAACAGTGTTAATAAGTTCTTTTTCTGTCATTAGATATGTCCCTTGCCACGATAAGCCCTGTAAAACTTCATGTGCTTCATCTAAAATCAATTGTTTTTCCTTGCTAAGTTCTGATCGGGAATTTTGAGGAAATACTCTTTTAGCCTCTTTTTCGTTAAAACATATCTTAACCCATTCATAAGAAAAATATTGATATGTAAAATGAAATTTTTCCAGAAGTGGAAGGATATCTTCATTCAATTTTTGAATCACAGAAGTTGCATTAAAAACGTCTAATCGATAGACATTGCTTCTCTTATGTTTAAAGTTTCCTAACGCTTTCTCTTCCTTTAACCTATTTAGGTATTCGAGCATCTTCAAAGGAACATCTTCATCATCTAATTTTTTTATCAATCCTATAAAAGTCATAAGTGATAGTAACTTATTACATTTATCTATGTCATAAGTTTTACCATAGTAAGAACTCATTTTTTTAGCTAATTGTTCCCCCGACAAAATACAAGTCACACTTTCCTTACTATCATCAAAAAAATTAACATCAGAAAGCAAGACATCATAGACACGTCGCATTTCCTCTAGATAATTCCTTATTGTCCTGAAAAGTTTGTCTTTCATTGATTCAAGAGTGTCAAAAAGTACTTTTGATTCCTCTTTCAATTTTCGAAAATGTGTAGGATACAAGTCTAGGTTCTCTAATAGCCAATTAAATGTTTCTACCCGACTGTCTTTCTTTAAAATTAGCATCACAACTCCAATAAAATTTTCACTGATATCACAATTACTGGAATGACAATAAAAAATGGAATGCCCAGTTTTACTGGTAAAAATACTAGCAGAGGGATTATGATCGTTGTGAAACAGACATCTTAAGTTTTTACTTGACTTAAGTAATTTATTCATATCAATGGTTAACAATCTTTCATAAATCTCATTAAAAGACATGTCGGAGGAATCAAACAGGCAGTCTTTAAACCACTGTTTCATTTCTTCTTTGTCGTCATTTTTTATCAACTTAACAAAATCGGTTTCATTGACTAGTTCATACTCTCTCCCTGAATCACTTTGACAATTTTTAGAACATGTCATGGTAAAATCAATCGGAAGCTCAGTAATATCTAACATGTTGTCTTCATTAATTATTATCACTGCATCTGACTTATATCCTCCAAAAAACATTCTATTCGAAGCATTTACATTGTCATCACACCCGGGGATGTTCTTTTTCAAGTATTCGTAAACAGCAACCATTTTACCATAGTCAGTAATTGCTTCTTTTAATAGAAAGACAATCTTGTATTTTTCTAGATTTTCAGAGTACCGAATACTTTTTTGTATCGCAAACGCAGAATTATGAACTAAATTGATAGATAAAACCTTTTCTATGCTTAAGTATCTACTATCATCTTTACTCAAATCTACTACCTTCCCCTTCTCATCTTTAACAGTGTTATCGACATCCAGAATAATTACTCTGGTTTCCACAAAACTCTCCTTGTCATTGCCTTTATTCTTTGTCTTGCTTGGAATAAATGATTGTGATGAATTTAGTATCTCTACAAACTCATCTCTTGTAACTTCTCTATAGTTATCTAAACACCTATCTCTTACATCAGTTTTTTCTTTTTTTGTAACTGGCTTCTCTAATAATTTTTCTTTATCTACATAAATTGGAATATTAATCATTGATGTTTCCATTTGTGTTTCCTCCTTATAAAATTCTGTTAAAGACTAAAACATACAGATAATAAAAACAAACTCTTTATTACTATATGTTTTAGTCTTATTTGTTTACTCAACCTTTATACCGTTCCATGAAACTATCAATATCAGATTTTTTAAATCTAATGACCGTATCAATTTTTATAACAGGTAACCCGTATTGAGAAACATATTTTCTAATCGTTCCTACTGATACACCTAGATATTCACTTGCCTGCTGATAGTCCATATACTCTAGAGTGACTCCAGAAATAATGTCTTCTAGCATAGGCTTTAGCACTGTAATTATCTCTTTCACTTGTTGTTCAACTTGTATAGAAACAATGCTATCAATGATTTGTAGAGACATATTTCCCCCTCCTTTCGTGATTGCTTGAACAAATTTTCTAAGAATTATCTTCGTATTTTTTGCTCAAAATAAAAGTATTTTGTTATTAACCGATTAATCAAACAAAAAATGATTACCAGTTCATCGACATACACATAATACCTCGATAAAAAAGGGGTGTCAATAGTTTTGTAAAATTTATTTACAACACCCCTTTTTTGAGGTATACTAATTTTAGGAGGTGTGGTCAATATGATAAAACGTCCACCAATAAATTATTTAGAACGAAAAAAGATACTCGGAACAAAAATAAAAGCTATAAGAAAGAGTAAAAAATTAACACAACCAGCATTTGGTCTTATGATTAACAACGGTCAATTAATTGACAAAAAGACTATCTACGAATGGGAGAAGGGAACCTATTTACCAATACCAGAGCGATTATCCCGAATTGCTGATTTGGGAAATATGAGTATAGAGGAGTTAGTTTGTGGCAATGTAGAAGAATATATTTTGGGAATTATTCTTTATAGAGATAGCATTGTACTAGATGGTATAACATTTCCAGATAAAAACCTGTTCCAGCATCTTCGTCAACAGTTCCCACCAGTACACTCTAATTTAGATACATGGCTGGATAGATATTCCAAATTAGAACCAGAGATGCAAGAATTTATTGCTAACAAGACTTGTAATAAAGTTAAAAATGAAAAAATTAGTCTTTTCAATATCTTAAAAATAGAAGAATTATTCATCAATGCTATTGTAGAAGAATTTGACAATAACATTCTTTTCCTCACTAGCAGTATAGAAGAACTACTAGAAAGAATGGTAGATGAATGGCTACCTATTCAATTGAAAGACATGTCTTATCCCGAAGAAGCTGTGAGAGAAATTACTGATAATATAAACAAGCTAGAACAAACGATTTCATCAATTGGGAAAAAATACACTAAGAAAAAAATGAAGGGAGGTGATACCATCTAGTGGTAAGTACTCCTTGTAAACTAAGAGGAGATGATTTCATGGCAAAAATATCAAAGTACAAAAAGAAAAACGGTCAAGTGGCGTGGATGTATAAAGGACACATTGCCACCGATCCACGAACTGGTGAAAAAATAAATACTACGAGAAGAGGTTTTAGTAGCAAACAAGAAGCTCAAAAAGATTATGACGAGTACAGACATCAAATATTATACGGTGTTAAAAAGAAAGCACCTGATATGACATTTGAAGACCTGTATAATGAATGGATAACTCATCAGCGTACCAGTGTTAAAGCTTCAACAATCGCAATCTCAGTAAGATACGCAAATAATCAAATACTTCCAGCATTTGGTAAGCTTAAACTATCGAATATCTCTGTCCCATATTGTCAAAAAGTGGTAGATGAATGGCACAGTAAATATGAAAGTTACGATTATATGAGAAAACAGACTGCACAAATTTTACGCTACGGGGTTGCAATGCAATATATTGACAATAATCCTATGGAAAAAACACTTCTTCCACGAAAAAAAGAGTATGAGAAAAATCGTAAATTTTACTCAAAAGAGGAGCTTAATAATTTACTGGATGCTTTTAAAGATTTTGGTAACATGAAACAATACGCCTTCTTCAGATTATTGGCATACACAGGTATGAGAAAGAGTGAAGTACTCGCTTTACAGTGGAAAGACATAGACACGTTTAATAAAGAACTACATGTCAATAAAACTCTTGCTGTAGATGAATTTGGTAAAGTTATAATTCAATCTCCGAAAACAAGAGCTTCTAGACGAGTTATCTCTTTAGATACTGAGACTCTTTCTATCCTCAACAACTGGAAATTACAGCAAAAAGAAGAGTATTTAAAACTTGGATACAATACTAGCTCTAAAGAGCAACATGTTTTTACAACAGTTAAAAACACTCTATACATTCCAAACACTGTTAATGATTGGTTAAGATATATTTTGAAAAAATATAACTTGCCTCGTATTACACCTCATGGGTTTAGACATACACATGCTAGTTTATTATTAGAAGCAGGAGAATCTGTCAAGGTAGTTCAACAACGATTAGGGCATGAAAATAGTAAAGTGACATTAGACATCTATGCACATATTACAAATAATGCACCTAAGAAAACAGGTCAAGACTTTGCTGATATGATGGCTCATCAGTAAAAGAGCTGGTCAAAATCTGGTCATTTCTAGTATACAGGCAAAACAAAAAAGCTAGAACCCTTATATATCAAGGGTTCTAGCTCCTATAACAGGTTTACCCAACACTGCCTTCCAATGACTCTTTTCAATAGCATTGGTACATGATTCGCGTTATAAAAGCATTTTTCCCGCTCTGGTATATATCACTGACAGCCTATCACAGCACTTGATATCCCCCAGAACGTATCCAATATCGTACCCAAAAAAGCAGGTAGAGAAGTTATTTGAGGTATCAAATTTAAAAACGTGTGCACTTTGAATTGCGTGATATGTTTTTGACATGATCCATAATCATTACTCAATTATTTTTCCTTTTGTGTATGAACTATCCTTATCACTAGTCAAAAATACTACTTTTGTAATATCACCACATTCTTCACATTTTAAATACAAGGATTCAACCATTCCGTTTTCATCAGAATCATCAGAATCTATCGTGAGTTTTTTACTTTTACACGACGAACATATATACTGTGAGACAGGATCAAAGACTTTTTGCGTTATGTTTTCATACACACCAACCAAAGACGTTACAAGCATTACGCAAGTTGAGGCTTCATACTTAGTAGTTGTACTAGAATGAGTTAATTTATTAGCGTAGTCCCATGTTGATTCAGTTAGTTTTTTTATAATACTTCGATAGTCAGAGTTATCGGAACCTGTCAAATAAAACTGTATAAAAAGTTCCGCCTTTTTTTTGAAGTTTGATTTTTGTGGTTGTTCTTTAGTACCTGCCATATCTGCTATAAAGATGTGATTACCAAGTTCGATTAGAATTTCTCTACACTGAACACCAATAGATTGAAAATCTTCAATTTCTTCTGCACTGTCTATAAGAGTAGCAACATTCTTTAGCTTCCGAAAGAGTTGTGGTGCAATCTCTGTATCAAGAGTAACGCTCCTTACAAAGTCCTCTGGATCATATTTTTCATGTAAAACTCTCATTCTCTCCATTAAACCCATATGAAACGAATATACCTCGTCTGTTCCAAAATAGTATGCACTTTGCGGATAAAGGTTCATAGGAACGTTATCACCCTCAACAACCCACCAATCGCCGTCAGTATCCGTTTTGACATTCCAAACCGTTACTTCTGTACCAAGATCATTAAATTCCTGTTCCGGCTTGGCACTTAACACCGTACACTTTTCTTGGCTCTGCAATTCTACATAGTCTTTAACATCTTCAAAAGTTCGTTCACCCATTATTTACCTCCATGATTTTTACCAAATAGATTGTATTTTTCTAGTTTTATTTCACCTCTCTAATTCTTTTAATAGTTTATTAATTGGAAAAAGTTCTGGACTCTTTATTTATTACTATCTTCAATATCATCAGCAATTTTATAATCGGATTTCAATGCTTGCTTTGGTGATAGAGACTGCTTCATTCTCTCAGTTGCTCGTCTGAACTCCTCAGTATCAATGTTTTGCATGACTGCTCGTTGAGCGGATAATGCCGAACTGATTGTCTCCATCATTTTTTTTGTGGAATCAGCATTTAATACTGTCATCGCTGATAGAGACTGCTTCATTCCCTCAGTCGCTCGTCTGAACCCCTCAGTATCAATGTTTTGCATGACTGCTCGTTGATCGGATAATGCCGGACCGATTGTCTCCATCATTTTTTTAGTGGAATCGGTATTTAATACTGTCATCGCTGATAAAGACGTCAATAATTTAGTAGCGTTGGGTAGGTTTATATTACTATAATGATTCCCTATATATGCTTCGAAATCATTTGTCATATCGAAAAGTTTTTCATCTGCTATTTCACCAATTAGTATTTTCTTAAATGCTTCATTAAGTTGTTTCACGTATTTCTTTAGATTCTTTATCAGATCCTTATATAAAGAGTATTTAATCTCTTTATTATGACTCACAATATTCCTTCCTTCTCTGATCAATTCCATGTCTTTTCGAATTTCTTCTAAATCAACATACATATACTTGCTAAATACTTCACTCCATAATGAAAAAGGATCAGATAGACTTAAATCATCAGTTTCTCGAAATAAATTTAACAATTCTTCTACGATTATCTCTTTGTACCTTACAATATTTTTCTCATTTCCAGTTGAAATAAATAGGTAATTTTCTCCAAATAGGTATTCTTCAAAATCGTATAAATCTATCCACTGTAAAAGATTTTCTAAGTCATACTTGCCGATTGCTTGTTTTTGTTTTCCTTTTACTGCAGAAATCATTTCGTCTGGAATAGAATCTTTCGTCCAGTTGTCGAAATATGTTGGAGCCAATAAATATATCAATTTTCTTAAAGCCCATTCATAACTATGCAAATATGGTAGTAATTTTTTTGAAAAAAATAATGAGTTTGTATCTAAAATAGTAGTGTAATTTAAATGTGACTTGCTCGCTTCAATATTAATTTCATTTAGAAAAATTTGAAATGAATGTACATCGGTTATCCCTATTTTACCAGCCTTATTATACTGAAATACTACATGTAACGAATCATTATAATTTTTAATATCAAAACTAAATTCGTATTTTTTTCCGTTATTTTGATATTCTAAAAGGTTGTCTTGTATATATCGTGATAATACTTCCAAAAAAACTTCTTTAATATCATCCATTTTGCCTTGTTTAGGGTAATATAAATATTCAACAACTTGCTTGCTAATATGTCCTCGCCTTCTTTTCTTTCAACGATTTAAAATTTTCCAAATAACTTGATAACTACTAAGTAAGCCTCAAACAACAACCACAAATGAATTTTTCACTAATATTGATGATTGTGATATTTACTGGTTTTTATTTTTTATTTCTTTATAATATTGTTCTTCTTCTCTTAATATCTTTTTAACCTCCTTTTTTATGCTAGCATACATCGATAAACTATTGTCTGTTCGATTGAAACAATGATAATTCTCTCCATCAAAGTCATAAAAAACCACATCACTTGATTTTCCATCTGAATTAGTTAACTTAAATTTAGTATTGAGTAGCAATTCATTTTTTTCTTTATCCATTTCCATCAAAATTGGTTTAACTTCTTTTAAATAGTTCAAATATATTTCAGTTGTAATCAGATTAAACTTTGCAATTGTGTACACATATGAGATACGTGGAAAATCCTCAAATCGAGCAGATATATCTTCTTTAATTTCATCTATTTCTGATTTTAATTTTTCATTAAGATCAAAATGAGGCATTGTTAGAATTTCATCCAAATCAAAGTATACTCTTTGTTGTTCAATATTTACCGGTAAGTGACCATGCTGAGAATAATTTCTAACATGTAATAAAAATCTGTACGAGAAATGTTCATCATAAGGCTTACTCAGAATTTTATTCTTAAAAGATTTAAAATCTTTTTCTGCTAAAAAGTTTTTCATACAAACTTCAATGGATTCAGTCAAAGTTTTGGCTGAACTAATTAAGTTTATCGTCAAAGCATTTATCTGATAATAATACTGGTCTTCCGTTAATTTTTCACCTGTACTTTCAATTAAATCATTAGTAAAAATTGTGAAGTGTTTGAGCAAATTAGTTAAATTATATCTAAACACATTAAAAAGTTTATCCAACTCTATAATATGACGTGTTAATTCTACATAATTTAAAAATATTCTTTTATCAGATTCTGTTATTGTTTCTAATAATGAATCAATCTGCCTTATTAGCTCGTCATCTTGTAAATTACTGACGAAAAACCTACTATCACTTCTCATAATTATATTCTCCTAATATGATTTTTTCAAAATAATCAATATGTAACATAGAAGTATACTCTATTGTTACATACCTTATTTCTTATTATATCAGTATTTCTCTGTGACACATAAGGGTGTAACATAATTATTTTAAACGAAATGACTACAAGTAGTCATTGAAGCAAATCTCCATAAGACATTTGTAAAATCTTTTAAAAAGAAGCGTCGAAAGAAGGAACTTTTCTTCAACGCTTCTTTTATTGACTCAATTTTCAATATTACTTGAACGAATAATCTGATTTCTAAACTCTCGAAAAACTTCTTGTGGTTGATAATAGTCTGGATCTATTTCAAATGTTTCTGAGAATAATTCATTGAATTTTTCTACTGAAATAATGATTTTACCATTCTTCTCTCGACTGTTTTCTATTATTTCTGCTTCTAATTCAAATAAATCTAGTGACGAACTAAAATCATAAATCATGTCATATTGAATAAAAAAATCAAGAAAAAGTTGCTCAAACTCTTTCTTATTTATTACTAGTGTTTCAAGCGGATCAACTTTATTTTCTTCAGCCACTCTTCCAATTTCCTCACTTTCATTTTCAAAAATCACAAAAATGATATTAACTTAAAAGCCACTAACAAAATAAGACTTACAAAGTAAAGGGTAATCCAACAAAATAACCATTCGCTCTACGTACTACGATTTGGTAGTCCTGCCTTTCAATCGGTAATTCATAATAGTAATTTACTGTTTCTTCTTTGCCACTTTCAATATACTCTGGATTATCCAATATCATAGCATACTCATAAAGTTCTTCACCATCCTTGTTTTCAATCGACCATTGTTGTGGACGTATCGGATTTTCTGTATCATTTATAAGTGTATAGGTCACTTGTAATACACGATCATGTTGTGCAAATTCATTTCTTTTTTCGGTCACTTCAATATTTTTAA
>SKEM01000538.1_pt1 | contig 18858 bp, 20 predicted proteins | sample 4826731 | NCBI WGS metagenome assembly SKEM01 (sample SAMN11008809, study PRJNA524170) | human gut metagenome | biome: Human fecal sample; material: Feces; isolation source: fecal sample from pouch patient p37 | host: Homo sapiens | place: Israel: Tel-Aviv | collected 2015-07-27
ATAATGTGGTATATAATGATAACGGAAGTGTTACCATATTACCTAATAAGTACATGGATGGTTTCTTTATTGCTAAGCTTAAGAAAAAAGAAAGTAAGTAGCAAAAAGGATAAACATGGAAGGTGAGACTGTATGAAAAACATCTTAGATTTTACATTAGAAGAGTTAAAAGAGTGGATGAAGGAAAATGGAGAGAGTGCTTTTAGAGCAAAGCAAATCTTCGATTGGATATACAAAAAGGAAGTATTTAATTTTGAAGAGATGAAAAATATTTCAAAAGCTCTAATAGGCAAGCTTTCAGAAAATTTTTATATAGGTATTCCTGAAGTTATAGATTATTTATCATCTAGTGAAGATGGTACTAGAAAAATCCTTTTAGGATTAGGTGATGGAAACATAATAGAATGCGTTATTATGAGATATAAATATGGTAATTCTATTTGTGTTTCCACACAAATAGGATGTAGAATGGGATGTAAATTCTGTGCATCTACCTTAGAAGGAATGGTAAGAAATTTAACTGCAGGAGAAATATTATCAGAAGTTTTAATTGGACAGAAACTTCTAGGTGAGAGAATATCTAATATAGTTTTAATGGGAAGTGGAGAACCCTTAGACAATTATGATAATGTTATGAAGTTCTTAGAGCTTGTCAATGCTGATTATGGGTTAAATATAGGGCAAAGACATATAACATTATCAACATGTGGTCTTGTGCCAAAAATTCGTGAAATGGCTGATAAGGAAATGCAAGTAACTTTAGCAATTTCATTACATGCTGTTTCAGATGAAAAGAGAAAAACAATAATGCCAATAGCTAATAAGTATTCAATTAGTGAGATTTTAGACGCTTGTAATTATTATATTGAGAAAACAGGAAGAAGAATAACTTTTGAATATTCTTTAGTTAGTGGAGTTAACGATACTAAAGAAGATGCCAAGAGCTTAGGAAGATTATTAAAAGGCATGCTTTGTCATGTTAATTTAATTCCTGTAAATGAAATAAAGGAAAATGAGTTTAAAAAATCTACTAAGAAGGATATAGAAACATTTTTAAATACTCTTAAAACATATGGAGTAGAAGCTACAGTAAGAAGAGAGATGGGCTCAGATATAAATGCAGCCTGTGGTCAATTGAGAAGAAGCTATATTAAGTCAAAAGGGTTAAAGCTGTAGGGGGAAATATTTATGTTAGGATTTGTAACAGATAAAGGAAATGTTAGAGAGTTAAACGAAGATTTTTTATCTTATTCTAGAGAAGATGAATTTTCAATATATGTAGTTGGTGATGGAATGGGTGGACATAATGCTGGAGAAGTAGCTAGTAAAAGAGCTGTGGAAAGCATTATTTGTTTTGTTAAAGAAAATTTCGGTGTTATACCATTAGATAATCTTTTAAAAGATGCAATTTTACATGCGAATGCTAAAATATATAGTATGAGCCAAGAAAGTTCTGGTTTATCTGGTATGGGTACAACAATAACAGCTATATTAGAGGTTAAAAACATAGTTTATATTGCCAATGTTGGTGATAGTGCTTGTTTTGGTATTAATGAAAATGGAATAAAAAAATTAACAAAGGATCATTCCTTAGTTCAAGAACTTGTTGATAGTGGTTGCATTACAGAGGGGGAAGCTAAAAATCATCCAAGAAAAAATGTAATAACTAGAGCTATTGGAACTAATTCAAATGTTGATGTTGATGTCTTTAAGGTTGATAGACATGAATATAAGGCATATTTACTTTGTACAGATGGATTAAGTAATGATGTTGATGAGGATGAAATTTGGAAAAAAGTAATTAAATCTAATGATTTTGATAAAGCATGCAATGAATTAGTTGAAATGGCTAAAGCAAGGGGAGGAAAGGATAATATTACAGTGTTAGTTTTTGGAGGAGAGAAATAGAATGATAGGTAAAATCTTAGGGAATAGGTACGAGTTACTTCAGTGCGTAGGCGAAGGTGGCATGTCCTTTGTTTATAAAGCTAGATGTAGAAAATTAAATAGATTCGTAGCTGTTAAAATACTAAAAGATGAATTTAAAAACAATGAAGAAATTGTTAGAAGATTTAAAAAAGAAGCTACAGCTATTGCTAACTTATCCAATCCAAATGTAGTAAATGTATTAGATGTTGGAACTCAAGATGATATTAATTATATTGTTATGGAATACGTTGAAGGTAAAACTTTAAAAGATATAATTAAGGAAAAAGGTGCTTTACCTTATGAGGTTGCCATAAGTATAGGAATAAAGGTTGCTAAAGCTTTAGAATGTGCCCATAAAAGCGGAATTATACATAGAGATGTTAAACCACAAAATATATTAGTTACAGAAGAAGGGGTTGTTAAAGTAACTGACTTCGGAATAGCTAAATCTATGGATTCCTCTACTATAGCGCACACTAATAGTGTTATGGGATCTGCACATTATTTTTCACCAGAGCAAGCTAAAGGAACTTATACTGATTATAGAACTGACTTATATTCTTTAGGTATAGTATTGTATGAAATGGTTACTGGAGTTGTTCCTTTTAATGGTGATTCACCTGTTACTGTAGCTGTAAAACATATACAGGAGAAAGCAATACCTCCTAAGAATATAAATCAAAATATTCCAAATAGTTTAAATGATTTAATAATGAAAGCTATGGAAAAGGATCCTGTTAATAGATATCAAACAGCTAAGGAAATAATAGGTGACTTAGAAAAGATAAAGAAGGATCCAAATGTTACAATATCATCAAAATCTGCAGAAGATGAAGATCAATTTACAAGAGTTATGTCTCCAGTTGTTGTTCCAAATACTGAAACTAATAACTCAGAACCTGATGAAGATGACGAGGATGATGATGAATATTATGAAGATGATGAGGATGAAGATGAAGAAGAAAATAATATTCAAACTAAGCCTCAAAAAGCTATTAATAAAAAGAAAAAGAAATCACCAATATTAATTATAATTGCAACTATTTTAGTTATAGCATTAGGAATAACTCTTGGATTCCTTGGTATGAAGAAATTTATGGAAGGTGGAAAAGATGTTAAAATACCTAATGTTGTAGGAGAAAAAGCAGAAGATGCTAAGAGTAAGTTAGAAGGTTTAGGATTAAAGGTAGTAGAAGTTACAGAAGAAAGTGATCAAGAAAAAGGAATAGTTTTAAAAGTTGATCCAAATGTAGATTCTACTGTTAAGACCGGTAGCGAAGTAAAACTTACTGTTAGTGGTGGAGAAGGACAAATAAAAGTTCCAAACTTTGCAGAAATGAATTTAGATAGCGTAAAGAGAACATTAAAAAGTTTAGGTTTAGAGCTTGGAACTGTTGACGAAGAATACAGTGATAGCGTTCCTAGAGGCGAAGTTATTTCTCAAAGTCCTAATGCTAATGAGTCTGTAGATAAAGGTTCTAAAGTAAATGTTACTATAAGTAAAGGAAAAGAAATAAAATCAGAAACTATAAATATACCAGATGTATCAGGAAAAAGTGTAGAGGAAGCTAAATCAATCTTAGCTAATGCTGGAGTTGGAGTAAATCCTGTTAAGGGTGAGGCAGCTAAAAGTGAAGGAGAATCAGGTAAGGTTTATAGTCAAAGTCAATCTGGATCTCTTACAATTAAGCAAGGGGAAAAGGTAACTATAACAATTAATTACTACGGTGATTATGTGAAGCCTGAAAAACCTAAGCATAATGCAGGAGAACTTGTTGGAATGACTGGGGCTCAAGCTAAAGCATGGGCTTCAAAAAATAAAATAAATGTAAGTGGAATTACAAGTGATACTGCTAAGGTTAAATCAGTAAGTAATTCTGGTGAGGTTGAAGAAGGGGGATCAGTTTCTGTAACTATGGAAGAAGAAAAAAAACCAGAACAACCAACACAACCAAATCAGCCAACACAACCAACACAACCAAATCAGCAAGCACAACCAGAACAACCAAAACAACCTGAACAATCTGGTAATAATTAATAAATAAGTTTAAATGTAATTTTATTTATTTTAGAAATAAAAATTATAAGGTAAAAGGGAGTTAATACTCCCTTTTATTTTATATAGTCAAATAAATAAGAGAAAAACTTGATTTATAAATAGAAAATAGAATTATAAGGAACGGAAAAGAGTCTATATAATTATTAAGATTCTTGCATTTTATATTAAAATTTGTTTATTATAAGAATATATAATATTAAAGATAGGGAGGAAACATGGAAGGAATTATAATAAAAGGTATAGGTGGATTCTATTATATAAAAACAGATGAAGGAATTATTGAATGTAAAGCTAGAGGTAAATTCAGATATAATTCATTAAAGCCTATGGTAGGAGATAGAGTTACCATAAAAGTAGAGAATGGAAAAGGTGTAATAGAGGATATACATGAGAGAAGCTCAGAGCTTATAAGACCAACTGTTGCAAACGTAACACAAGCTTTCGTTGTATTTGCAATAAAAAATCCTGACATAAATTTAGATTTATTAAATAGATTTTTAACTCTTTGTGAGTATAATGATATACATGCAGTTGTATGTTTAAATAAAGAAGATTTATGTACAGAGGAGGAAAAAGAAAACTTAAAAGAATTAATAAATGATATAGGTTATGAGGTTCTCTTCATAAATGCCAAGGAAGGAAAAGGTTTTGATGCTTTAAAGGAAAGATTAGAATATAACATAACAGTCCTTTGTGGCCCTTCTGGAGCAGGAAAATCGACACTTTTAAATTCTTTTATAGATAGAGAACATATGGAAACAGGAAGTGTAAGTGAAAAAATAGGAAGAGGTAAGCATACTACTAGACATAGTGAACTTATAGATGTAGACAATGGATACTTAGTTGATACTCCAGGATTTACAACTTTAGATGTTACTTTTATAGATAGAGATAGCTTAAAATATTGCTTCCCAGAATTTAATGATTATAATAATCTTTGCAAATTTAATGGATGTAATCACTATAAAGAACCTAAGTGTGCTGTAAAAGAAGCAGTTGAAGAGGGTAAAATAAACAAGCTAAGATATGAATTTTATATAAAAACCTTAGAAGAGATAATAAATAGGAGGGGTAATTAATGGTTAAAATAGCACCATCAATATTATCAGCAGATTTTAGTATTTTAGGAGAACAAGTTAAGAGAGTAGAAAAAGGTGGGGCAGAGTTCTTACATATAGATGTAATGGATGGTCATTTTGTTCCAAATATAAGCTTTGGATTTCCAATAATGAAAGCTATAAGGAACTTAAGCAATCTTGTTTTTGATGTTCACTTAATGATAGAAGAGCCAGGAAGATATGTAGATGAATTTATAAGTGCAGGAGCAGATTTAATAACTGTACATTATGAAGCTGATAGACATATTGATAGAACAATAAATTATATAAAAAGTAAAGGATGCAAGGCTGGAATAGCTTTAAATCCAGGTACACCAGTTTCAATGCTTAAGAATTTAATACCTTCATTAGATATGGTATTAATAATGTCTGTTAATCCAGGGTTTGGAGGACAAAGCTTTATACCATATAGTTTAGATAAGATAAAAGAAGTAAAAGAAATGGCTAAGGCTTGTGGTAAGGAAGACTTATTAATCCAAGTTGATGGAGGAGTAGGTGCAAATAATATAAAAAAGATAGTAGAAGCTGGAGCTAATGTTTTAGTTGCTGGATCAGCTGTATTTAAAGAAGATAAAATAGAAGAAAACATTAAAGCTTTAAGAGAGGCACTATAAAATGAAAGTTCTTATAATAGCTGGGGGAGAAAAGCCTAGTAGTGAGTTATTAAAAAGTGAAATTAAAGAGTGTGACTTATTAATAGCTGCTGATAGGGGAGCTGAAGCCTATTTAGAAAATGGATTTACTCCAGATTATGCCCTAGGAGACTTTGATTCTATAGGAGAAGAATATAAGGATATATTAGATAAAATAAAAGTAGAAAAATTTAATCCTGAGAAGGATAATACTGATACAGAGATTGCTTTTTTTAAAGCCGTTGAATTAGGAGCTACAGAAATTGTCTTCTTAGGGGTTACAGGAACAAGATTAGATCATGTTATGGCTAATTTAGGACTTTTAAGAGAAGCTTTAGAGAGAGGTATTGAGGCATATATTATTGATAATAATAATAAAATTTACCTAAAGAATAAAGGGACAACTCTAAAAAAAGAATTTGGTGATTATATATCATTTCAAGCTTTTGGTTCTCCAGTAAATAATTTTTCTATAAAAGGTTCTAAATATGAACTTTATAATCATAAACTTTTAATAGGAGATTCATTATGTGTGTCTAATGAGTTTATTGATGAATATATTGATATATCCTTTGAAAAAGGTGAAGTTTTAGTTATATATTCAAGAGATTAAACACAATTTGAGTTTCTTCTGCATAAAATAAAATAAGAAATAATTTTAAAGGTAGGAGAGAGTTTATGAGAATAATGACTATTAAGTTACCAAAGTTCTTAGCTAAAATAGTTAGAATGTTTAAAGGTAATAAGAAATCTGATACATAAGATGGAAAAAATTAAGGGATAAGTAAAACTTATCCCTTATTTTTATGCAAAATAAAAATGCAGTTATTAAACTGCATTTTAGCCAAAGATTTCTTATATAGCTCTTTGAACTTTTCCAGATCTTAAGCATCTTGTACAAACGTGAACAGTTTTTGGTGTTCCTTTAACGATTGCTTTAACCTTTTTTATGTTAGGAGCCCAAGTTCTCTTTGATTGTCTGTGAGAGTGACTGTATTGTACTCCAGCTACAACTCCTTTGTTACAAATCTCGCATCTTCTTGCCATTAAAAACACCTCCTTTAAAATGAAGATAAAATCTTCAATAGGACAGATAATATTCTATCATAATATATATTAGTTATGCAAGTATAATATTAAAATAATTCTTTAAAAATATGTTTCAAAAGGTATATAGTTCTTGAATAATCAAAGTATTTAATATAGAATATAGTATATGTAATAGGTTTATGTATTTATTTTTAAGTGACTTTTATAGGCAGTCAATATAGAATACAGTATATCTAATAGTTGAGGAGGAATCGCCATGATAGGATATTCAAATGAATATGGAAATGTGTCTTATACTGATGACGTTTTAGCAAAGATTGTTGGGTTATCAACAATGGAATGCTACGGAGTTGTTGGAATGGTTTCTAAGAGCGCTACAGAAGGCCTTTGGGAGTTAATGAGAATAGAAAATTTAACAAAAGGCGTAAAAATAGATGATAAAAATGATAAGTTAACAATAGAAGTATTTGTTATGGTAGAATATGGTACAAAAATATCTGTAATAGCAAACAATATAATTCAAAAAGTTAAATATAATGTTGAAAATTATACTGGGCTTAAAGTATCTAGCATAACAGTAAATGTTCAAGCGGTTAGAGTCTAGGAGGTAAAACAGAATGAAATTTAATAAAGTAAATGGGGAACACTTGTATTATATGATGAGTAATGCAGCAAATAAGCTAGAGTTACAGAGTGAATATGTAAACTCTCTTAACGTTTTCCCAGTTCCAGATGGAGATACAGGAACAAACATGTCTATGACATTTAGAGCTGCTGTTAAGGAAATCGAAGGAATGGATAACAAAAACATTGGTGAAGTTTCTAAGAAACTAGCTAAGGGTGCTCTTATGGGTGCAAGAGGAAACTCAGGTGTTATTCTTTCACAAATTCTTAGAGGTATATCAAAAGGGCTTGAAGGAAAAGAAGAGGCTGATGCAAGTGAATTTGCTAATGCACTTTTAGAGGGAAGTAAATCAGCGTATAAGGCTGTTATGAGACCAACAGAGGGAACAATACTTACAATTGTTAGAACTGCTGGTGAAGTGGCTGTAGCCTTAAAAGAAGATAATATAACTGAACTTATGAGAGAAGTATGCAGAGAAAGTAAAATTATGCTTGATAAGACACCAGAAATGTTACCAGCATTAAAGAAAGCTAAAGTTGTTGATTCAGGCGGAATGGGATTATTAATAATCCTTCAAGGAATGCAAGAAGCTTTAGAAAATGGATTAAAAGTAACTACAGGAACACCACAAGCTGTTAAATCTTCAGTAGCTAAGGCTCAAAGAAGTGAAACTATGAGTGAAGAAGATATTAAATTTGGATACTGTACTGAGTTTATAATCTTAGGGGACTCAAACCATGCAGAAGAATTTAAATCAAAAGTTATAAATAAGGGTGATTCTCTAGTTGTTGTTGGATATGAGGATGTAATTAAAGTTCATATTCACACAAATAATCCTGGAAAAGTCCTAGAAGAGGCAGTTAAATATGGAGAACTTTCAAAAATTAAGATTGATAACATGAGAGAAGAGCATAGAGAAATGCTTGAAGGTATGTATGAAGAGGCAGCTGAAACAGAGGAGAGTGTTGCAGCTGGAGAGTTTAAAAAATATGCATTTATATCAGTAGCTATGGGTGAAGGTATGAAAAACATATTTAAGGACTTAGGTGTTGACTATGTTATAGAAGGTGGTCAAACTATGAACCCAAGTACTCAAGATATGTTAGAAGCTATTGAAAAATTAAATGCTGAGCATATATTTATTTTACCTAACAATAAAAATATAATTATGGCAGCTAATCAAGCAGCTGAAATATCAGATAAGGATATAAGAGTTATACCAACTAAGACAATTCCTCAAGGAATAACTTGTATAACTATGTTTAACCCAGAAGCTGACGTTGAAGAAAATACTGAAGAGTTAAAAGAAGCTATGGAAATGGTAAAAACAACTTCTGTAACATATGCTGTTAGAGATACTGAAGTTGATGGAAAAGAAATCAAAGAAGGTAATATCTTAGGCTTAGTTGAAGGTAAGATAAAAGAAGTTGGAGAAGATCCATATAAAGTAGCTGAGGATTTAATAGATTCTTTAGTTGATGAAGATTCAGAGTTAATCACTATATTCTATGGTAAAGACTGTGAAGAGGAAAAAGTTGATGCCTTAATTGAAAAACTAGAAGGAAAATATGAAGATTTAGATGTTCAATGTTATAAGGGTGAACAGCCATTATATTACTTCATAATGTCAGTAGAATAATTAAGAGTTAATAATTTTTAGTGGAATTTTAGTTTTTTAAAGCTAATATGAATAGAAATTTTATTATAGGGTTATAGCTATAAGTTTTATGGTTATAATCCTTTAATTTTGCAATTTTAAGAATGTAATTAAAGTATATTATTTTTTTTATAGATGATTAAATTAGCTTTATTATTTAAGGAGGGGATTAGGATTAACATATATGATGACATAGGATTAGTAAAAGGTGTTGGACCTAAACTTAAAGATAGACTTAATAAAGTTGGTATATTTACTGTTTTAGATTTACTTTTATATTTTCCAAGGGACTATGAATTTTTAAATGATGATATAAGTTTAAATGGAGATATAAGTGATGAAAAAGCTATTTTAAAATGTAAAGTTCAAAGTTATGGAAGTTCAATAAGAACTAGAAATGGAAAAACTTTAACCACAATTAACTTTACATATAATAACTTAAAGGTTATAGGGAAATGGTTTAATCAGCCTTATATAAAAAGGAATTTCATTTTAGGTAATGAATATAATCTTATGGGGAAATTTAAAAAGGTTAATAATACTCTAGAGGTTATTAATCCATTAATACCTTGTAAAGAAGCTAATAAAAGTGAGATTTTACCTATATATACTTTGAAAAATGGATTAACAAACAAAATTTTAGTTAAACTTATAAATGAAATACTTAAGAATATGATTATAAAAGAAAATTTACCAGATGAAATAGTGAAAAAGTATAAACTTATATCCTTAGATAAAGCCATAAGAAGCATACATTTTCCAGCGGGAAGAGGAGAGTTACAAAGTGCAATAAATAGACTTAAGTTTCAAGAATTATTCACATACTCCCTAAAAATAATAATGATGAAGGCTCACATAAAGAAAGAAAATAGCGGAATAAGTTTTAAAATGAGTCCTCTTCTTAAGGATTTAAAAGATTCACTTCCATATACTTTAACTAATGCACAATCAAGAACTCTTAGAGAAATACTTATGGATCAAAAGAGAAATATTGCCATGAATAGATTGGTTCAAGGGGATGTTGGATCTGGAAAAACTTTAGTAGCATTAATATCTATGTTTAATGTGTACATGAACGGATATCAAACTGTTCTTATGGCACCTACAGAAATATTAGCTAATCAACATTATGCTGAAGCTAAAAAATATTTAGATAAATTTGGAGTTGATATAGAGCTTTTAACTGGAAGCACTAAGGAAAAAGAGAAGAAGAGAATAAAAGAAAAAATAGCTTCAGGAAAAGAAATAATGTTAATAGGAACTCATGCCTTAATACAGGATGATGTTGAACTAAATAATTTAGGTCTTGTGGTAACAGATGAGCAACATAGATTTGGAGTAGAACAGAGAAGTAGGCTTATAAATAAAAATAAGAGAGCGGATGTTTTAGTAATGACTGCTACCCCTATTCCAAGAACTCTTTCCTTATATTTATATAGTGACTTGGATATTTCTATAATAGATGAATTACCTCCAGGAAGAAAGCCAATAGATACTATGCTAGTAGATATGAATCAAAGAATGAAGGCTTATAACTTTGCTTTAAAGGAAGTAGAAAAAGGAAGACAATTCTATATAGTATCACCTTTAATAGAGGAAAATGAAAAGTTAAATCTAAACTCTGTTGAAAAAATTTATGAAGAACTTAAAAATGGAATCTTTAAGGATGTAAGAATTGAAATTTTACACGGTAAGATGGCTGGAAAAGATAAGGATAAAATTATAAATACCTTTAAAAATGGGGAAATAAAAGGTATAATATCTACAACGGTTATAGAAGTAGGTGTTAATGTACCAAACTCTACAATGATGATTATAGAAAATGCAGAGAGGTTTGGTTTAGCTCAACTTCATCAGCTTAGAGGAAGAGTTGGAAGAGGAGAACATAAGTCTTATTGTATTCTTATAGCTAATACTAAAAATGATATTACTAGAAGAAGGATGGAAATAATGACAGAGAGTTCAGATGGTTTTTATATTGCAGAAGAGGATTTAAAACTAAGAGGTGCTGGGGAAGTCTTTGGAATGAGACAGCATGGAGATGAAGGATTTATTCTAGCTAATGTAGTTGATGATATAAATATATTAAAATGTGCTAATCATGAAGCTAAATTAATAGTAAATAATATAAATGAAGATAATAAAAAGCTTTGTACAGAAATAATGAGGGGAATTGAAAGAAATAGTAGGTATATTTGTTTCAATTAGTAAATTGTTCAAAAACTAGTAATATGATAAAATAATTAAGGAAAATCAAAGGAGGACATTATAAATGAGAATAATAGCAGGAAAAGCAAGAGGAAGAAAACTATTATCACCACCAACATATGAAACAAGACCAACACTAGATAGAGTAAAAGAATCAATGTTTAGTATGATTCAATGGTATATACCTGATGCTGTAGTTATAGATGTTTTTGCAGGAACAGGAAGTTTAGGATTAGAAGCAGCAAGTAGAGGAGCTAAAGAATGCTACTTAGTTGATAAGAGTCCAGTAACATTCCCTGTTTTAAAGAAAAATATAGAAAATTTAGGCTTCGGAGATTTTTGTCATGCTCTAAACACAGATGCTTATTCTGCATTAAGAAGTTTAGCTTCAAGAGGTAAAGTATTTGATTTAATGTTTATAGATCCTCCATACATGAAAAATCTTATTCCAGAAGCTATAGAAATAATTGAAGAAAAGAACTTACTTCAAGAAGATGGGTTAATAGTTACTAAAATAGATTCAAGTGAAGAAATTTTTGAGGGAACTGAAAAGATAAAGCTTACAAAAGTTAAGAAGTATGGAAATACAACAGTTTGCTTTTATAAAATAGAGGAGGACTAAAATGAGAGTAGGGGTTTATCCAGGAAGTTTTGACCCTATTACTAAAGGACATCTAGACCTTATTGAAAGAGCGGCAAGTAAATTTGATAAGGTCATAGTTGCTGTTCTTATAAACATAAATAAAAAAGGTATGTTTTCTATAGAAGAAAGGGTTAATCTTATAGAGAAGTGCGTTGCAAAATACAATAATGTTGAGGTTAAAAGTTTTAATGGACTTTTAATTGATTTTGTGAGAAAAGAAAAAGCTGATGTAATAATAAAAGGTTTAAGATCAGTTACTGATTTTGAATATGAATTCCAAATGGCACTTATGAACAGAGAATTAGCAAATGAGGTTGAAACTGTATTTATGGTTACAAGCCCTAATTACTCTTATATAAGCTCGTCTGCAATAAAGCAGGTTGCAAGTTTTAATGGAGAAATAAAAAACTTTGTTCCAAAAGAGATAGTAGAGGATTTAGAAGAAAGGATTATTAGTTTAAGAGGGGAGGGATAATTATTAACATGGAGTCACAAGTTATTGAAATTTTAGATTACTTAAGAGATATTGTTGAGGGAGCTTCTAAGGTCCCTATAACAGGTAAGGTTGTTGTTGATAGAAAAGAAGTTTTAGAACTTTTAGACCAAGTGATTAATTGTCTTCCAGATGAGATTAAAAAAGCACAGTGGGTTTTAGGAGAGAAAGAAAGAATCTTAGCTGAAGCTAGAAAAGAAAATGAGAGTGTTAAGCAAGAAACTTATGAAATGATGAAAAAAAGAATTGAGAATCATAATATAGTAAAAGAAGCAGAATTAAGAGCCCAGGAGATAATAGCTAATGCTCAAAGACAAGCAAAAACTATTAGACTAGGCTCAAGAGAATATGCTGATGAAATATTATCTCAATTAGAAAATGAAATAACTAATAAAAGAGAAGAATTTCTTAATCATATGAAAAATAATATGGAGAAGTTTGCTATTGATTTCACAGAAGACTTAGATAAAGCAACTGGTGAAATAAGAAGCAATATTAAGGAATTAAGAGGCGATAAGTAATTTATATAAAATTGCTAAGCCAAGGGTTATTCCTATAATTAATATTATTGGAGAAAGCGTAATTAAAAATGAGCTTTCTATAAGTGAAACTGCAATATTATTTTTAAATATCATATAAACGAAAAACATAAGTACAAAGGCAATTATTCCTTGCAAAACTTTAAATAAGAAGTATTTTATTATAGATACATTTTCTTTATAAAAGAAAGAAGAAGTTTGCATTATTATTGAAAGTCCACCAAAGGAACTTAAAAATGATAGTAAGAGTAATTTGCTAAAAAGTGATAAATTACTAGAAGCTATTATGTTACATCCATTTGTAACTTCTATGCTTCCTAAAAATAAACCGTTAAATATATCAGGAGGTATATTTAACATAGAACTTAAGTTTGTTAATGTTCCAGTTGAAATAAATAAGGTTTTTAACATACTTATTATTACTGAAAACATAATTACATATCCGCATAGGACAAGTATATTTAAGGAAGCATCCTCAATAGACTTTTTAATCACTTCTCCTATGTTAAAAGTAGATTTGTTTTCAGTAATGACTTCTTTAGAAAGAGAGAGTTTTTTCTCTCTTTTTTTATTTTTAGTTATTATACCCATAATAATTGCAGAAAGATAACTTGGTATTAACAATAAGTATCCAAGGGTTGAATTACCAAGCATAGATGTTCCTACAGCACCTAATAGAAATAAAGGGCCTATATTAGAAGCTATATTTAAAAGTCTTACAAATTCATCGTGGGGAATAAGCTCCTTTTTATATAAGTCAGTGGAATATTTTGCACCTAGTGGATATCCACAAAGAAAACTTGCAACTAAAGCAAAGCTACAAGGATAACTTAATCCTAAGGGCTTACATAGAATAGGGCCTAATATTTTTGAATATAGTTTTATTCCATCTAAATTAATTATCATGTTACATATAACCATGAATGGAAACATAGTTGGAAGAACAGAGTAAAAAAATAACTTTGCACCAGCTAAGGATGCTTCCATGGAAAGTTTAGGATTTACTATAAAGTAAATTACTGTTAGGGTTAAAAATAAAGAAAAAATAATATTGCCTTTTATTTTTAATAATTTTATTAAAATTATACTTAGTATTATTATAAGTAAAAATAAAATACTATACATGGTTTCCTCCTTTTACGAAATCATATATAGTATTTATATTTAAGTACATATAATAATATTATTGTTATCTAAAAATAATAGGACTAATTAAATAATCACTGTTAATTTTAACTGATGGATTTAGAAAGCTATAAATATTAGTGGCTTTTATGTCAAATTCTAACAAAGAATCTGATTTAGCTTTTGATAATTTATTAACGATGTTTATTTCAGAATTTTTCTTAATCTCTTTTAAAATTTCCCTTCCTTTATTATTAAATCCTAAGATTCTTACATAATTAGGAGAAGATTTTCTAAGAGAAAGAAGATCTTTATTTACATTTAATAGTACGTGACATAAAATTCTGTTTAATCTAGTGTATGAATAACGCTTACTTTTACAAAGGTTTATTAATTCATCTAAAGAATTAGCTTTTCCTATGTTTTGAATTATCTTATTATCTATTCCTTCAGAAGCCTCTGGTATTTCTTTTAATACATTAGGATTGCTTACTATAGCGTATTTTACTAAGTCAAACATTTTGTCTAAATTACTAAATGAAGTATTTTTTAATAAGTTATAGCTATACTCAGGCATAAAATCAAGACTTTCTTCTATATTTGAAGTATAAATACTTTTTCTTATGGCAGAAGCAGAGGCTATTTCATTTTTTGAAAGTTTTTCATCATTGTAATCTGCTCCTAATCTTTGTATAGTAAAAGGTTTTATAGAACTTTGAAGCTTATAAAGGCTTTTACAATATTCAATGGCTAATATATTATTAGAAGAGTTTAGAACTTTTTCTAAGTATGAAAAATCAATTTTATAATTATTATCATCTAAGTACTTCATTAAAGCTTTACTTCTAGCTTTAGGAAAGGGAAGTCCTTCCTTTAAATAATCCTTTAAATATTCTTTAAATAGAGGAGGTTCATTGATAATAATTTCACTAAGTTTTTTGATTAAATCTATATCTCCACATTCTGACCCAAAACAAATATTATTAACTACATTTAAAGAATTAAGCAAAGATACTGCACCAAAGGCAAAAAATTCTGCTGAAGAAGTTGCAAAAAGGGTTGGAAGTTCTACAACTAAATCAACTCCAGCTTCTAAGGCCATTTTTGTTCTAGTCCATTTGTCCGTTAAAGCAGGCAAACCTCTTTGCACAAAGTTTCCACTCATAACACAAATAACTCCATCGCAATTTGTAATCTCTTTTGAACTTTTTAGATGAAGTTCATGACCTAGATGAAAAGGGTTATATTCAGTTATTATGCCAGTTATATTCATTTAAATCACCACTTTTTCCTATTTTGATAAAACTATAATAACCTAATATATAAAAATAATAAAGTGTATATATTTATTAGAAAATTCAGATAATTTTAAATATAAAAACAATATTATGATACCGTTTTTTTGTTTGTTATCTGTTGAAAAATATATTAGTATAGGAGTATAGTATTATTAGTATTGTGTGTGATAACACATAACATCTGCTTTGACTTGAAAGGAGAAATGAACATGGAACTTATGAAACAAATATGGGAAAGTGCTAAAAATAATAGAAAAAAAATAGTACTTCCAGAAGGTGATGAAGAGAGAACTCTTGTCGCTTCACAAAGAATAAAAGAAGAAGGACTTGCTGACGTTTACTTAGTAGGTTCAGAACAAGTAATAAGAGAAAAAGCTGAAGCTTTAGGCGTAAATTTAGAGGGAGTAAACATAGTTGATCCTGAAACTTCAGATAAATTAGACACTTATATAAACGAATTTTATGAATTAAGAAAAGCTAAAGGAATGACAGTTGAAAAAGCTGGGAAAATCGTAAGAGATCCTTTATACTTCGGAACAATGATGGTAAAAATGGGTGATGCAGACGGAATGGTATCAGGTGCTGTACACACAACTGGTGACCTTTTAAGACCAGGTCTTCAAATAATAAAAACTGCTCCAGGAGTATCTGTAGTATCAAGTTTCTTCATAATGATGGTACCAGGTTCACAATATGGAGAAGGTGGAATGTTATTATTCTCAGACTGTGCTGTTAATCCAAATCCAAATGCAGACCAATTAGCTGCTATAGCTATAGCTACTGCTGATACTGCTAAAAATCTTTGCAAAATGGATCCAAAGGTTGCAATGCTTTCATTCTCAACAATGGGAAGTGCTGATCATGATTTAGTAACAAAGGTAAGAGTAGCAACAGAAAAAGCTAAAGAATTAAGACCAGATTTAGATATAGATGGTGAATTACAATTAGATGCTGCTATAGTTGGAAAAGTTGCTTCACAAAAAGCTCCAAATAGTAAAGTAGCAGGAAATGCTAATGTTTTAGTATTCCCAGATTTACAAGCTGGAAATATAGGATATAAATTAGTTCAAAGATTTGCTAATGCAGAAGCTATTGGACCAGTTTGTCAAGGTTTCGCTAAACCAATAAACGACCTTTCAAGAGGATGTAGTTCAGAGGATATAGTTAACGTTGTTGCAATAACTGCTGTTCAAGCACAAGCAACTAAATAGTAATTGATTAGAATTTTATATAGATGGATAAAATTAAAATGAATTAAGCTTATTAATTTTATATTATAAGTTTAACAGGAGGAGTTTATAATGAACGTATTAGTTATAAATTGCGGAAGCTCATCATTAAAATATCAATTAATAGATATGGATACTGAAAATGCTTTAGCAACTGGATTAGTAGAAAGAATAGGATTAGAAGGCGCAAACTTAACTCAAAAGAGTGAAGGTAAAGATAAATATGAAATCGTAGAGCCAATGAAAGATCATCAAGATGCTATTAGATTAGTTCTAGGAGCTTTAATAGATGAAAAACATGGTGTTATAAAATCATTAGATGAAATAAATGCTATAGGACACAGAGTTGTTCATGGTGGAGAAAAATATGCTGAATCTGCATTAGTTACAGAGGAAGTTATGAAAGATTTAGAAGAGTGTGCTAAATTAGCTCCACTTCATAATCCTGCAAATATAATAGGAATAAATGCTTGTAAAGCATTAATGCCAAATGTTCCTATGGTTGTTGTATTTGATACAGCATTCCATCAAACAATGCCAGAAAAAGCATTCGTATATGCATTACCATATGAATTATATGAAAAAGAACACATAAGAAAATATGGTTTCCACGGAACTTCTCATAAATATGTTTCAGCTAAAATAGCAGAAGCTATGGGTAAAAACATAGAAGATTTAAAAATAATCACTTGTCACTTAGGAAATGGTGCAAGTATAGCAGCTATAAAAAATGGTAAATGTGTAGATACTACTATGGGATTCACACCACTTGAAGGTTTAGTAATGGGAACTAGATGTGGAAATATAGACCCAGCTGTAGTTACATACTTAATAGATGAATTAGGATATACTTCACAAGAAGTAAATACTTTAATGAACAAAAAATCAGGAATATTTGGAGTTTCAGGAGTAAGCAGTGACTTTAGAGATGTTGAAGCAGCTGCTGACAAAGGAAGCAAAGAAGCTCAAATAGCTTTAGATTTATTCAGAAACTCAGTTAAGAAATATATAGGAGCATACATAGCAGAGATGAATGGATGTGACGTAATAGTATTTACTGCTGGTGTTGGAGAAAACTCAATCATAGAAAGAGGAGCTATCTGTAGAGATTTAGAATTCTTAGGAATTGAGTTAGATGAAGAAAGAAACAATATAAGAGCTAAAGTTGCTGAAATAAGCAAAGAGGGTTCAAGAATTAAACTTTTCGTAGTTCCAACTAACGAAGAATTAATGATAGCACAAGATACAGTAAGTATTGTAAGTAAATAATTATAAAATACTTGACTTTTAAATAGCTAGTTAATATAATAAGATATGTGTTGTTTAGGAATAAACAATGCATATCTTATGTTAAGGAGCGTGAAAGTAGTTATTTAACTACGATGATTATGAAATTAATTTTTTCAGAAATATGCTCAAAAAGAGAAAGAAGAAAATCTTTAGATTTTGTTCTGGATTTAAAAAGCTTCGAATTTGAAGGCGAAAATATGAAGGTTATAAAGCCTCTACATTTTACTGGTGAAGTTATATCTAATGAGTCTTTTATAGAGTTAGTAGGTAACATTACTGGAGAACTTCAGATGAAGTGTTCAAGATGCTTAACTAATTTCTCTTATGAAGTATCAATAGATATGGATGAGAAATTTACAAATAATTCAAATCAAGAAGATGATTCTATTGCTTATGTAGAAGGCGACGAATTAGATGTTGCTGAAGCGGTAGTAGAAAACGTAATTTCAACCTTACCTATAAAAAGACTTTGCAGCATAGACTGCAAAGGGCTTTGTCAAAAATGTGGTATTGATTTAAATAAAGAAACATGCCAATGTGACAATGAAGAAATTGACTTAAGAATGGCAAAGCTAATGGACTTGTTTAAGTAATAAGGAGGTGTAACAATGGGAAATCCAGCTAGAAAAACGTTCAGAGCAAAAAGAGATTCAAGAAGAGCTCAAACTTTCAAGGCAAGCTTACCAGGTATCGTAGAATGCCCACAATGTCATGAAATGAAAATGGCTCATAGAGTATGTAAAAACTGCGGACACTACAAAGGTAAAGAAGTAGTATCAGTTGAAGAATAAAAGAAAGTCTTATGACTTTCTTTTCTTTATATATAGGAAAAAAAGGGGTGAAACTCATGAGAGTTGCTGTAGATGGAATGGGCGGAGATCATTCCCCAAGTGCAGTAGTTGAAGGTTGTGTTCAGGCATTAGAAGAATTTAAGGATATAGAAATATATATAACTGGACCAGA
>SKEM01000754.1_pt1 | contig 18730 bp, 15 predicted proteins | sample 4826731 | NCBI WGS metagenome assembly SKEM01 (sample SAMN11008809, study PRJNA524170) | human gut metagenome | biome: Human fecal sample; material: Feces; isolation source: fecal sample from pouch patient p37 | host: Homo sapiens | place: Israel: Tel-Aviv | collected 2015-07-27
CCCACTCCACCACCTGCGGCACCCGCTCGGGACGGTGAGCCCGGTCCAGCGTCCGCAGCACGTGAGGCACGACCGACTGCATCCCGAAGGAGACGCGTGTGAAACCGCCCTCCACCAGCGCCGCGAGCCCGCGCTCGTCCACCGTCTCCGGGTTCGCCTCCGTCGTCACCTCGGCGCCGTCGACGAGCCCGAAGGTCTCCCGGACGAGCCCGATCATCCGCGTGAGGTCCTCCGGCGGGAGCATCGTCGGCGTCCCACCGCCGACGAAGACGGTCTGCGCGGACCGGATCGGCAGCCCAGCGGCCTCCATACGCTCGCGCGCGAGGCTCATCTCCCCCGCCAGCGTGCTCACGTAGTCCGAGGCGGAGGCGCCGCCGCCCATGGTGAGGTTCGTATAGGTGTTGAAGTCGCAGTAGCCGCAACGCACCCGGCAGTAGGGCACGTGCAGGTACACACTGAAAGGACGAGTACGGGCGTCCTCGTGCGAAGCACCCGGCGCCGGCGCGCCGACCTCCGCCGGCAGCTCGCCCATCCCGGGCAGGGGCGCACCGTCGGGCTGCTTCGGGCTCACTCAACGCCCTCCGCGTCGGCTCCCCCAGCAATCCCCGAACCCCCGTTGCGCGAGGCCGCCGCCTCCCGCTCCAGCGCCGCGAGCACCGTCTCGCGGTGCTCCGGCGTCCAGGGCTCCTCGGTGCGCACGGCCGTGAGGTCGCGGATCGTCCGCCCCTCGTCGATCCCGCGCTGCTCGAAGCGGGTCAGCACCCGTCCCTCGAAGCGCGGCGACCAACCACCGCGCACGCCGGCTGGCGATCCCGGGTCGATGCCGTTGCCGAGGCTGTCCACCTCCCAGGTCTCCGCCCCCTGCTCGGGCGCGCGCCCGGCGTCCGGGTAGCGGAAGTACGCCTGCGTCATGTCGGCCTCCAGCCCCTCGGGCAGGGCGCTCGCCGTCTCCAGGACGTCGCGCATCTGCCAGGCGTAGTCCGCCCAGTCCGTCGCGAGCCGCCAAACACCGCCGGGGCGCAGGACCCGGGCGACGGCGTCGGCGAAGGGCGCCGCGACGAGGCGGCGCTTGCGGTGGCGCGGCTTGCGCCACGGGTCCGGGAAGAAGGTCCACACCTCGCTCGCGCAACCCACCGGCAGCGCCGTGGCGAGCAGCTGGGAGGCGTCGGCCGGGATCACCCGGACGTTGTCGAGCCCGGCCCGTCCGGCGTCGCGGACGATCTTGGCGATGGCGGTCTCCCACACCTCGACGGCCGCGTAGTCGACACCGGGGTTGGCGGCCGCCTGGGCGAGGACCGCCGCGCCGCTACCGCAGCCGACCTCGATGACGAGCGGACGGACCTCGCCGACGTGCCCGAAGGCCGCCGTCGGATCGAGGCGCCAGGCGGGGTCGACGGTGCGGATCGCGTCATCACGCGGCACGTCGACGACGTAGCGGGGGCCGAACTCCTCGAGCGCGGCGACCTGGGTGTCGGTGAGGCGGCCGCCGGCGCGGGAGAAGGAGCGCACGCGCGCGTGGATGGCGTGCGAGCGAGGCGGGTGCTGCTGGGGCATCGTCGGGGGGCTCCTCAGCCGATCTGCTCGTGGCTCGCGGCCTGGACGTACTTGCGGGTGAAGGGCGCGAGGACGCAGTTGCCGAAGATCTCGGAGTTGAGCATCGCCTGCGCGTCGCGCGGGTCGTGGTGCGCGAACCAGCGGGTGCAGGTGACGCGGTGCCCGGGCGAGACCATGAGGCGGACCTCGTCGCCCGCCTGGATGGTGCCGTTGCGCAGCACGGAGAGGTAGACGCCGACCCGGGCTCGCTCGGAGAAGGTCTCCACCCAGTCGGAGCGGCCGACGCCGCGCGCCATCGTCGGGCAGGGGTTGCGCACACCGGTGACGCGGGCGCGGATCCCGGTGGCCGGGTCCCCGATGGTGAGGATGGCGCCGATCTCGACGTCGTCGATGCCGCCGGCGGGGCCCGGCGCGATGAGCAGGTTCTCCCCCAGCCGCCCCGGGGTCAGCCCGGGCAGGACGCCGGCCCAGTGCTCCTGCTCGGCGGCGTCGAGGAGGTAGAGAGCCTTGTCGGGGCCGCCGTGGTGGGCGGAGTCGGACTGGTGGTCACGTACGACGCCGAGGCGGTGCACCTCGACGGGGCCGTCGACGGGAGCCTTGTTGATGGAGGACTCCCCCGCGGCACCCGCGGCGGGGCGGGTGGCGACGACGGCGCACACGGCCGTCACGGTGCCGACGACGTCGCCGTCGTGGAAGGGCGAGGGCTCGTCCTTGTGGCGGCCGTCGGCGCAGGCGTGCGGGGCGCCGAGGACGCGGGCCAGCGGGAGCGGCTCGAGGTCGGTGCCGTCGTCGGCGAGGGCCGCCTCGAGGACGCCGGGGGTGATGGCGGTGCCGTCGTCGGCCACGGTGACGGCCGCTGCGTCGGCGCCGTGGGCGAGGCGGAGGGCGTCGAGGTCGGTGCTCATCGGCCGGTCCTCGTCACGCTCACGCGCCCGCTGACGTCGCGGGCCACGTGCGCCGTCACGCGGCGGGTCACTTGGCATGTCACTTCTCTTTGCCCGTCGGGTTGTCGGCGCCGAGCGCCGCGATGAAGGCCTCCTGGGGGACCTCGACGCGGCCGATGGCCTTCATGCGCTTCTTGCCCTCCTTCTGCTTCTCGAGCAGCTTGCGCTTGCGGGAGATGTCGCCGCCGTAGCACTTGGCGAGCATGTCCTTGCGCAGGGCGCGGATCGTCTCGCGGGCGATGATGCGCGAGCCGACCGCCGCCTGGACGGGCACCTCGCACTGCTGGCGCGGGATGAGCTCCGTGAGGCGCTTGGTGAGCATGACGCCGTAGGAGTAGGCCGAGTCCTTGTGGACGATGGCGCTGAAGGCGTCGACCTTGTCCCCGTTGAGGAGGATGTCCACCTTGACCAGGTCCGCGCTCTGCTCGCCGTCGGTCTCGTAGTCGAGCGAGGCGTAGCCGCGGGTGCGGGACTTGAGCTGGTCGAAGAAGTCGAAGACGATCTCCGCCAGCGGCAGCGTGTAGTGCATCTCCACGCGCGTCTCGGAGAGGTAGTCCATCCCCTTCATCGTGCCGCGGCGCGTCTGGCACAGCTCCATGACGGTGCCGACGAACTCGCTCGGCGTGAGGATCGTGGCGGAGACGACCGGCTCCTTGACGCCCAGGATCTTGCCCTCGGGGAACTCTGACGGGTTCGTCACCGTGTGCGTCTGGCGGTCCTCGGTGGTGACCTCGTAGACGACGGACGGGGCGGTGGAGATGATGTCGAGGCCGAACTCGCGCTCGAGGCGCTCCTGGATGATCTCCAGGTGCAGCAGGCCCAGGTAGCCGCAGCGGAACCCGAAGCCGAGCGCCACGGAGGTCTCTGGCTCGTAGGTGAGGGCGGCGTCGTTGAGCTTGAGCTTGTCCAGGGCGTCGCGCAGCACCGGGAAGTCCGAGCCGTCCACCGGGAACAGGCCCGAGAAGACCATGGGCTTGGGGTCCTGGTAGCCGCCGAGCGCCTCCTCGGCGGGCTTCGCGGCGTTGGTGACGGTGTCGCCGACCTTGGACTGACGCACGTCCTTGACGCCGGTGATGAGGTAGCCGACCTCGCCGGCGGCCAGCCCCTGGGAGGGCTTGGGCTCGGGGCTGATGACGCCGATCTCGAGGAGGTCGTGGACGGCGCCGGTGGAGAGCATCTCGATGCGCTCGCGCGGCTTGAGGGCGCCGTCGACGACGCGCACGTAGGTGACCACGCCCCGGTAGGTGTCGTAGACGGAGTCGAAGATCATGGCGCGGGCGGCGGCGTCGGGGTCGCCGGCGGGCGGCGGCACGGAGCCGACGATGCGGTCGAGGAGCTCGGGGACGCCCTCGCCGGTCTTGCCGGAGACCTTGAGGACGTCGTCGACGTCGCAGCCGATGAGGGAGGCGATCTCCCCGGCGTGCTTCTCCGGCTCGGCGGCCGGCAGGTCGATCTTGTTGAGGACGGGGATGATCTCGAGGCCGCCCTCGATGGCCATGTAGAGGTTGGCGAGGGTCTGGGCCTGGATGCCCTGGGCGGCGTCGACGAGGAGGACGGCGCCCTCGCAGGCGGCCAGCGACCGGTTGACCTCGTAGGAGAAGTCGACGTGCCCGGGGGTGTCGATCATGTTGAGGGCGTAGGTGCGGCTGACAGGACCAGCGCCGTCCTCCACCGTCACCGTCCAGGGCATGCGGACGGCCTGCGACTTGATGGTGATGCCGCGCTCGCGCTCGATGTCCATGCGGTCGAGGTACTGGGCGCGCATGTCGCGCGGGGCGACGACGCCGGTGGCCTGGAGCATGCGGTCCGCCAGCGTCGACTTGCCGTGGTCGATGTGCGCAATGATTGAAAAATTGCGAAGTTGCGCCTGATCCGTGGCCGCGGGCGTGACGGTGGCGGCCTGCTCGGGCGTGGGGATCGGGGACACGAGTGCCTTCCGGAGTCGGTGGTCGGCCGCCGGGCGGCCTGAGGGTTCCTGGGGGCAGTGTCCCACGGCGCCGCTGCCCCACGTCGTCGTGGCGGTGTGAGCCGCGCCCGACGGCGTCGGCGGCCCCGGGATCGCTCCCGGCCGCCGCGCGAGCTCGTCCCCGGGTCACAGCAGTGCGCGGGCCTCCTCGCAGCGCACGGCGACGGTGTCGAGCAGTCGGGAGGGGATCTCCTTGCCGGCCATGGCGGGATTGTCAGCGCGCTCAGCGGCGACGACGTCGGACAGAGCCTGCGGCAGGACTCGGCTGAGCTCGGCGACGCGGTCGACGACGGCGGCACCATCCATCCGTGCACGCCGGGCCAGCTGAGCGTCGCGGGCGAGCCGCTCCCACTGGGCCCCTCCGATGCGCGCGAGCTCGCGCTCCCCGCCAATGCTCATCGCGGAGGTCCGCCAGGGCGCATCGCCGCCGGATGAGCCGAAGGAGGCGGCGCCTCGCGTGTAGGGCAGGCCCGAGGCGACGTCGTACAGGGGCGCGAGGACGCGGTGCCCGGCGACGTGGAGGATCGAGTAGTTCTTGGAGTGAGCGTCGGGCGCGCCGAGGAGCACGTTGGCGATCAGCCCGTCGACGAACCGGCGCACGGAGGCGCCGGAGTCCGTGCAGGCGTCACCGAGGAGCTCGATGAGCCTCGGCGCCCCAGGCCCACCAGCGGACTCGTACCTTCGACGCGGATAGGTGCTCGTGGCCTGGCAGAGGTCCTCCTGGTGGAGTCGGACGACTCCGCCGCCGGGTCGGACGGCCCGGTCGTAGCGCTCGACGACGACGACCTCCGCGTTCGCGACCGCCTCGTAGCTCGTGGCGACCGCGGGGAGGCCCGCCCGACGGATGGCGGCGAGGCAGAGGTGCTCGCCGAGGGCCTGCTCCTTCATCCCGGTGATGCCGGGCTTGAGGATGTGGGTGGTGGGCTCACTTCCGTGGGCCTCGAACCAGGTGCCGCCCTGGCGGCGCAGGGCGATCTTGGTCTGGGCGCCGGCGAGGGACCAGCCCTCGCCCGGCGCCACCCAGGACGGCTCGCGCCCGGCCACGAGCGCTCGCAGCCGGTCCGCGAGCGCGTCGTCGTCCAGGGCCGTGAGGCTGCCGTCGTCCGTGAGAGCGGCCGGCAGATCCGCGGCGGTGGGGAAGCGGACGGCGCCGGCGCAGGCGAGGCCGATGTGCGCGAGCAGGGCGAAGGGATTGCGCGGGGAGACGTCGAAGCGCTGCGCGAGGGCCTCGCGGACGCTCGTACGGTCGGGGAGGAGCCCCTCGAGGTAGGGATCAACCTGCCTGCCGGTGTACGGCGCCTCGCGTACAGGGAGCGCGACGCTGAGCTCGGCGGCCCCCTCCCCCGCATACTGGAGGCGGTGCTCACCACCATCGGTCTGCGTGAGCACGGCGACGAGCTCGTCACCGAGAAGGACGTGGAGCCTCCTCACAGGACGCCCAGCTCTCGAAGGCGCATCTCAGCAGCCTCATCGACGGAGGCCGTCGCCCCCGGCTGAGTGGGTGTGCTGCTCCGGTGAGCCGGAGCGGTCGCGGCCGCTCCCTCCGAGGAGATCGTCATCTCAAGGCCGAGGACGTCCATGACGTCGAGCAGTCGCGAGAGCTCCGCGCCCGGACGTCGCCCGGCTTCGACGTCGCCCACCCAGCGGCGCGAGACGCCGGCACGTCGTGCGACGGCGGCCGGGGTCCAGCCGAGCCGACGCCGGGCGTCGACGAGCGCGGCACCGATCCGGTGAAGGCTGTTCCGTCGCATGAAGGCACAATACTGTGCCATCGTGAAATGTTCCAGATCCGTAGCATCGAGCGAGGTCCGCCGCTCTACCTCGTCACCCGTCCCGTAGCCTCCCACCCATGGTCGACCGCATCCTCGAGCTGCCCCTGGGCTGGGCCGTCGCCGCCCTGTGGGTCATCGTCATGTGCCGCGCCAACGCCACCTACTGGGTCGGGTGCGCGATCGCCGCGGGCACGGGCCGAAGCCGCTGGGCGGGGCTCCTGGACTCCGCCGCCTACGCACGCGCCCGGTCCATGGCGGAGCGCTGGGGCGTCCTGGCCGTTCCCCTGTCCTTCGCGACCGTCGGCGTCCAGACCTGCGTCCAGCTGTGGGCGGGCGTGACCCGGATGCCGCTGCGCCTCTACCTGCCCGCCGTGTGCGTGGGCTGCCTGCTGTGGGCGGTCATCTACGCGACCGTCGGCCTCGCCGTCGTCGCCGCCTGGTTCTCCGCGGGCGGCGGCTGGGCGCTCCTCGGCGTCACCCTCGTCGTCGCCGCGGTGGTGCTCGTGCGCCGTCGTCTCACCATCCGCGCAGCCGCCGCCCCGACTTGTCCCCCTGAGCGACGTCGCCCTACTCTCGCACCATGATCGCGTTCCGCACCCGACAGTGGTGGTGGCTCCCCAAGGGGCGAGCCACTCACGCCGCGTAAGCGGAACCCACGCAAGAGCTCGCCACCAGGCGGGCTCTTCGCGTTCTCGGAGGCGGGTCCTGGTGGCACGAACAGGAAGGCACAGGATGTCACTCCCTCCCACCCAGCCGGGGGCCACGGGCTCCCCGACCGTCCCGACGGTCCTCACGAGGCAGGTGCGCTACCAGTCCGACGGCGGGCTCCTCCTCGAGCACCTCGCCGCCGCCGGCCTCATCGCCCCCACCCCCGACGACGCCGGCAGGGCCCGCCCGCTCGACTCCGTCCTCCTGGAGTCCGTCGACATCGCCACGAAGGCCTCCCGCACGACGATCGCCGTCCTCGAGGCCTCCGCCCGCCTCACCTGCGAGGGCGACACCGTCACCGTCGAGGCGCTCCCCCAGGCGTCCGCCGACGGCGAGGCCGCCATCGCCCGCGTCCGCGAGGCCCTCCCGGAGCACGTCACCGCCGAGGCCGCCGGATCACTCACCGTCACCATCCCGCCGGCCCCCGACGACGGCGCCCTCGAGGAGCGCGAGCGCCTCACCGCCCTGTCGACCATCGAGCCGCTGCGCGTCCTCGCCGGCGCCGAGGTCGACCACGAGCACCTGCCTCTGGAGGCGGGGGTCGTCGCCTTCGACTACCTCGCCACCATCGAGACCCTGCCCGAGGTCGCGCAGGGCGCCAACACCTGCCCGGACTACCTCTTCTACGACGCGCGGATCATCCTCGTCATCGACCACCCGACCCAGGCCGCGACCCTCGTCGGCGCGAGCGTCGACTCCGAGCAGCTCACCGCCCGCATGGACGAGCTCGCCGCCGCCATCGACGCCGTCGACGCCGAGGGCCTCGTCCGCGACGCGCAGCTGCGCCTCGCCGCCGCGGAGGACGCCCAGTCCGCGGGCGCGGCCCCCGGCTACACGCGCGCCCCGCGCCACATCGTCCACGCCGTGCCCACGCAGTCCGACGCCGACTACGCCGCCGCCGTGGAGCGCCTCAAGGAGTCCATCTCCGCGGGCGACATCTACCAGGTGGTCCCCGCACGCGGCTTCACGATGCCCTGCCCGGACGCCCTGGCCGCCTACCACCAGCTGCGCGAGTCCAACCCGAGCCCCTACATGTTCTACGTGGGCGCCCCGGACTTCGAGCTCCTCGGCGCCTCCCCGGAGTCCGCGCTCCTCCACTCGGCGAAGACCGGCGACGTCGCCATCCGCCCCATCGCCGGCACCCGCCCCCGCGGGCTCAACCCGGACGGCTCGGTGGACCACGAGCGCGACACGCGCCTCGAGCTCGAGCTGCGCACGGACGCCAAGGAGGTCGCCGAGCACGTCATGCTCGTCGACCTGGCCCGCAACGACATCGCGCGCGTCTCCGTGCCCGGCACCCGACACGTCGACGACCTCCTGCGCGTGGACCGGTACAGCCGCGTCATGCACCTCGTCTCCGAGGTCACCGGGACGCTCGCCCCCGACCTCGACGCGCTGGACGCCTTCCGCGCCTCGATGACGATGGGCACGCTCACCGGCGCCCCGAAGCTGCGCGCCGCCGAGCTCATCCGCAGTTGCGAGGGCGTGCGCCGGGGCTCCTACGGCGGCTCCGTGGGCTACGTCCGCGGCGACGGAGAGCTCGACACCTGCATCGTCATCCGCTCCGCCTTCGTCAAGGACGGCACGGCCCTCGTCCAGGCGGGCGCCGGCGTCGTCGCCGACTCGGTGCCCGAGCGCGAGGCCGCGGAGACCGTCCACAAGGCCTCCGCCGTCCTGCACGCCGTCGCCGACGCCCAGTCGGCCACGCTCCTCATCGACACCGAGACCAGCACAGGGACCAGCACAGGGACCAGCAGAGGGACCGCCACCGATACCGGCGGAGCCGGCACCACCGAGGGCGCCACGACCGAGAGCAAGGGGGCCTGAGATGCGCGTCGTCCTCCTCGACAACCGCGACTCCTTCGTCTACAACCTCGTCGACCAGTTCGCCTCGCTCGGCGCCGCGATCGAGGTCTACCGCAACACCGTCCCCGCCAAGGTCGTCCTCGACGCCCTCGAGCCGACGGCGGAGGAGGCCGCCCGCGGGCAGCGCCCCGTCCTCGTCGTCTCCCCCGGTCCGGGCCACCCGCGCACGAGCGGCTGCCTCATGGAGCTCCTCGGGGCGGCGATCGAGCGCGGCATCCCGACGCTCGGGATCTGCCTCGGCTTCCAGGGCGTCGTCGAGGCCTGCGGCGGCACCGTCGACCGCGTCGGCCCCGTGCACGGCCGTTCCGTGCGCGTCGAGGTCACCGATGCCGGCCGGGCCGACCAGGCCTTCCAGGTGCTCGCCGGCGGCCCCCTCGACGTCGCCCGCTACCACTCGCTCGGCACCAAGTCGCTGCCCGAGTCCCTCGTGAGCCTCGCCGTCACGGACGCCGAGGACCCGGCCCAGGCCGGCATCGTCATGGCGGCCCGCCACCGCGAGCTGCCGGTCGTCGGCCTGCAGTTCCACCCCGAGTCCGTCCTCACCCCGAACGGCCCCGGGATCCTGCGGGCGCTGACCGCTGAGCTGACCACCTCCCGGGCGGACTGACCGGTCCCGCTCGAAGACACTGCGACGGCGCCCGGCCCGCTGGAACGAAGCCGGCAGCCCGAGGCCGGCCCCGACGTCGTCGCCCACCGACCACCCGACACCGCACCCCGCCAGAAGGGAACCCACCACCATGACCGCACCGACCGGGCCCACCGCGGACGAGCAGCAGGCTGAGGCCGCCCGCGTCCTCCTGCGCTCCACCGTCCAGGGCGAGCGCCTCTCCTTCGACGACGCCCGCGCCGTCTTCGCCGCCCTGTCCTCCGGCGTCTTCTCCGAGGTCGAGACCGCCGCCCTGCTGGCCGCCCTCCACGCCCGCGGCGAGACCGCGGACGAGGTCGCCGGCGCCGCCGACGCCTTCCGCGCCGCCGCCCGGCCCTTCCCGACCATCTCCAAGCCGCTCTTCGACGTCGTCGGCACCGGCGGCGACGGCGTCGGCACCATCAATGTCTCCACCGGCGCCGGCCTCACCGCCGCCTCCATGGGGCTCACCGTCGCCAAGCACGGCAACCGCGCTGTCTCCTCCAAGACCGGCGCCGCCGACGCCATCGCGGCGCTCGGCCTGCCGCTGGACCTCACCCCCGAGCAGGCGGCCTCCGTCCTGGAGAAGGACGGCTTCACCTTCCTCTTCGCGCAGGCCTACCACCCGGCCATGAGGTTCGTGGCCCCCGTGCGCGGGGCCCTCAGGACGCCGACGATCTTCAACATCCTCGGCCCGATCATCAACCCGGCCCGCCTCACCTACCAGGTCATGGGCGTCGCCGACGCCTCCAAGCTCGACATGATCGCGCAGACCCAGGTGCGCCTGGGCCGCGAGCGCGCCCTCGTCGTCAACGGCGCCGGCCTGGACGAGATCACCGTCCACGCCCCCACCACGATCCGCGAGATCGGCCCCGACGGCGTGCGCTCCTACGAGGTCACCCCCGAGGACCTCGGCGTGCGCACCCGCGACCTGTCCGAGATCCTGGGCGGCGAGCCCGAGGAGAACGGCCGCATCCTCCAGGAGGTCTTCGCCGGACGCGGCACCGACGGCCACCGCGAGGTCATCGCCGTCAACACCGGCGCCCTGCTCTACCTGGCCGGCCGCGCCGCCACCCTCAAGGAGGGCACCGTAGCCGCCCTCGAGCAGCTGCGCTCGGGCAAGGTCGCCGAGCACCTCGAGACCATGACCAAGGACGCCGCGGCGGCCCGTGAGGCCGCAGCGACTGAGACCGGGAAGGACGCCTGATGACCCCTCGCAGCTCCGACCTCAAGCCCGTCGAGGAGCGGCTCATCGTCTCCGGAACGGTGCTCGACTCCATCGTCGAGGCGCGCCGCAAGCGCGTCCCCGAGCTCCGCGAGCGCTTCGGGCACCTGCGCGCCGAGGACCTGCCGCGCTCCGAGCGCTCCTTCTCCGCCGCCCTGCGCACCCGCACCGGCGAGCACGCCAGCCCGCAGCCCTCGCTCATCCTCGAGTGCAAGTCCGCCTCGCCGTCGCTCGGCACGATCCGCGGACAGTACGACCCGGCCGAGCTCGCCGCCGCCTACGCGCCGTACGCCTCGGCGGTCTCCGTGCTCACCGAGCCGGACCGCTTCAACGGCTCCTTCGAGGACCTCGAGGCCGTCCGCGCCGTCGTCGACGTGCCGGTCCTGTGCAAGGACTTCATCGTCGACCCGGTCCAGGTGCTCGCCGCCCGCTCCCTCGGCGCCGACGCCATCCTCCTCATGCTGAGCGTCGTCCCCGACGACGTCTACCGCGAGCTCGCCGAGCTGGCCGCCTCGCTCGGCATGGAGGTCCTCACCGAGGTCTCCACCCACGAGGAGATGGAGCGCGCCAGGGCCCTCGGGGCTGAGGTCGTCGGCATCAACAACCGCGACCTGCGCACGCTGGCCACGGACATCGCCCGCACCGAGGAGTACGCACCCCTCGCCCCCGCCGGCGTCGTCCTCGTCGGCGAGTCCGGCGTCCAGAACGCCGACGACGTGCGCCGCCTCGCCGGCTTCGTCGACGCCCTCCTCATCGGCTCGTCGCTGGCGGCGAGCGAGGACCCGGGCGCCGTCGCCGCCTCCTTCGCCACCGCCGTCGCCGCCGCGGACGGGGCCGGCTCCTCCGCCTACTTCGAGGGCGGGAAGGACACCGGCGCCGGCGCGGCCGCGGACTTCGCGACGACGACGCCGGACCCGGCCCACGCCGTCGAGCGCGGCGACGGTGGCGGCGCGGCCGGGCAGGAGGCCCTGCCGACCGACGGCTCCCCCGTCTCCGCCGGCTCCCAGCCCGCCGGGCGCGAGCACGGCGACCACCACCACCCGCGCCTCTCCGCGTACTTCGGCCCCTACGGCGGCCAGTACGTGCCCGAGCTCCTCGTCCCCGCTCTCGACCAGCTCGAGGACGCCTTCATCGAGGCGCAGAACGACCCGTCCTTCCACGCCGAGCTCGACGAGCTCATGACCAGGTACCTGGGCCGTCCCACCCCGGTGACCGAGCTGCGCAACCTCCCCCGCGAGGGCAACGCCCGCATCTTCATCAAGCGCGAGGACCTCGTCCACGGCGGCGCCCACAAGGGCAACCAGGTCCTCGGCCAGGCGCTCCTCGCCAAGCGCATGGGCAAGCACCGCATCATCGCGGAGACCGGCGCCGGCCAGCACGGCACCGCCACCGCCATGGTCTGCGCCCTGCTCGGTCTGGAGTGCACGATCTACATGGGCGCCACCGACGTCGTGCGGCAGGCCGCCAACGTCGAGCGCATGGAGCTCATGGGCGCGCACGTCGTCCCCGTGGCCTCCGGCGCCGGCACCCTCAAGGACGCCGTCAACGAGGCCCTGCGCGACTGGACCGCCTCCTTCAAGGAGACGCACTACCTGCTCGGGACGGCCGCGGGGCCGCACCCCTTCCCGACGATCGTCCACGAGTACCACCGCGTCATCTCCACCGAGGCGCGCGCCCAGATGCTCGAGATGACCGGCCGTCTGCCCGACACGGTCCTCGCCTGCGTCGGCGGCGGCTCCAACGCCATCGGGATGTTCTCCGAGTTCGTCGACGACGCCGGCGTCGCGCTCGTCGGCGTCGAGCCGGCCGGCGAGGGTCTGGACACCCCGTACCACGGAGCCGCGATCAACGCCGGCAAGGTCGGCATCCTCCATGGAGCCCGCTCCTACCTCATGCGCACCGACGAGGGGCAGGTCGAGGAGTCCTTCTCCGTGTCCGCCGGCCTCGACTACCCGGGCGTCGGCCCCGAGCACGCGTGGCTCTCCGACTCCGGGCGCGCGCAGTACGTCGGCATCACCGACGACGAGGCCGTCGACGCCTTCGTCCAGCTCTCCCGCTGGGAGGGCATCATCCCGGCCCTGGAGTCCTCGCACGCCCTGGCGCAGGCGCTCAAGATCGCCCGCGAGACCCCGGCCGACGCACCCACCCCGAACCTGCTCGTGTGCCTGTCCGGCCGAGGCGACAAGGACCTCGACCAGATCCGCATGCGCCTGGGCGGTTCCTTCTCCGAGGACGGCGCCGTCGCCCGCGCCGCCCGCATGGTCGAGGAGATGGGCAAGCGCACCGAGTACCTGGGCCTGGCCCAGAAGGAGGCCTGAGACATGTCCCGCTACCCGAAGATGTTCGAGCGCCTCACCGCCGCGAAAGAGGGCGCCTTCGTCCCCTTCGTCATGGTCGGCGACCCCGACCCGGAGCTCTCCGAGGCCGTCATCGAGGCCCTCATCGCCGGCGGCGCCGACGCCCTCGAGCTCGGCGTGCCCTTCTCCGACCCGGTGGCCGACGGCCCCACGATCCAGCGCGCCCACCTGCGGGCCCTGGCCGCGGGCGTCGGCTTCCGCGGCGCGCTCGCCGTCGTGGCGCGCGTGCGCGCCAAGCACCCCGAGCTGCCGATCGGCATGCTCATCTACGGCAACGTCCCCTTCGCCGTCGGGCTGGAGACCTTCTACGCCGAGTGCGCCGCCGCCGGCATCGACTCGGTCCTCCTGCCGGACATCCCTGTCCGCGAGGGCGAGCCCTTCTCGCAGGCTGCCGAGTCCGCCGGGATCGACGCCGTCTACATCGCCCCGCCGAGCGCCTCGGAGGAGACCCTCGACGACGTCGCCCGCACCTCGCGCGGCTACGTCTACGCCGTCTCCCGCGCCGGCGTCACCGGTACCGAGACCGAGTCCTCGACCGTCGGGCTGGCCGAGTCCGTGGCCCGACTGCGCGAGGACGCGGCCGCCCCGGTCATGCTCGGCTTCGGGATCTCCCGGCCCGAGCACGTGGCCGAGGCGATCGGGGCGGGCGCCGACGGCGCCATCTCCGGCTCCGCGACGGTCAAGGTCGTCGAGGCGCACGCCCCGGCGCTCCTTGCCACCGAGCCGGGCGCTGCGGAGCGGGAGCGCGAGCTCAAGGCCCTGAGCGAGGAGCTCGCCGCCTTCGTCACCTCCATGCAGGCCGCCACCCTCCGCTGATCATCACCGCCGAGATCGGGACATCCTGACCTCGAGATCGGGACATCCTGATCGCGAGATCGGTCGATCGCCGTGCTCAGTTCGGTCCGGCACCGTCCAGGCCTCCAGCCCTCGGCGCTGACCTCGTACCTCCGCCCCTGAGACCACCAGCAAGGGTGGTGCTCTCCGGGGCGGAGATACGAGCTCGGCGGGCCCTGCACGCGACGCACCTGACGCAGGGCGGCGCACCACGATCCGCGCTCACCCGCCCGGTAGGGTCGGCGCCATGGCCTCACTCCTGGACAGGATCCTCCGCGTCGTCGGCCGTTCCGCGCGCGACGCCGTCACCGACGTCGTCCGCGACGAGCTCGAGCAGCGCACCGGTACGGGTCGCAAGCGGTCGTCGAGCACCGGCTCCAGCCGCAGGGCCTCGGGCAGCTCCACGCACCCCCGCTCGGGGAGCGCCCGCGGGCGTTCCGCCTCCGGCACTCGGACGGTGACGTCGCCAAGCACCGGAGGTCACGCCCCGGTCGGCGTGTACGACGTCGCCTCGCTCGGGCTGCCGCGCTTCCGGTACCAGCCGGACCCGGACGGCGACGCCGACCCCGGCGAGGTCGTGTGGACCTGGGTGCCCTACGAGGAGGACACGAGCAAGGGCAAGGACCGTCCCGTCCTCGTCCTCTCCCGGCACGGCGGCAGGCTCGTCGTCGCCCAGCTCACGAGCAAGGACCACGACGTCGACGCCGAGCAGGAGGCCCGCTGGGGCCGCTACTGGCACGACGTCGGCACCGGCGCCTGGGACAAGCAGGGCCGCCCCTCCGAGGTCCGCCTCGACCGCCTGCTGCTCATCGACCCGGCGGCCGTGCGCCGCGAGGGCGCCACGATGGACCGCACGACCTTCGACGGCGTCGTCTCCGCCCTGCGCCGGCACTGGTCCTGAGCGACCGCATGTTCTCGCGTGTCGCCGACGGCGGGGGACGCCCTCCGGATGCCGCCAACGCCAAAGGATCTTCGACACAAGACTCGAGACGACCTCGACATGCGTCACACAAGCACTGAAACTATGACCACGCTCACCATCTATCAAAGGAGATACCATGCGTCGTCACAGCATCGCTACTATTCTCGCCCCCGCCTTACTGGCCTTCAGTGCCGCCCTAGCACCGACGGCGTCCGCCGCAGACTCCCCGGTGCCCGACGACGCAACCCAGTGGGGTTCCATCGTGATCGGAGACCGCTCCGCGAGCTCGACCGCCGCGCTGACCGACACCGGTGCCACACCGTCATGGGTGGTGGGATCGAGCACCGTGGGCGTCGCCGGCGGAACATGGAGTTACGGAACGAACTCGACGATCGTCTGGTCGAGGTACTTGCACCCAACTCGATACCACGGCTCCTCGGTCACCACGTATGACGGCGGAATCATCGAGAGAAGCGCCGTCACTCTCCCTGGACGCTGGTCCAACGCCCAGGTTCGGCGCTCACCCAGCCAGAACGAGGCCTACTACTGGCTCTCCTGAAGTGCTCGGCCTTGGGGCGGTTCAGCGTCCGACGGCCCCGGGCAAGCAACTCACGAATTGGAGCGGCACTGTGACGATCCTGCCCAGGATAGCCTGGATCCTCGTCCTCACCACAAGTCTCGCGACGATCCTCCTCGTCCCGAGAGGCTTTGACTATCTCTATCCAGCGGACGCGACCGGGCAGATTCTCATCAGTGGGACGGGCGTGGCAGCAAGCAACCTCGAGGCCCTCGCTACCAAGCACGGGGTTGAGGTTGGCAAGGTACTTGTGCGGGCGGATGTCGCCGCGGTCCCCGGCAAGAACGAGATCACCTACACCACCCAGATAGTCTCTTCCCTTGGTGAGTCACACCGCGAAGGGAGCCAGCAGTTCGGCCACTCGTTCTTCCTTCCTGGCTCCCTCGTCTACGAAAGCGCCACACCACAGGGCGACGCGCTCGGCCGTTGGATCGTGATCGGGTCGGACGAGTCTGTCGCGGCCTTTGTCAGCGACGCAACCTCAATCTGGGGTCAGGCGATCACGTCATCAAGCGTGCTGCGGACGGGCGATGTCGTCCGAGAGGCGTTGTCCTCGCCGCTGGGGCGGAGCCTGGTCCTCGCGGAGCTCACCCTGACGCTCGTCATCGTGATCACCATCACCTCACGGCCAGCGGCCTTCAGAAGCAGCCTCCTCGCAGGCCGCTCGCGGAGCAGGATGCTCCTGCACGAACTGAGGACTACGGCCGTATCATCGGTCCGGTGGGTCCTGCTCCCGCTCGGCGCCCTTGCCGCAACCGTCTACGTCGACCGCACCAACGCGTCCACGCTCCTCACCGTCAACCGGATGGTCACCGAGCTCCTCGCCGCTGCCGGTGTCTTGACGATCCTGGCGACCATCATCGGCGCTTGCGGCGGCTTGGCCGTACTCGCGCTCACCTCACGCGGCCGAACCATGGGGCGGCCGACTCCGAGCCGTCGAACGCGCACCGTCCTCGCCGCCGGTACGACCGCGGCAGCACTGCTCCTCGTGTGGAGCTACGCCTCATCAAGCACTGCGGTGAGCCTCGACGTGGCGAACGATCGAGCCTCACGTGACCAGGCGCAGGCACAGGAAGAACTCCCTGCCGCCTACGCCCTGGCGTTCTGGAATCTCTCTGAACCCACCTTCTCCAGCCTCTCCTCCGATATCAGTTCCTTCGCGCACGAGGCGGAGGCGACCAGTTCACTCGTCATCGCCTGGACGGTGCCCGACGACACGACACCGGACGCGAGCGGACCGCCCACCATATTCCTTAACAACGCCGCAGCCGCCTCCTACGGGCTAGCCACCGTGAGTCCCTCAGAAATGGTCGTCTACCGGCCCGGAGTCATCGCGAGCCAGGACGGGGCGCTGCGCACCCTCATGGCCGACAACGCCGCCCTGCAGCGACACTTCGGCTCCACGCTCACAGAGCCCTTGATCTCGATCCGAGACCAGGCTGACGCAATCGCGAAGCTGCCCGCGACGCTCCCGCGCGCCACCTACTCACTCAGCGGGACACAGGTGACGAGTCAAGATTGCCTCATCGTCGTCATCCCGGACGGCTACCTCGCCGCGACCAACCTGCTAGCCGCGATGACACAGGGCGGAGCAGTGATCAGCTCCGCCCAGGGAGACCCGCTCGAGACACTCACGATGAACGGCCTCGGCAGCGCCATCTCGCGCATCGACGCCGTCGGTGTTGACCACACAGCAACCGTGCATTCCACCACGGAGCGTCTGATCCTCGACTCTCTCGTACTCCTCGTATCGGGTGGCGCCGCAGTCATCGCGATGGGGCTGTCCGCACGCTCATGGACCCGGGTCTCGGCGTCTCAGCGGGAAATGGACGCGCTCCTCGGGCGCCGTTCCAACGCTCGGCTCGTCGTCGGGCTCTCGGCAGCCGCCCTCCTGCTGCTCGTGCTGCCGCTACTGAACGATACGACACCCTTTCTCGCGGCCTGCGAGGCGGTGTGCGCACTCGGTGTCCTTGGCGCCATCGTCATCGGCGGTCAGGCGTCCCTCGTCCGCTCACGACCTGGCCGGAGGCATATCAGTGTCTGACGTCATCACCACCACAGACCTCACCATCACTCGCGACGGGCGTCGACTCGTCACCCATCTGAGCACATCCGTCGCGCCAGCGAGCTCGACGGCCATTACCGGCCCGAACGGCTCGGGCAAGTCCACCCTCGCGTGGTGCCTCAGCCTCCACGACGACGACTACGAGGGGCACATCACCCTAGACGGAGTCAACGCCCGCAACCTTTCACCACGAGACCGACGCAGGCTCCACCGAGGGGGCATCGCGCTCCAACCCCAGAGCCTTCTCCTCGAGGACGCGTGGACGGTGGAGCGAGTGCTCACACACGGAGCGTGGGCAGTGGGAGTCTCCCGGCGGCGAAGGTCGGAGAGCGTTGCCGCTGTGGTCGATCGCATGGGTCTGGCGGACTTGCGCAGGACACGCGTCGGTCTGCTCAGCGGCGGAGAGCGCCTGCGCGTGGCACTCGCCCGAACCCGCCTCATGACCGAGCCTCGCCTCGTCGTACTCGACGAGCCAACAGCAGGAGCGGACGACGAACTCACCGGTCTCGTCCTGGAGCTGGTCGCTGACTGGACGGCGCAGGGGGCGGCGACGGTGATCGTCACCCATGACCCACGGCTTATCGCGCGCGCAGGGCAGGAGCTCAGGCTCGGGGGCGCCCCTGACGCGCAGGCACGGCCGGTACCCGCCACCTTGCCCGAGCACCGCCGCGCCTGACCGTGCACGTCGACACCGCCGCAGTCCAGCGCGACGGACCGATCTGTCTGGTGGCCGGACGGTGAGCCCGTTTTGACGCACCTCACGCCGTGGGCGCCGGGGCAGCCCGGGACCTCCTAGGCGGTGACTGGTAGAGTTCTCGACTGGACCTCTGGCCTGGCCGGCTTCGGGGTCCGGCGACCGGGCCTCGCCGGGTGCTTCCACCACCTACGTCAAGCCCGTGGCGCGAACCCTCTTTCCGGCCATTGAGCAATCACGATCGAGAAGGCAACTTTCACAGTGGCGAACATCAAGTCCCAGATCAAGCGCATCAAGACCAACGAGAAGGCCCGCCTGCGCAACAAGTCCGTCAAGTCCGAGCTCAAGACCTACGTGCGCCGCACGCGCGAGGCCGTCGAGGCCGGCGACAAGGCCGCCGCCGAGGAGGCCCTCAAGAAGGCCTCCCGCAAGCTGGACAAGGCCGTCTCAAAGGGCGTCGTCCACAAGAACCAGGCCGCGAACCGCAAGTCGAAGCTGGCCAAGCGCGTCGCCTCCATCTGAGAGCCGCGCACCGGAGCCGGGCCCAGCCCGCTCCACCACGACGCTGAAGGGCGCCTCCCGATCGGGAGGCGCCCTTCGTCGTACAGCCCCGCCCCGGAC
>SKEM01000756.1_pt1 | contig 18635 bp, 20 predicted proteins | sample 4826731 | NCBI WGS metagenome assembly SKEM01 (sample SAMN11008809, study PRJNA524170) | human gut metagenome | biome: Human fecal sample; material: Feces; isolation source: fecal sample from pouch patient p37 | host: Homo sapiens | place: Israel: Tel-Aviv | collected 2015-07-27
CGCTGGTGGGGGCGACGTCGGGGTCGGTGGGCTGGTTGATGACGGCCCGGGTCCTGATGGGCGTGGGGGCCAGCGTGTTCACGCCGATGTCGCTGGCGCTGATCCCGAGGATGTTCCCCGCCGCGCAGCGGGGCCTGGCGACGGGGGTGTGGACGGCTGCCGGGGCGCTGGGTGCGCCGTTGGGGCCGCTGGTGGGCGGGATGATGATCGACGCTCACGGGTGGCGCTCGATGTTCACCCTGGACGCGGTGGCGGCGGCCGTGGTGCTGGTGTGCTGCCTGGTGCTGGTGCCGGCCGGGGCCCGGTCGGACCATGACGGCCGGGCCCTGCCGTGGGCGCAGGTGGTCACCTCGGCGCTGGGGTTCTCGCTGATCACGTGGGGGCTGATCAACGCCGAGCACTCCTGGACCAGGATGTCCACGTGGGCGCCGATCGTGGCCGGGGTGGCGGTGCTGGCCGTCTACGCGGGGCTGGACCTGCACCGCCTGGACACGCTGACGGACCTGTGGCTGCTGGGCGTGGGGCGCTTCCGGGCCCGCGCGGTGGAGCTGATGCTGGTCAACTTCGTGCTGTTCGGGATCCTGTTCGTGGCCCCCAGCTACCTGCAGACGGTGCTGGGCAACTCGGCGGTGCGCGGGGGGATGCTCCTGATGCCGTTGGCGGCCTCGGCGGTCGTGGGCTCGATGGCCGCCTCGAGGGTGCTTCACCGTCCGGGGGCTCACGCTTGGGTGATGCCGGTGGCGCTGGGCCTGGTCGCGGCCGGGTTGGCGCTGGCGGCCCGCACGGCCGCCGGCGGTGGCGCCGGCGCGCTGGTGTGGGGGCTGGTGGTGGCCGGCGTGGGGCTAGGTCTGGCGCAGTCCTTCGGGATCGCCACGGCGATGGACGCGGTGCCCGCTGAGGCTGAGGGGGCGGGTGCGGCGCTGCTGAACACGGTGCGCCAGTTCGGCTCCGTGCTGGGCGTCGCGGCCCTGGGCAGCGTGGCGGGGACCGTGTACACGAACGGGGTCTCCTCGTTGCCGGCGGGCCTGCCCGAGAAGGTGGTCCAGGCGGTCTCCGACACGATCTCCTCCGCGCACCTGGCCCTGGCCCAGGCCTCCGGGGCGTGGGTGAGCACGGTCCTGGCCCAGGCCGACCGCTCCTACGTGCACGCCATGGACTGCGTGCTGGTGATCTGCGCCGCCACCAGCGGCGTCGCGGCCGTCATCGCGGCCCTGGCGGCGGTCCGGCGCAGCGTGCGCCGGTCCTAGAATCGGCGTCGTGACATCGCCTGCGCCCGGACTGCGTGAACGCAAGAAGCTTGCCACCCGCCGGGCGATCCGTCGGGCGGCGTTGGCGCTGTTCGAGGCGCACGGCTACGCGGCCACCACCGTTGAGCAGATCGCCCAGGCCGCCGAGGTGGCCCCGATGACCGTCTACCGGTACTTCGGGACCAAGGAGGCCACCGTGGTGTCGGTGTCGCTGACCCCGGCGCTGCGCGAGGGGCTGGGGCTGATGGCTGACGCCCTGGCCAGCCACGGCGCTCCGACGGGCGAGGCCGTCTCCGGTCTGGTCTCCCTGCTCGTAGCCGAGGAAGACGACTGGCTCGACGGCCTGGCCGCCCGCATCAACCTGGTGGCCTCCACCCCGGAGCTCGAGCAGGCCATGTGGGCCAAGTCCTCGACGTGGACCACCACGCTCGCCGAGGAGCTGCCCACCGATGCGCTCAGCGCCCGCGTCCAGGCCAGGGCTCTGGTGGGCGCCTGCCTGGAGGGCCTGCTGGAGTGGCGCGACCGGCCCGGCTTCCCCGACGCCGAGTCACTCACCGGCGTCATCCAGGAGGCTTTGGGAGCGATCCGGGTCCCGGCAACGAGCCCGGCCACGGCCTGAGAGCATCGCGCCGGGCGAAGGATCGTCCGCGGAGGCGTCTCCTCGAGCCGCCTGCTCACGCTTCCGGCGCGGTGTGGCTGCCCGGCCGTCGCAGCCCCGCGTCACACCTCACCCACCAGCCACAGGCTCTGGCGACTGCTCATGGGGAGGGTTTGCTGGGGGTTGTCGTATCGTCGAGGGTCTGTGCCGAGTCGTGGATGATGCGGGTGGCGTCGGCGAGGAAGGTGATGACCTGGTCGGCTTGTCCGTCCGGTAGGCCGTCGATCAGGTCGAGCAGGTCGCGGTTGGCGGCGCTGAAGACGCCGGCGAGCTTGTCGACGCTGGTGGGGTGGATGGTCACGGAGCGCAGGTCGGTCTGGCTGGCGCGGCGCTCGACCCACCCCTCGCGCGCGAGCCGGCGCAGGACGTTGGTCATCGTGGTGGGGCTCATCCGGGTCCGGCGGGCCAGCACGGTGGGGGTCGTGGGGCCCTCGCGGTTGAGCAGGTCGAGGACGGCCAGGTCGGACTCGTTGAGGCCGAGTCGCGCGGCGACGGCGCGGTTGCTGGCGGCGAGCTCGCTGTTCATGGCGCGCAGCGCCTGGATGAGCCGTTGCTCATGCAGCTCCATGGGAGGGGCCCTCCTGGTTGTCATGGTTGTCGTCGGTCAGGTTGATGACCAGCTTCCCGGTGACGCGGCCGTCCAGGAGCCGGCTGCACGCCTGTCGGATGGCGTGGGCGTCGAAGGGGATGGGGGTGGTCGGTGGGGTCACCAGTGTGCCTGCCGCCGCGAGGTCGGCGACCTGTTCCAGGTCGCCGGGCAGGGCGTGGCGTGAGCCGGTGAAGCGGACGTGCCTGAGCACCACGAGGGGTGAGGGCACGAGGGTCGCGATGCTGCGTCCGGACAGTCCGAGGTCGAGGCCGAGACGCGCGTAGCCGCCGTGGCAGTCCAGGAGCTTCGTGACCGGTCGCTCGGCGGCGGCGCGTGCGATCTGCGCCGCGATGTCGCTCTCGTAGCTGACGGGTTCGGCGCCCAGGGCGCGCAGGCGGTCGGCGCTGGCCGGGCCCGCGATGCCGATGACACGGGCTCCCTGCCCCATCGCGAGCTGGACGGCGAGGGACCCGACCCCGCCGGAGGCGCCACTGATCACCACGGTGTCGCCCTGCTCGATGTCGAGGGCGCGCAGGGCTCCGCACGCGGTCTGCGCGGCGACCCCCAGGCAGGCCGCGACGGCGACCGGCAGGGCCTCGGGTCTGGGGATGACGTCGTTGGCGGGGGCTGCGAGCAGCTCGGTGACCGACCCGCGCGCGCTGGCCTGGGTGGGGGCGCTGCGCAGCGTTCCGCAGACCTCCTGCCCCACGCTCAGTCCCGTGACGCCGTCGCCGAGGGAGGTGATGGTGCCGGCGAAGTCGCGGCCCAGCGTGCGCGGGAAGGAGTGGCGCAGCCAGCGTCGCGGGTGGCGGACGCGGCCGAGCGCCTCGGCGGGCCGCACGGGGAACGCTCCGGCGACGGTCTTGACGTCGATCGGGTTCAGCCCGGCCGAGTGGACGGCGATGAGCACCTGCCCTGACGCCGGTTGTGGCGCGGGGACGTCGACGATCCGCAGTACCTCCGGGTCGCCGAAGCGGTCGTACTGGACGGCTCTGGTCATCATGGACTCTTTCTCGATGGGGCTGCTCCTGGGCGTCAGTGCTGGGCTCGGAAGCGGGCGGGCAGCTTGGGGCGGATGCCTTCTCGCCAGATAGTGGCCGGCAGGCTGACCGTCTTGTTGGTAGTGGCGACCGCGACGCACTTGCCCACGTGCGCCTGAGCGTCGGGGGCGGTGGTGGCGAGCTCGTCGAGGATGGCAGAGGCCAGGTCGCGCCGGGCGGTCTGCTTGCCGGCGATGTGGTCCACGCGCACCGCGTACTGGGTCGGGGCCTCCATGTTCGCCAGGCCCAGGGGTCGCATGATGGTCCACTCGAGGTTGCTGGCCCGGACGATCTGCTCCATGCGGCGCATGTCCTCGTACAGCGTGGCGCCCAAGCGGTCCAGGATCCGTCGGGCGACGTTGCGCTCGATCCATGACCAGCCGGGGTCGACCCACGGGTTTGCCGCCGACGAGGAGGTCACCACCAGGCGCCGCACACCGTGGCGGCTCATCGCGGCGATGATGGCGCGGGCGCTCGTGGAGTACAGCGTGATGGGCCCGCGGCTGTACCTGGTGCCCAGCACCGAGACCACGGCGTCCGCACCGGCCACCGCGGCCTCGACCTGTGACGGGTCGGTGGCGTCGGCCCGCGCCACCGTCAGGTGGTCGTGGCTGAGCGGGTACGCGCCTGCACGGCGCGTCACGGCGACCACCTCCAGGCCCCACGCCAGGGCCTGACGCACCAGCAGCTCACCGGTCGGGCCAGCGGCCCCGAAGACGACCACACGCATATCTCTCTCCTGTCCACCCAAGTACTATTAGATCACGATAGTCCTATATTCGTACTATTTCAGCAAGGGCCACGTCGTGCGCGACGAGGTGCCCAGCTCACGCCAGTGGGTCTGCGTCGTGGAGCTCCGTCAGCGCGCGGCGGCCTTCTTCGCGGTGGTGAGCGCGATGGCTGCGAAGGCGGCGGTGCCGGCGTGGACCGCGGCCATGACGAGAGGGGGCGAGGCCACGAGGGGCCAGGAGACGTGCGCCGTCGGGTCGACACCCTGGCGGCGCAGGACGCGGGAGGCCCAGAGCCAGTACGGGATGACGACCGTCGGGCTCGTGCGCGCGCCGGTGGTCCATCGCCGGCCGACGGCAGCCTGGGCGAGATGGCCGAAGCCGTGCAGGCCGAAGCCCAGCAGCGTGCTCTGGAACAGGACGGACTGTCCGCGGCTGCGCACACCGTCGGCGCTGGCCGCGGCGATGAGCGCGCCCATGGCGGCGATGCTCGCGTTGACGTGGCGCTGGGTGAGGCCGTGGGCGCGCAGGCCGTCCGGAACCGGGATCCATCGCGGCGCACGAGCCAGGAGCGCGGCGGAGTCCTCGCGCATGGTGAGGAGCTCCTCGACGTCGTTGACGGCCCACGCAGCGAGGAGCCCGACGCAGGCGAGGGTGACGTCGTCGGGCGCGCGGCCCGCGGTCACGGCGCGCACGGTCCGGTCCCCTGCGTCTCGCGAGCGTCGATGAGCGCCACGGCGGCGTCGACGGCGCTCTGGACCGCTGCGGCGTCGGGCTGCTCGTCCTCGAGGAGCGCCTGGTAGTAGAGGGCTCCGGCGAGCACGCGGGCGACCATCTCGGCCTCGACGGCGGCCCCGTGGGCTCCCAGCACCTCCGCAAGGATCCGCCGGCGCCCGCTCCAGAAGGCGTCTAGGTGGGCGCGCACGTCCGGGTCCGGCCATGCGAGGAGCGCGCGGACGAGGGCGCGGCCGTCGCCGTCGAGCCAGGAGGCGAGCTGGTCGGTGAGTGCGCGCAGGTCACCCTCGAGCGTGCCCGTCTCCGGATGGTCGAGCCCCTCGCCGACCTGGGCGGCGAGGTCCGCGACGACGCCGGCGAGCGTTCCCCAGCGCCGGTAGATCGACGTCCTGTGGACGCCCGAGGCGCGGGCGAGCCGCTCCATCGTCATGCCCGCGGCGCCCTCCGAGGCGAGGATGCGGCGCGCGGCGGCGAGGACGGCGTCGCGGGTGCGCGAGGTCCGCCCGCCAGGGCGCACCGTGCCCACTGGTGCGGGCGACTGATCGGGGCTGTCCATGCGAGGATCCTAACGCAACACACGGACGCGTTAGCGTGCCCGCATGACACGCAACTCCCATCTCCTCCACGCCACCCACCTCGTCCACGCGGGCAGCGTCGACCGCACCGGGGGCGCACTTCGCGTGGCGCCGCAACGGCATGCCGCTGCACTCGACGATCGAGGTCTGCGAGCCCGGAAGGCAACTGACGTGGACCGGGACGGCGTCCTGGATCGTGGCCGTGCACCGCAACGCCATCGAGCCGACGGGCTAGGCGCTCACTGGACAAGGTCCCCACCCGGCGCTAGTCGGCCTGGTGCGGCTGCAACCAAGCCGCAAGGCTGTAAAGGGCGCGGAATTCGTGTCAGTACCCGACGGTATGACTGAGCCATGGCCACCCTGAATTCCTCTGAATCCAACCGCCCGTATACACAACCAAGCGTGGAACGCGAGTCCAAACTGCGTCGCCGGCCGGACAAACGAAGAGACCACAACCGGCACGCTGTCGTACGCGGCAAGCTCGAGGCTCTCCTCATCAACCCGCCAGACGGCGGGCGGAGCCGCCGGGTCTACGCCTATGACGACGTGGACTGGGACCTGGTGCACCTGAACAGGAAGCTCACCCTGGCGTGCCCCACCTGCGGGGCACGCCTTGTGGCACACCAGGTCACACCAACCACGCGAGTGTTCAAGCTCTACCCAAAGAGCATTTGCAAGGACGACGTCGTCGAGATCTCAACCGACCCAGCCTCTGTCCGTCCCCATGGCCTCGGTGGCGGCCCTGAGGGCCCTGAGCACAAGTGGGTGAAGAGGCGCCTCGCACGCATCGTTGAGAGCCTCGACCTCGAGGCCATCGTGGAACACACGCCCACACACGGTGACGTGTACCTGCCCGAGAGCGGGATCGTGCTCGAATACCAGCGATGGAACACCGCCCTTAGGGAGAGGACCCGCTCGCGCACGCTGGCGGGCGCCGCAAAGACCATCTGGCTCTTTCCGGAGGATGGGCCGATGCCGGCGCCCGACCAGGTATCCGATCGACGCCGGGCATTTGACCGCGAGGTCCGCCAGCGTGGAGCCATGTATCTCGCAGCGCTCGACAGCAAGACGTACGAGCCGGTTGCCCCCTGGGTTCACAACGCCCCAGATACTTTCCCACTGCTGTTCGTGAGCGGATCAACCGTCCGGTACAACGCAAAGCGCAAGGCGCTCATGGAGTGCCGTATGTCCGCCAAGACCGTCCTTCGCCAGATCGCAAGCGGCGAACGAATCCTCAAGCCTGTACCCGTCTGCACCTTGGACGGCCCGAGGATGGAGACCCGACCTGTCTGGGTTCTGCGATCCGACCTCACCAAGTGGCACGAGGAGCAAAGGCGCCGCCGTGCCGCACTCGCCGAGATCAATGCCCGTAAGGCTACGCCGGCGGCCGGGAACACTGACTCGCTCACGCCCGTGCCTGTGCCCGTACCCGTGGCTCCTACCTCGTCACCGGAGGCGCCGGTGGAGGTGGAGCAGCCGCAGTCGACCGAGTCCGCTTGCCCTGAGCCCCTGGAGCAAGTCAACCCCTGGCTCACACCCACAGCAAGTGACGAGAAGGTCAACCCCTGGCTCGCTACCGTCCCTGCGACACCGTCCGAGACTCCGAAACCCGTCGCACCCATCCCAGAACCTGACTCGCCGGAGTCAGCTGCACCGAGTGAACTAGGAGAACCTGCCCGCCGAAATGTCTGGGATCGCGTCGTTGCCTGGTTCCGCAGACTTTGACCAGCAGGACCAACCAGCGCCCCCCAAGCCCTACCAGCGCTCTGAGGGGATCGTTGACTCCCACCTACACAGGCAGTGTCATGGTCCCGCAGGCATCTCCGAGGGGAACCGCGACCGAGCACCATCTGCACACGCCGTGCACACAAACCAAGGGATTGCTGCCAACTTGAACGAGAAACGAGCCCCGACCAGGACAGAGAACGTGCAGGTCAGAGCCGTGGACATCTGACAGACCGGACGAGAACCTACACGAGCCCTCGTCGTGGAGGCCGCGCGCCTCAGCCGTCGACGCTGTAGCCCTTGAGGGTGATGTCGACGCCCGCCGCCCCGCACTGGAGGGCGACGTCGGAGGCCGCGCGCCCCAGCCCGCGTCCGCCTGAGGAGGCCGCCTCGTCGAGCGCGCCCAGGGCCTCGCGCAGGGAGACCGGCTCCACGCCGTCGGCGTCCGCCGCCGCGGCCCTGAGGGAGCTCGTCGCGTCGTCGAGACGCTGCCGGAGCATCGCGTCCGGTAGGCCGCTCGCGGGCCAGCGGCTCATCGCCGCGGCGTAGTCGTTCCACGCGTGCTCGACGTCGCCGCAGGCCCTCGCCGCGGGCGATCGCCAGGGCCGGGCCGCGACGGCCCACACGACGCCGGCGAGGACGAGGACGACGACGAGCGCGGACAGGCGGCGGAGGGATCGGCGTCGACGACTCACGGCGCCGATTATCACCGCCGTGACCACGCGCCGTGCCGGCACGGAGCACGTCCGCGCGCTGGAGCCGACCGCGGTCGTCGTCGGTCAGGCGATCTCGATGAGGCCGCGGCGCGCCGCCTCGGTGACCGCCGCGGTCCGCGACTCGACGCCGAGCTTGGTGTTGATCCGCAGGAGATGGGTCTTCACCGTGGCCTCGCTGATGTACAGCTCGCGGCCGATCGCGGCGTTCGACAGCCCGCGGGCCACGGCGCGCAGCACCTCTGTCTCGCGCGGCGACAGGGTCACGGGCCCCTCCCCCGTTGCGGCCGCCGCGCCGCGCCCGCGCCGCGCGGCTGCGACGAGCCGGTTCGTCACCGCGGGGCTCAGGGAGGAGCGGCCGAGGGCGGCGGCGCGCACCGCGGCCAGGATGTCCTCCCGGGCGGCGTCCTTGAGGAGGTACCCGATGGCTCCGGCCTCGACGGCTCGCAGGATGTCGCCGTCCGTGTCGTAGGTCGTCAGCACGACGACGCGGGGAGCCTCGGGCTCCGCGAGGATCCGGCGGGCGGCCTCGACCCCGTCGGTCCCGGGCATCCGCAGGTCCATGAGGACGACGTCCGGACGGGCCTCGACGGCGGCGACGACCGCCTGGGCGCCGTCCGAGGCCTCCGCGACGACCTCCAGGTCCGGCTCGCCCGTGAGCATGCCGACGATCCCCGAGCGGACGACGGGGTGGTCGTCGACGACGAGCAGACGGATCGGGGAGGCGGTGCCGGGTCCTGCGCCGGTCGGGATGGGGCTCGTGCTCACAGGGGGATCCTCGCCTCGACGAGCGTGCCCGTCGACCCGTCGGCGTCGGGGCCGTGCGCAGGGTCGACCGTGACGGTGCCTCCGAGCGCCTCGACGCGGGCCCGCATCCCGGTCAGCCCGGTCCCCTCAGCGGTGCCCCGGGTCCCCTGGCCGTCGTCCTCGACGGTGATGACGAGCTCCGCGACGGCGCCGGGGCCCGATGTCGTGACGGCCACGGCGACGTCGTCCGCGCCCGCGTGCCGGGTGACGTTGCTCAACGCCTCCTGAACGACGCGCAGGACGACGACCTGGGTCTCGCGGGGCAGCCCTGTCGGCAGCCCTTCGACGTCGAGCGAGGCGGTCCGCCCGCGGCGGCGCTGCTCGTCGACGAGCCGGGCGAGGGCTGCGGCGAGGTCGCCTGCGAGCAGGTCGGCCGGCCCCTGCCCCGCGACGAGGGCGCGCGCCTCGGCGAGGTTGTCCCGGGCGACCTCCTCGAGCTGGACGAGACGCCGCGCGACGGCGTCGGCGTCGCCGCGTGCGAGCTCGCCGCCCGCGGCCTGCGCGAGCGTGATGACGGAGACGAAGCCCTGGGCGAGGGTGTCGTGGACGTCGCGCGCCCACTGCTCCCGCTCAGCCGTGCGCGCCGCCTCGCGCTCGGCGGCGACGAGCTCGTCCTGGGCGGCGCGCAGGGCCTCGCGGGCCTCGCGCTCCCTGGCCAGGGCCTCGCTACGCTGGCCCGAGACCTCGTAGACCCGCCAGAACCACAGGCCCATGAAGAGGGAGAAGGCGGCGGAGAGGACCCCGTTGACGGCCGCGTCGCCCCAGGTCTCACCGCGGGCGGCGTGGAGCACCAGGGAGATGCCGGCGGAGAAGACGAGCGTGGCCGTCGCTCCGCCCCAGCGGGTCCTCGTGACGAGCCAGAGGACCGGGTAGACGGCGAAGAAGAGGACCGACGCGGACGGGCTCCTCGTCAGCAGGAGCAGGGTGAGGCCCGCGAAGGCCCAGGCGCCCACGAGGGAGGCCACCCGGCGGCCGCCGCTCTCCGGAACGTGGACGCGCCCCAGCCGCCCGAGCCGGTCCTCCTGCAGCGCCCTGTCCCGCTCGGCGGCGCGCGGGTCCTCAGTCAGCACGGCCCCATTCTCCTGCACGGCTCCTCCCCTCAGCGGTCGCCCCGGTCACGTCGTCCGGCGACGACGGCAGCGCCGACGCCGAGCACCAACCAGACCAGGACGATCGCCAGGCCCTTCCCCGTCTCCCAGGACCCGGTGGGCTCGGCGACCTGGAACCCCGAGGGGAGGAGGGATTCCCGCATGAGCTCGGCGGACCAGCGCACCGGCAGCACCGAGGCGGCCGTCACCATCCAGCCGGGCAGCTGAGCCAGGGGGAAGAAGATCCCGGAGACGAACTGGAGGACGAGCACGATCGGCGTGACGACTCCGCTCGCGGCGCGTGCGGTCGGGCGCAGGCGCCCGAGCGCGAGGCCGAGGGCGCTGCAGGTCGCGATCATGAGGAGCGTCGTCAGGACGAGCAGGCCCCAGGCTCGGGGCCCGTCGGGCAGGTCGGTCCCGAGCCACGCCCTGCCGACGGCGAGGAGGAGCGCGGCGTTGGACAGGGCCAGGAACGTGTTCGACGCGCACTTCGCCAGGACGTGCGCCCCGGCCGGCACGGGCTGCACGGCGAGGCGCTTGAGGGCGCCGGACTCCCGCTCGCCGGCGACGTCGACGGCGAGGTTCTGCAGGCACGTGGTGAGGACGCCGGTCGTGATCATGGCCGGAAGGAGGTACTGGGCGTAGGTGATGCCCGCACCGACCTCACCGGGGAAGACGGCGTGGAAGATCGCGAGCATGAACAGCGGGTAGAGGTACTGCATGACGAAGCCGACGGGCTCGCGGACGAACTGCAGCAGGCTCGTGCGGGTCAGGGAGGCGACGGCCGCGAGGGCGCCGCCGGGACGCGGAGCCCGCCGCGTGCGGAAGCGGGCGACGACGGTGGGCGCGGAGGGGACGGTGCTGGTCATGGGGTTCTCCTCGAGGGGGCGGCGAGACGTGGCGGGGGCGGACGCGGGCGGCGCGCGCGTCAGGACGCCGTGGTGCCGGCGGCGTCGACGGACCGCGACTCGTGCGCGGCGACGAGTGCCAGGTAGTGGTCCTCGAGGCTCGGTGGGCGGACCTCCAGCCCGGGCACCTCGCCGTCCGCCCCTGCGAGCCTCGACGTGAGCGCGGCGACGAACGTCGTCGGACGGTGCGTCCGCTCGGCCCGGGGAGCACCGTTCTCGACCCAGGAGACGAGGCACTCGGATCCGGCCGAGCGCCCGAGATCGGCGACGGTGCCGTGCTCGGCGACGCGTCCACCGAGGATGACGGCGACCTCGTCGGCGAGGTGGGCGGCCTCATCGAGGTAGTGCGTCGTGAGGAGGATCGTGGTGCCCTCGTCGCGCAGCCCGGCGACGAGGTCCCAGAACTCGTGACGGGCCTCGGGGTCGAAGCCGGTGGTGGGCTCATCGAGGAAGAGGAGCTCCGGGCGTCCGATGAGGGCGAGAGCCACGTCGAGGCGCCGGCGTCGACCGCCGGACAGACGGCCGGCGCGGGTGCGGGCGTCGTCGGCGAGGCCGACGCGGGCGATGGTGGACGCGACCTCGGCGGGCTCCGCGTAGAAGCGTGCGGAGGACGCGACCGCCTCGGTGACGGTGAGGTGGACGAGGTCCTGGGAGGACTGGGAGACGACGCCGAGGCGGGCGCGCCAGGCGCGACCGGCGCGGCGCGGGTCCTCGCCGAGGACGCGGACCCGACCCCCGTCGGGCCGGCGCAGCCCCTGGAGGATCTCGACGGTCGTCGTCTTGCCGGCTCCGTTGGGGCCGAGGAGAGCCAGGACGGTGCCGGTGGAGACGGTGAGGTCGAGGCCGCCGAGCACCCGCTTCGGGCCGTAGGACTTGGTGAGCCTGCTGACCTCGATGGCCGGTCGGACGGTCGTGTCGTTCATGGTTCCAGCCTCGGCGTCGGGACCGCGCGCCGGTAGCGACCGGACGGCTCACACGGCTGTCCACCGATCGGTGGACACGGGGCCTCAGGCCTCGACGAGGATGGTGACCGGCCCGTTCAGCTGGGTCTCGATGTCCATGTGGGCCCCGAAGCGGCCGGTCGCCACCTCCAGGCCCCGCTCGCGCAGGTCGCCGACGACGGCGTCGACGAGGGGCTCGGCCACCTCACCGGGCGCCGCGGCGTTCCAGGACGGCCGCCGGCCCTTGCGGACGTCGGCGTAGAGCGTGAACTGGCTGACGACGAGGACCGGGGCGCCGAGGTCCGTCACGGACACCTCGCTCCCCCGCTCGCCGTCGGAGGCCGGGCCCTCGAAGAGGCGCAGCTCGGCGATCTTCCGCGCGACCGTCGCCACCTGCTCGGGGCCGTCGTCGTGCGGGGCGCCGACGAGGACGAGGAGGCCGGGCCGGGTGATCTCGCCGACGACCTGCGGGCCGCGCCCGGCGCCGTCGTCGACGCGGACGGCGGCCCGGTCGACACGCTGGAGGACGGCGCGCATCAGCGCCGCCGGCCGCCGTCGTTCCCGCGGCCGCCGCGGCGGTTCGGCCGGGTCTGGCTCGAGCCGTCCGTGCGGCGCACGCGCGAGCGGACCCGCACGGGCTTGTAGTAGTCGAGGGCGGGCCGGACGTCGGCGAGGTAGACGGCGTTCGCGACGAAGCCGAGCAGACCGAGCATCGAGCCGGCCCCGAGGAGCAGCACGACGAGGAAGCCGGCGGCGTTGACGCCCAACCAGAAGCCCTTCGTGCGCTTGTCCGCGGCGACGAAGTGGTCCGCCGGGCGGCGGATGACGTCGATGAAGGCGAGGACTCCCACGAGGATCGCCGCCCACTGCAGCGCGAGGTACGCCCAGTGGACGAGCAGCTGGGTGTACATGGCGAGGGTGGCGAGGACGTTCACGCTGGCCACCCTAACGGCGCGTCACGAGTCAGTGGAGAAGCGACTTGCGGAGTCCCTCACCCGGCCGCTGGGCCGGGCTCACGGTCGCGCGCCCCTCCGGGGCCACGAGGAGCTCCTGGGCGGCGTCGACGCGACCGAGCACCTCGGGTGCGGCGCCCTCCTCGAGCTCGGCGGGGTCCTCCGTTACCTCGACGGTGAGGGCCGCGTCGGCGGGGGCGCCCCGCTTGATGAGGGCCAGGGCCATGGGGCCGAGGTCGTGGTGACGGGCCACGGAGGTCACCGTGCCGACCTTCTTCTCCCCCAGGCGCACGACGGCGCCCGGCAGCGGCAGCTCGCCGGCCATGCCGTCGAGCTGGAGGACGGTGAGGCGGCGCGGTGGACGGCCGAGGTTGAGGGTGCGGGCGATCGTCTCCTGGCCGGGGTAGCAGCCCTTGGCGACGTGGACGGCGGTGCGCAGCCAGTCGAGCTCGTGCGGGATGGCGCGGGCGTCGACCTCGCGGCCCCAGCGGGGGCGGCCGGCCTCGACGCGCAGCGCCTCCCAGGCGAGCGAGCCGGCGAGCGAGCGCGACGCACCGGGGCGGGCCGGGGCTCCGCGGAGGAGGCCGACGGCGACGGCCTCGACGCGGTCCTCGGGGACGAGGACGAAGCCGGCCCGGTAGCCGGTGCCGGGGTGCGGGCGGTCCAGGCCGACGTCGTAGCTGGTGCCGCCCTCCGTGACACCGGGCCACGGGTCGCGCCAGGTGCCCAGGCGGGCGTCGGCGGCCGTCGCGGCGGCCTCGAGCGCGTCGATCCCCTCGCCCATGGCGCCGAGGGCGACGACGTCCGGCAGGACGGTGACCTCCACGCGCAGCATGAAGCGCATGGAGCTGAGGAAGGCGGCGAGGGACTCGGCGGCGCCGGACTCGGTGACGAGGAGGAGGCGCGCGCCGTCGTCGAGGGCGGCCACGGCGTGGCTGAGGTGGCCCTGGGCGTCGAGGAGGAGGGTCTCCGCGCCGCCGTCTCCCGGCGTCAGCCCGGTGAGGACCTGGCTGGACAGGGTGGTGAGCCAGGACAGGCGGTCCGGGCCGGTGACGGCGACGACGTCGCGGGCGAGCGCGCTCACCGCGCGGCCGGCCTCGAGGGCGTTCTGCTCGCGCAGGGGGCTGCCGTAGTGGGCGGGGACGGGCGCGTCGACGTCGCCCTCCGGGTTGGGGGCGGCGCCGTCGCGGTCGAGCAGCGGGCTGCGGCGCATCAGGCCCCGGTCCCCTCGGAGGACTCAGCGGCGTCGTCCTCGCCCTTCGCGCCGTCGACGAGATCGGCCCCGGCACCGACGCGCAGGGCCTCGTCCTCGGCGATGGCGCTGCGCAGCGCCGCACCCGGCGCGTTGGCCGGATCATCCGGGTCCTCGACCCGGCCGAGGCGGCCGGAGGCGTAGGTCTTGAGCTCCTTCTCGCCGAAGGCGGCCATGTCCTGGGTCCACATGAGGTCCCCCTGGACGAGGCCGAACATGCGGGTCATCTCGGTGACCTCGGCGGAGGTGCGGGTGCGGCCGACGGCCTGGGTGGCGACGTTGGCGCGCGGCCCCTGGATCCAGCCCTCCCAGACGGCGACGTGGCCGGCGGGGTCGTTGCTCACGAGCTCGAGGGTCGTGACGGGGGTCTTGGTGTCGGCGTCGTCGGAGTCGGGGGTCTCCTGGCCGACGGGACGCCAGTAGGTCGTCTCGGTGGACCACACCTGGGCGGGGGTGATGCGCTCGGCGCCCTCGAGGCCGGGCATCTCGAAGTCGAGGTTCTCGCTCCTGGTGGCGTCCAGGGTCCAGATCGTCGTCGTCTGGCGGACGTAGGGGCCGCCGTCGTGGTCGAAGGTCATCTCCTGGTAGACGGCCTGCTCGGGCACCGTCTCGCCGTAGGTGAGGATGCCGTAGCCGCGCCAGGTGCCGATGAGCCAGGCGAGCGGGTAGATCTCGGGAGACAGGTCGTCGGGGAGCGTGAAAGCCATGTCGGCAGGGTACGTGGCCGGGCGTCGGCGACGCCGTGTCGGGCGGCACGATCCCGCTTCGCCCTCGGCTCAGACGCGCCTCAGACGAGGGCCGTGAGGCCCCAGGAGAGGAGAGCGGCGACGGCGCCCGCGGCGGGCAGGGTGACGAACCAGGCGAAGGCGATCCGGCCGACGGTCCCCCAGCCCACCTGGCGGCTGCGCGGCGCGAGCCCGGCGCCCGTGATGGCCGCGGCGGCGGTGCACGTTGTCGAGACGGGGGCGCCGCCGACGAAGGCCGCGACGTAGAGGACGACGGCGCTCACCGACTGGGCGACGAAGCCCTGGGAGGCGTCGATCGGGGCGATGTCACCGCCGAGGGTGCGGATGATGCGCAGCCCGCCCATCCAGGTGCCCGCGGCGAGCTCCGTGGCGCCGCCCGCGAGGAGCGTCAGGAGGATGACGCCCATCGTCTTCTGGGCGTCCTGGAGGCCGTGGCCGAGCGCCATCATCGCGGAGGAGACCGCCTCGGTGAGGCAGAAGCGCGTCATGGTGCGCCCGTAGGGCTGGGCGGCGAGCCAGGTGCGCAGGAGACGGATGAGCGACCAGGCGGCGAGGAGCCCGATGAGCGGCGAGAGGACCATGGGGGCGACGACGATCTGCGGGAGGCGCTCCCAGTGGACGTGCGCTCCCCCGGCGAGGCCGGCGCCCGCGAGCGCGCCGATGAGCGCCTGCGAGGAGGAGGACGGCAGGCCCCTCCACCAGGTCGCGAGGTTCCAGGCGAGCGCCCCGACGAGGGCGGATCCGGCGATGAGGAGCCCGCGCACCCCGACGACGTCGTCGACGTCGACGATCCCGGAGCCGACCGTGAGGGCCACCTGCGTGCCCAGGAGCGCGCCGAGGAGGTTGAGGACGGCCGCCATGACGAGGGCGCCCCGCGTCGTGACCGCGCGGGTTGCGATCGTGGCGGCGACGGAGTTGGCGGCGTCGTGGAAGCCGTTGGTGAAGGCGAAGCCCAGGGCGATGACGACGACGGTCCCGGTGAGGAGGGTGGTGCCCACGGCGGCTCAGCCCTCGCGCATGGCGAGCAGCTCGAAGGCGTCGGCGGAGGCCTCGAGGCGCTCGAGGACCTCCTTGACCTTGACGAGGCGGATCGCGTCCGTCTCGGTGGCGAAGAGCTCGGCGATGGCGGCGCGGTAGACGAGGTCGGCCTCGTTCTCGAGGGAGTTGATATCGACCCAGTACTCGCGCAGGGAGGAGGCGGTGCGCAGGGAGGGCAGGGCCGCGGAGGTGAGCTCGGCGCAGCGCTGGAGGATCTCGACCTGACGGGTGCAGGCGGGAGGGAGGGCCCCGACCTGGTAGAGGACGACGGCGTCGCCGGCCTCGTCGACGTAGTCGATGCAGTCGTCGAGGAGTCCGCCGATGCGACGCAGGTCCTCGCGGTCGACGGGGGTGACGAAGGTGTCGGCGACGAGTCGCTGGAAACCGAGGTGGATCTCATCGGCCTCGGACTCGACGGCGTGGAGCTGCTCGCGCAGCTCGGGGCGGTCGTTGAGGTCGGCGGCGGCGACGCGGGCGATGAGCGCGCAGCTCTTCTCGAGGTGGGCCGCCAGCTCGACGAGGGCGTGCAGGAGCTCCGCGTCATTGTTGCGGGGGCGCAGGCGCACGCTGACTCCTCGGATCTCAGTGGGTCTCGGTGCCCGGCGGGGCCGTCCCCGGCGCGCTGGCCGACCGGGAGGTTAACGCACGAAGGTGAACAGGTTGCCCGGGCGCGTCGGGCGCCCTCCACGGGCCGCTACGGAGGCGCTGCGGGACCGTCCGCGGCCGCCCGGACCAGGGCACCCGGACCAGGGCACCCGGACGCGGTCGCCCGGGCCCGGTCGCCCGGGTGCGGGCAGGCTCGCGGGGTGGGACGCGGCTGCCCGCAGCGGGACGCGGGCAGCCCGCCCGGGCAGCAGGCCGCCCCGCCGCGAGCGGTGCTCGGGGCGGGGCGGAAGGAAGGACGTCGGGCCGGAGAGCGCCAGTCGGCGCGAATGCCGCTCGTGGCGGCTTGAGTTGGAGCCCGGGGCCCGTCGCGACCCGACGTCGCGAACGAGGATACAGGCGGGCGGGGCCGAGGACGAACGCGTCCGCCCGCCGCGGAGGCGGGAAGCACGGCCGACGCCGTCGGCGTTCCCCCGGAGGGCGGGGCGGGCCCCGGAGGGCACCGACGCGGTCCGGGACGTGCAGGCCGGGACGCGGCGGGGCGCCGTCGTCCCTCCCGGGCCGGTGGTCAGTCCTCCTCGGGCGGGTCGAGGCGGTACCCGACGTTGCGGACCGTCCCGATGAGGTGGTCGTGCTCGGTGCCGAGCTTGGCGCGCAGGCGCCGGATGTGGACGTCGACGGTGCGCGAGCCGCCGATGTAGTCCTCGCCCCAGACCTCATCGAGGAGCGCCTCGCGCGTGAGGACGCGGCCCTGGTTGAGGGTGAGGTACTTGAGGAGCTCGAACTCCTTGTACGTGAGGTCGATGATCTGGCCCCGGATGCGCGCCGTGTAGGCGGTGACGTCGATGATGAGGTCGCCGACCTCGATGCGGTCCTCGTCCTCGACCTCCGGGACGGGGGCGCGGTGGCGCAGGAGGCGCAGGCGGGCGGAGAGCTCGGCGGGGCTGGCCGCCGCCATGACGAAGTCGGCGACGCCCCAGTCGGACTGGACGACGGCGGCGCCGCCCTCCTCGAGGACGAGCAGGACCGGGGCGCAGTCCATGGGGCCGGTGAGGAGCTGGCACAGGGCGCGGGCGCGCATGAGGTCGCCGCGGGCGTCGAGCATGACGACGTCGGCGTCGTCGATGGCGGAGTAGGAGGCGGGGGTGGGGGCGCGGCAGTCGACGTGCGAGTCGAGGAAGGAGGCCGAGGGCAGGACGTCCGCGACGTCGGCCTCATGAGTGAACATGATGATGCGCACGGCGGCTCGCTCCTTCCGCCCCGGCCTGCGGGGACCCGCTCAGTACACCACAAACGCCCATGACCGATGTGCGACGATGCGCTCCGTGGACACGACAGGCACAAGACAGGCTCCGAGCGCGGCGGACTACGGGACGCGCCGCGGCGGCAACCGGCCCGTCGAGCCCGGCCTGGCCGACCCGGGCTGGACCCGCCTCGCCTTCGCCTGCCTCGTGCCCGTCCTCCTCGCCGTGACGGCGCCGCTGCCCGTGGCCGTGCGCCTCGCGCTCGTCGTCGTGCTCGTACCGCTCACCGCGCAGGGCTGGCCGGCGCTCGTCCGCTCGAGCCACGACCATCGGGCCACGACGGTCGTCACCCTGACCGGGCTGGCGGCGGCGCTGGCGGTGGCGTGGCGGCACGACTTCGGGGCCGCGGGCCTCGTCATGGCCTTCTCCGTGCTCGGCTCCTTCATCGCGCAGATGACGCGGCACGACGGGCGAGAGGAGCTCGTCGAGGACCTCTCGGCGACGGTGACGGGGAACCTCGTCGTCGTCTCCGGGGCGGGCTGGTGCGCGCTGGCGCCGGGGACGGCGGACCCCGCGGTCATCGTTCCGTGCGCGATCGCGCTGCTCACCGGGGCCCTGCTGACCACCCTCGAGGTGCGCGCGACGATCCTCGAGGCGCTCACCGTGGCGGTGCCGGCGCTGGTCGCCGCCGTGGTCGGCGGCGTGCTGGCGCTGGTCGGCTTCTTCGGTGCTGCCCACACGGGGGCGACGGCGGCCCTGCAGTCCGCAGGCGCGTGCCTGCTCGTGGGGCTCGTGGCCGGGGTCCTCATGGCGGCGGCGAACCGGGTGCTGTGGACGCACCGCTGGGTGCCCGGCGGCCGCGCGGCGGTGGCGAGCGCGATGGTGCCGATCCTGGCGCTGGGCGCACCGGTCTACGCGATCGCCCGCCTCATGGGCGGCTTCGTCGCCGGCTGACGGCGCTCTCCCCCTCCCCTTTCCCCGAGATCGGGACGTCCTGACCGCGAGATCGGGACATCCTGACTCTGAGATCGGGACATCCTGACTC
>SKEM01000757.1_pt1 | contig 18626 bp, 10 predicted proteins | sample 4826731 | NCBI WGS metagenome assembly SKEM01 (sample SAMN11008809, study PRJNA524170) | human gut metagenome | biome: Human fecal sample; material: Feces; isolation source: fecal sample from pouch patient p37 | host: Homo sapiens | place: Israel: Tel-Aviv | collected 2015-07-27
CGCGGTCCTGGACACCAAGCATCCGACGACACCCCACAACCAGCCTCCCACAAGCATCACCGCTACACGAAAAATTGCTTACACCCTATGACACTGCCGTGTTATTGGTTATCGACAGTGAAGTCGGGGCTGTCGATGCCGGATTTGGCGCGGATGCTGGCCCAGTCGTCGGGCGGTGTGAAGCGCCTGCCTGTTGGGGAAATGTTCGAAATTCTCTGGGATGAGGGTGCATTCCCGTACGTAGTGACTGTGTTTATTGCGATGCTCGTGAGCGTTGTTCTCTGCTTCTTTGCTTTCGGCATGCTGCTTCGTGAGTACTGTGAACGATCCCTGGCTCTGCGAGAGCGAGATGGTATTGCAAAGTGGATGTCTGATCATTTGCCGGTACCGGGGAAGTTGGTTACATGTATTGCGGTCGTTCTAGCCTGCGTTCCCTTTGCCGTCATCATGTTTTATTGCCACACTCAGCAGCCGTTGCTCACATGAGGGACTGCTAGGTGATGGCGTCGTTGGTTCAGTAGGATCGCGAGTTGTCCCCGCGCGACTGTCCGCGTGGGGACAACCGTGTGCGATGATAGTGGGGTTCTTGGCGGGGATACCGCCGCGTTTTATGAGGTAGACCGTGAGAGGTGGCGTCGTGTCGGATCGCAGACTGGCCTCGACTATCACGGTGGGCGGTGCGACGAACGCGGGAACGTTTGAGGCGGCCGAGCTGATGGTTTCCGGCATGAGCGCGCGCGAGGCGAGCGACGTCTTGTTCGAGCAGAACCTGGTGGTCGCGGGCTCGGAGTCTACGCGGCGACGCTTGGCGAGTGCAACGACGAAGCACCTGTCGTTCCTGGAGGATGACGCCCTCCGATTCGTCGCCAGTCGCGAGTACGGATGGGAGCTTGTCATGTGGCTGGCTCTCGTGACGGAGTCCTACGTGTTTGCGGCGTGCGCGCGAGAGGTTGCCTGGCCACGTCTGGTCGTCGATGAGGCACCGCTGACCTCGTCGGACATCGACGACTTCGTGGAGCACCAGCGCAGGGTGGATCCCGCGATGTCAACGCTGACGGTGAAGAGCGGGCAGAAAGTGCGCTCGGTGTTTCTGCGCTGCATGCGAGATGTGGGTTTCATCGACGAGGCCGGGGCTGCTTTGCCGGTAGTGATTCCCGTGGGGGTTGCCCGCTTGGTGAACGCGGCTCCGCAGCCGTGGGGTTGGCCGATGCGGGAGTCGTTCCCGGTCGCGCAGTTCCAGTTTGATGTCCTCGGCTGACAGATATTCGGGAAATTGTGACGCAGGAGCCATGATTGGGCTCGAATTGTGGGTGGCCTGCGGTACGGTATGAGAAGCCCGGTGAGGGGCGCTGCGCGAGAGGAAGGTACGGTCGGTGTCGAAGCGTGGGGCGTATCTGGATTCGCTCAGGGAGACCTTTAATTGCGCCTTCCGGGTGCTCACGTCGGAGCGCTTTAAGAAGATGGAGGGCTTGGGCAACGAGGTCCCTTTCTTCATTCTCCGCTACAAGCCGGAGTGGGAGCCGACTGTCGACGAGGAGCTCTCGCGGATGCGTCGCCGCCTGCGCGAGGAGCGCTACCGCCTGGCCGATGTCGACGTGTTTGCGCTCGCGGTGGACATGTGGAAGGCATCGCCGTTCTTTGATCAGATGCTGGCGATGGAAGACGGGTTGCCTCCAGAGACGTTCCGGAATGCCCTGAGTGACGTGATTGACGTTGAGGGTTTGCTCGCGCCCGCCATTAAGGAGGCTGTGGACGAGGCCGGGGGAGAGGACAGTGTTGACGCCATCCTGCTCTCCGGGGTGCACCATCTGTTCCCGCTCGTGCGCACGCATTTGCTGCTGAGCTGCCTGCAGCCCCTGCTGGGGCGTGTGCCGCTGGTTGTGACCTTCCCGGGGTCGTACCATCAGTCGCCGTCCACTCATTCTGCGCTCGTCCTCTTCGATCAAATCTCCCAGGATAACTACTACCGAGCTTTCGATTTGGTGGACTTCTCGCTTACTCTAGAACCGTCGGCGAACTGAAAGACAAAGGTGTGACGCATGGACATGAAGGGTCTGTACGCGAAGGATATTTTCCGGTCGATCGACGGTGTCGTCAAGGCTGATGACGTTTCGAAGGTCGCTTCCGAGGTCGACGAATATGTTATGACGAAGGAGATCCGCGACGGCTTAGCGGATATCGTGGGTGCCTGGAACCAGGTCGATGCCCCGTCGAACGGCGTGTGGATTTCGGGTTTCTTTGGGTCGGGTAAGTCGCACCTGCTGAAGATGCTGTCCTACCTGCTCGGTGAGCAGGTAGGCAACCAGCCGGTGACCCGTGAAGACGTCGAACGTGCTTTCGAGCAGAAGGTCGCGGGCGACGAGACGACCATCGCGGACCTGAAGAGGAGCATGCATACGCCCACGCGCGCGGTTCTCTTCAATGTCGATGCGAAGGACAACAAGGCGTCGCGCGAGCGCGGCTCGGCGATGATCGAGGTCTTCTACAAGGTCTACTTTGAGGCGCGCGGTCTGTACTCGAAGGATCTGGGAGTCGGTGCGCTCGAGCGTGACCTGGACGATCGGGGTGAGCTGGCGCGTTTCCGCGAGGCCTACCAGGAGGAAGCTGGGCCCACCTGGGAGGTCGGACGTGTCAACACTGTCTTCTCAGAGGCAGTTGTCTCGAAGGCCCTGTCCCGCCTGGGCTATCAGGTGGATCATCCCTTCCGCAGCTATCGGGAGCAGCTGAACCTGTCGGCTGAAGCCTTCGCGCAGGACGTCGCTTCGTGGCTGGATCGCCAGGAGCCTCACCAGCGCATTGCCTTCTTCGCTGATGAGGTCGGCCAGTTCATCGGCGACGACTCGCAGCTGATGCTGAACCTGCAGACCATCACGGAGCAGCTGGCGACGCATTGCTCCGGTCGCGCCTGGGTGTTCGTGACCTCGCAGGAGGAACTGAGCGGGATCATGAAACAGATGGACGAGCGCCGAGGCATGGACTTCTCGAAGATTCAGGGGCGCTTCGCGATCACGGTGAACTTGTCGACGCAGGAGGTTGCGGACGTGATCGCTCGCCGCCTCCTGACGAAGAGTGAGCAGGGGGTCTCGGAGCTGGACGCCATGTGGCAGCGTCTCGGCGCGGGCTTCCCGTCGATGTTCCGTTTCCCGGAAGGGACGAAGAAGTACGACAACTACCTGACGAGGGATAGCTTTGTCGCAAAGTACCCGTTCGTGGACTACCAGTTTGAGATGTTTACGCAGGCCATGAAGGGCCTTTCAAACAGCGATCTCTTTACTGGGCGTCATCCATCGACAGGGGCGCGTTCGCTGCTCGGTGTGTGTCAGCAGATCGCGCAGGAGCTGACGGGTGACGAGCTGGGCACGGTCGCGTCGTTTGATCGCTTCTACGACGGCATCGCGGCGATGCTCAAGTCGGATGTGAAGGACAATATCGGGCGCGCTGCTCAGGACTCACACACGCGAGACCCCTTCACGATGAGCGTGCTGAAGGTTCTTCTGCTCGTTCGCTACGTGGAGTCCTTCCAAGCGTATCCGCGTAATATCGCGGTCCTGCTGCGTCGCTCACTGGATGAGGATGCGAATCTCCTTGAAGCACGCGTCGAGCGTGCGCTTCGTATCCTGTCGGATCAGGTGTACGTGCAGCGTCAGGCGGACGGTACCTACGCGTATATGACGAATGAAGAAAAGGAAGTTCGTCGAGAGATCCGTCAGATCACCGTGGAGTCCAGGGAGATTTCGGATCTGCTACGCGCGGATATCCGTAAGCATGTTGGTACCTCTGTGACGAGCTTCGTATATCCTGGAACGAACCGACGCATGGGTGTTTCCCTGTTCGTTGATGGGCGCCGCGAACAGGCCGAGCCGCTTGTGATTTCTGTGTTCACACCGCAGTCCTCCCTGGACGAGGAAGGCATCCGCCATGAGAGCGGCCTTCGCCGTGACACCCTTTCGTTGGGCCTGGATATCAGCTCCGAGATCCTCGAGGACGTGCGTATCTTCTGCCAGACTGAGGAGTATGTGAAGCGCCAGGCGGGCGCGGCCTCTGGCCTGCGTAAGCGCATCATCCTGACGCACAAGGAAGACAATGAGCAGCGTCGTCGAGTGATCGGCGAGGCCGTGAAGGATGCTCTTATGCGGGCGTCGTTGTTTGTTGCTGGTGAGGAAGTGAAGACGGGCACAGCTAAGACGCCGGCGGACGTGATTGAGCTGGGGTTGACTCGTCTTGCCCAGAAAGTCTATACACGCATCGAGGATGCGAAGCCGCTGGCGAGCCTTAAGGACGGGCAGATCGCATCCTTCCTGCGCGATCAGGAGGATGCAACGCTGGACGTCGACCCGGGCGTGGATATCGCGCAGCGTTTGGCGGGCGAGTGCGCCCAGTGGGTGGAGCAAGCGCGCGTGCTCAACGGCCAAAATGTGTTCGTGAAGAACGCGATCGAGTATTACGGTCAGGCCCCCTTCGGTTGGGATAAGAACGCGGTCCTGGCCATCGTGGCGACGGCCCTTCGACGGGAGCTGCTTGAGGCCCTCGAGAACGACAGGCCTCTCGCTCGCACGGAGCTGGAGGGGGCTTTGCGCGACGTGAACCGCCAGGGGCGGGTGCTACTGCAGAAAAAGAAGCACCTGGATCGCGCCGCGCTCCTGGATTTCCAGCGTTTTGTGGGCCAGTTTGTCCCGGGGGAGTCCCCGCAGGATGGCCCTTCGCGCGTCCGCGCGGTCGAGGTCAAGGCTGCTGAGTGGGCGAGGCTGCTCAAGGGATACAGGTCCGACTGGTACAGCTTTGATGACGAGGTTGTGGAGGCCCTCGACCTGCTGACGCCGCTCACGACGACGCAACACACCGAAGAGGAGATGCTCGCCCCGCAGATCCGCGGCGGATTCGACGATCTGATCGAGATCGTCGACGAGTTCCTCATGCCCTACCGGGAGTTCGTGGAGGAGCACGAACAGGAGCTTCGCGATGCGTTGGGGGAGGCAGACAGCCTGTCGTTCTTCGAGCTCACGGAGGACGGCAAGCAGGCGATCGATGAGCTTCGAAAGCTTGCGGGTGACTCGAGGCTGTACGTGCGTACGCAGGAAATCGCTCCGCTGGTTCGGCGTATCGACGCGGCGCGTCGCGCGCTGGTGCAGGCACAGCGTGACAAAGTGCTGCGACGCATCGACGAGGCCGTAGCGAGTATTCGCGGCTCCTCCGAGTTCAAGGCCGCGTCGGAGGGAGCTCGGCTGAGGGTTGATGCAGAGATGGAACGACTCTGCGCCGAGGTGAATCGGGTGTCGAGGCCCGGTCATGCGGAGGAAATCGGCCGTCAGCTCGATCAGCGTGTGGATCGCCTCTACGCTGAATTGGTCGAGTCGGCGACGCCCGAGGAGCGCCCGAACGCAGACGAGCCGACGGAGCCGGCCAAGAGGCCGACGATCGTACGTGTGGCTGATTTGCTACCCAAGACGAACGGCCTCCTGTCGACGCCGGATCAGGTCAACGAGTACGTCGAGCGTGTTCGTGAGCAGATGCTCACTGCGGTGAACGACGGCAAGCAGCTGCGCCCCTGAAGGAGTAGGCAATGAACACCTCAGCGTTGGAGTCCCTGGCGTCAGCCTCGCGCGAGCGCCTCATCGAGATGTCTGTGGCGGCGATCGAGCGCAAGATGGCCGACCCGCTTCTGAGCGACGCCGACCGCGCGCGCCTGACCCAGGCTGTCGACAAGCATGCCGAGGCCGGTGGCAACCGGGTGATGGGTGCCGCGAAGGTGGTCGCCTACTCGTGGTTCAACCGCCTGACTGCCCTGCGTTACATGGACGCGATGGGCATTTCAGGAAATTACGGAGTCGTCACTCCGGCTGAGGGATCGGGGACGGGTGTTCCCGAGTGCGTGCAACGCGCTCGCGGGGGTGACTTCGACCGACACGTCGGAGAGGACGCGCGAGCGCGAGTAGCGCAGCTGCTGTTCGACAACCGAGACTTGGATGCATACGTCCTGCTGCTCCGCGAGTACTTCACCTCGTGGCACCAGGTCATGCCGGGCATGTTCCCGGAGGCGGATGACTGGACGAACCTGGTTCCGCCGACGGACCTCCTGTCGGCGGGTGAGTCCGTGCGCGCCGACATCGTGGCGGCGATCGGCCCCGAAGAGTCCGGGCGCATGGATGTTGAGGTGATCGGCTGGCTCTATCAGTTCTACATTTCAGCTCGTAAGCAGGAGATTAACGAGTCGAAGGCCAAGATCGACAAGGATACGTTGGCTCCCGTCACGCAGCTGTTCACCCCGCACTGGGTGGTGCGCTACCTGGTGGAGAATACGCTGGGGAAGCAGTGGCTGCGTGCCCACCCGGACTCGGCGCTCCGGGAGAAATTCGAGTACCTGGTGACCCCTGCCGAAGGACAGGCGGACCAGGGTCTGGCGATCGCCAACCCCGAGGACTTCCGCGTCATCGACCCTGCCTGCGGCTCCGGGCACATGCTCACCTATGCGTTCGACGTCCTGTGGCGCATCTATAAAGAGGCAGGATACCCGAGCAGGCGGATCACCCGTCTGATCCTGGAGAAGAACCTGCATGGGGCGGACGTGGATGGTCGCGCGGCGCAGCTCGCCTCCTTCGCCCTAATGATGAAGGTCGTCGAGTATGATCCAGGATTCTTGGGGCGCATCGAACGCCAGAGCCAGCTAGGCGGCGAGACCTCGTGGCGTGGGCCCAGGATCGTTCATGTTCAGTCCGTGAAACTCGATGAGCTGAGCCCCGCAGAGATTGCGGATACCTCCGGGGACGGAGTCTCCCTCGGCATGTCTCAGCTGATCGAGCAGCTCCGCCACGCCGACACCTACGGTTCTCTCATCCGTGTGCCCGAGGGTGCGTCTGCCCTGTTCCGCGAGATCGCGCGCCGCATCGAAGCGGGGGAGAGACAGCAGGTGCTCGACGGCGCGGACAGTGAGGAGTGGCTGCGCGCCGCCGACATGTGCGAGATCCTCGAGGACGGGCGCTACACGACCCTGATCGCAAATCCGCCGTATTTAGGCATGAGAAAGGCAAAGGACCCGCTCAAGCGGTTCGCGAACAAACACTACAAGTGCAGTTCCACAGACCTGTGCACGATGTTTATCGAGCGTGCTGCTTCTCTCGCTCAGCGTCGTGGCGCGATCGGTATGATCACGATGCATGCGTGGATGTTCCTACCCGCGTATCGGGATCTGCGTCCCTGGATGCTCTCTTCTATGACCATCGACTCGATGGCGCATCTAGGTCCACGTGCATTCGACTCGATCGGGGGGGAGGTTGTTCAGACGACCGCATTCGCGACGACGAATGTGGCCTGTGATGCTAATCGTGTCGGGGTGTACCTGCGCCTGGTGGATGGGCACAATGAGGCGGAGAAAAAGCGGCTGCTCCGTGAGGCAGCTACGAATGGTGCTCACAGGTTGCGATTCGAGACCTCCGTGGCAACCTTCGCGCTTATCCCGGGGCGACCCGTCGCGTATTGGGCTAGTCGCCAGATGCTTAACGCTTTTGAAGCGGACGTCCCGTTGGGCAATGTCGCACCTGCGAAGCAGGGACTCGCAACCGCCGATAATGAGCGATTCCTGCGGCAGTGGTTCGAGGTAAGCGGCGACCGCTCGTACATGCAGGCCCGCGATCGCGAGGATGCCCGGGCCAGCGGAGCACGCTGGTTCCCGCACAACAAGGGCGGTGAGTTCCGTAAGTGGTGGGGTAACCAAGACTACGTTGTCAATTGGGAAGATGATGGTCGAGAGATCCAGTCACTCGTCGATCCAAAGACTGGAAAGCAGCGTTCACGCCCGCAGAACACCGATTGCTACTTCCGTCCCTGTGTTTCCTGGTCGCGTGTCTCATCGGGAGAGCTCTCCGTTCGTTTTTTCAGGCAGGGAAGTACACCGAATGACGTTGGTCCGGTTATCGTTGCTGAACGAGATAAGCTGCTTAAAATTGCTTCAATGAGCAACTCGGCAATCGCAACGGGATTCCTTGCTGTTATGGCACCTGGAACGCACTTCGAGGTTGGTCAGGTAAATAACCTCCCGTGGATCGAACCTGAGTCCTTCGATTCTGCGGGTGTCGAGCGGTTAATCGATATATTCCGCTCCGATTGGGACTCGCGGGAGACCTCGTGGGACTTCGCTCGGCCGCCCTACCTGCGCGGCGGGCACTCGCTGCTCCAGGATGCCTTCGACGACTGGCATTGCCGCAGCTGCGAGACCGCGGAGGAAGCACGTCGCCTAGAGACGGAGAATAACCGCTACTGGGCCGACGTCTACGGCCTCGCGGACGAGGTGGAGGTTGACGTCCCCCTCTCGCGGGTCTCCCTCACCTGCAACCCGCGATTCGCCTTCGCTCCCACGAAGGGAGCGCCCGAGCGCAGCGAGGAGGAGTATCGCTGGCTGCACTACCAGCGCAGCGCGCGCGAACTCATCTCATGGGCCATCGGCGTCACGATGGGCCGCTACAGCGTCGACGTGCCCGGACTCGTGCTAGCCGACCAGGCTTCGTCCCTTGACAACTTCCGCGCCCGTGTCGCTGAGCCTCGCCTCCAACCCGACGACGACGGTATCATTCCCGTCACCGGCGGCGCTTTTGACGACGACGCCTCGCGCCGCGTCAAGGCCGTGCTGCGCGTAGTCTTTGGAGCCTCCGACCTGGGCGACAACATCGAGTTCCTCACCCGCTGCCTCGCCGTCAAGCCTGGCAGCTCGACTGCGGAGTTCGTCTCGCCGGTGATCCCTGCGGATCCGGATCGCGCGCTCGAGGACTACATGGCGAAGTCCTTCACCGCCGACCATCAGAAGGACTACAGCGGTCGCCCCGTGTACTGGTCCCTCGAGTCACCGAAGGGTACGTTCCGGGCGCTCATCTACCTGCACCGCTACACGCCCGATACGGTCGGACAGGTTCTCACCAAGTATGCGGCCCCCTTCGTCGATCGACTCAGGGCCGAATCGGAGGCTGTCGGACGCGAGCGCGATGCCGTGACTGGCGACGATAGGAAGGCTGATCGCGAGCGTGCCCGCATCGACAAGAGGCGTGCGGAGATCGATGCGCAGGTCGCGGAGGTTCAGGGCTTCATCGACTCTGTTCTGCAGCCCCTCGCTCAGCGTCGCATCCACCTGGACCTGGACGATGGTGTGCGCATCAACCGCCTCAAGCTCGCCTACGGCTGGCGCTCGGACCTGAAGGACCTCCCGCAGCTGGCAATCGGTGCTGCCACGACGGAAGTCAAGAAGGGAATCACGACTGACCTGAAGTGGGCCCGCAGGGAAATCAAGAAGAACAACGTGTGGTGGTCCTGACAGTGCCCCTACCCCGTGGGACACTGGAGAGGTACCCGGTCTGGCAACGAAAGGACGCGACGTGAAGCTGACGCACATCGCCATCACGAACTGGCGCAACTTCGCTCACATCGAGTTCGACCTGTCCTCGCGCCTCTTCGTCGTCGGCCCCAACTCATCGGGCAAGACTAACCTGTTGGCCGCCCTGCGCTTTCTGAGTGATGTCGCGCGGCGCGGACTGCTGGCAGCCTCGGTGGACCTAGGAGGCCCGGAGCGCTACTTTCACACGGGAGCAGACTCCGCATCGTTTGCTGTGACAGCGGAGATCGATGTGCACCAGATTACCTACGATCTGTCCCTTCGGAAGGTGACAGTGGTTGAGGATTTCGTTGGTGGAGAAATGCGGATGCGTCCTCTGAAAGCCGGTATTCCCGCTGGTTTGCTGGAGGCCGATCAACCTCGGATACTTCAGCCCCGGGTTGCTGCCAAACCTACTTCGTTTTCCTTCGAGCATCTAGCGACAATGGAGATAGTCGATTCCCCCGATGAATATCAGCTGGAGGATGAGAGCGTTGACCCGGTGTCGGAATACGTCTCGGACTATGCTTTCGTCGAAGATGAAAAGCTAGTGATCGACGGCGAAGACGTAACGGGTGTTCCTGGAACAAAACGAGTAACGGGAAGTGCCCTGTCTATTCGCAACATGCTCTCGGGCATCCGCTACATTCACCCGAACCCCAAGAAGATGCTCGAGCGGGCCGACCGCTACGACCCCGACCACGGAACCGGCTTCTTCCAGCACGCGGGGCGCTTCTCGGATCAGCAGCTGGATGCCGTGGTTGACCGCATTCGCCCGATCATGGCCGCGGCGGTGCCGGAAGCCCCGAACCTGTCCTACCAACGCATGGGACTCGGCACAGAGCTCGTGTTCTACAGCGATACTCCCGTGCGCGGGGCGAGCGGCGTCTACTCGCACGAGCAATTCTCCGAAGGAACACTGCGCCTGCTCGGCCTGCTCTTCGACCTGGCGACGCTGCCGCGCGACACGAGCGTCGTCCTCATCGAAGAACCAGAAACCTTCCTGCAGGCCTCCGTCGTCCGATCGCTCCCCTCGCTCCTGGCAGAGGTCGCCATGAACCGCGACGTACAGATGGTCATCAGCACCCACTCGCCGGAACTCATCGACTCCGAGCTGGTGCTCTCCAGCCAGATCCTGATGTTGCGCTCGGAGAACGGAGAGACGACGGGTCAGCTGCTGTCGGAGTCGAACGACCCGCGCATCAAAGCCGTCGTTAGCGCTGGCCTGCCCAAATCACAGGGCATCGATGCTGTCAACGGTCGCACGATTCCGCTGGGAACCTTGTAAGAGATGGAAGGTTACGTCTTCGCCCAGGTCATCGTCGAGGGACCGACAGACATACCGGTTGTCACCGCGCTGATGCGTGCGGCGGGATGGGTCAACGATGAATTCGCTTTTACGAGGGCCAACGGCAAGGGTGTGATCGACAGGGACATCAAGAAGTACTGGGAGGCCGCTCGGTTTATTCCGTATGTCATCTTCCGCGACCTTGACCGTGATGAGGGTGGTTGTCCTGTGGCGGTGCGTTCGATGCTCTCCTCGAAAACTCCGGGTGAGTCGCCCGATCTGCTCATCCGGATTGTCGACCAGTGCATCGAGTCGTGGATCCTGGCGGACCGGCAGGGAGTCGCAGAATTCTGCGAGCGGCCCATAGCGAGTGTGAGGCCGCGCGATTCCCGGCCTAAAGACCATCTGCTGCGACTGTTCCAAAAGGCTCAATTCAAGGACGCTGTACTTCGTGAAGGAGGTAAGTTGGCATTCGGTCCCGCATACGAGACACACCTTCATCACCTCATGACGCACCATTGGAGTATCGAGCGCGCCGCCGCCGAAAGCGATAGCCTCAGGCGTGCACTCGAGCGCCTGACGGAGCTGCACAACCGACTCGGAGGAGGCACACAATGAGCGGAATCGATGCCTCTCGGTTGGCAGAGGAACTGAACGCCCTGCTCGAGCAGGGGCGCATCGTCACGTGGTTGGATCGCAACGGTGAATACGCCGACGACCTCGACGCCGTTCGAGACCTGCTCGACGGCGCCACCCTCATCGCCATCAGCGCTAACCTCTTCGAAACCAAACTCCGCATTTTCGCTGAAGACACCAAGTCCCGCTACGTTCTCTACCGCTGCGGAGAGCTCCCGCCCCTTGAAGAAGACCTCCTCGCCGACGTGCGATGCGGATACCCCACGTTCAAGGCAGACGCCTCGACTCTCCTCGTGCGCGAACTCGGCGTCGACCCCGCCCTGGCCGCAGTCATCGACGAATACGCACCCTTCTTCAACTCCACCGTGCGCGTCGCCGACCTCAAGAAGCACCTCGGTGCCATCAGCGACACCGACAAGCGCTCCGACCGTAGGACCTTCCTCGCCGCGATGAGCGCTATTCTGCTCAAGACACAGCAGCGTTCCTTCTCCGTCCTCTTCGCCAAGCTCGCCTCCATGACGCAGGACAACCCGCTCGACGCCCTCAAGTGGGGCCTCGAGGCGTACTTCTGGGAAGGCGCTCACGCCATCTGGGGGTACGACGGCGAACACACCTTCGACGCGCTCATGACCTGGCTCTTCGTTATGAACGCGAACGGCTGGGATCACCGGCACAACTCTGCCCAGCGCGACTTCAGCATGTGGACCCGCGATGTTGCCACGCGAGACGATGCCCGCCGATGGGCGAAGCGAGTCGATGAGGCCACCGGAGCCAGCTCAGCGCTGCACGATGTGGCCACCGACTCCCTCCTCATCGACACGACCACGCCCGGTGTGGACCGAGAACTCATCTCCCGCCTCGTCCGCGGAATCATCGACGGATCCGTCGGCTTCGCTCAGGTCGAAGAGCAGCGTGGGAGGCGCCGCGAAGGCCTGTGGTTCGACGACACTGAGGCGCTGTGGGATGCCGCCCGCGCGGGGGCGCGTCTGCTCACCCACCTGCGTGCGCTCCCGGGCATCGCTTTCTCGGACGCAGCCGAGGGCTTCGCCCGCTACACGGACCCGGATCGCGGCCTGTGGGCCATCGACCAGGAGTATCGCCACTACGTGCGCGCCTCCCGAGCCGTTCACGTCGATGATGTCCTCACCGACCTCGACCGGCACGTCGAAAATGCGTACCGCGACGACTACCTGCGCCCCCTCTCGCGCACGTGGGATGACGCCCTGCGCGGCATGCGTACATGGGATATCGCCGTGCCCTCGTCCAGCGGGCGTATCGACTCTTTCCACCGTCTCCTCGTCGCCGGCTCCCACAGGCGCACCGTCGTCATCATCTCCGATGCTCTCCGATATGAGGCCGGCATCGAGCTCGCCGACCACCTGCGCTCCCTCGGACGCGACGCGGCGGTCGCCTTAAACCCCTGGTACACGATGCTGCCGTCGATCACCGCCCTCGGCATGGCCGCGCTGCTCCCGCATCGCGAGCTGACCCTTAACGTACGCGGCAAAGACCAAGTCATCGTCGAGGCCGACGGCCGACCGACGTCGGGAATCGACGCGCGTCGTGCAATCCTCGAAGGTGTCGACGGGCGTGCGTTCACCTACGAGGAGCTCGCGAGCGACTCCGTCAAGTCGATGCGTTCGAAGTTCAAGGGTGCTTCCGCCGTGTACATCTACCACGACGTCATCGACGCGACCGGTGATCACGCGGCCTCGGAAAGCGCCACCCCCGATGCCGTCAACCGGGCTATCGACGAGCTCTCCGGCCTCGTTGGCAAGCTCATCTCCGCGGACATCACCCGCATCCTCGTGACCGCGGACCACGGCTTCCTCTTCCAGGACAGCGAACCCGCCAACGATGACACCGCGAAGCAGGGCGGCATCCCGCGCGGTCGTTCCGTCTCCGTGAAGAAGCGCCGCTACGTCCTCGGCAAGGACCTGGAGTCGACGGACGACTTCGTCGCCTTCGATGCAACGAGCGTCGGCCTGACAGACGGGCCGAGTGTCGCCCTGCCCTACGGCACCCGCCGCATCCGCATCCAGGGCCGAGGAAACCGCTTCGTCCACGGCGGCGCCTCCCTCCAGGAAATCACCACCCCTGTCATCGAGGTGTCGGTGGGCAGCGGGGGCGCCGAGGAGGTCCGCGACGTCGGCATCGCCCTGCACTACGACGATACGTCCCTCAAGGTCAACCGATTCAGCCCCCGCGTCATCCAACAGGAGCCCATCAGCCCCACACGGCGACCGCTCACCGTCACGATCGGCCTCGAGAGCATGTCGGGTGAGCAGCTGTCGAGCACTCGCGTCATCACCCTGGACGCGGGCGAGCGCTCCGAGGTGTCGCTCAAGCAGAGCAGCGAACTCATCCTTTTCGACGGGGTGCTGGAGAGGCATTCTGGTGAAGCCGTCAGGATCGTCGCCTACAAGACCGTTCACGGACAAGCTGTCGGCGAGCCCGTCGCCACCCACGAGCTGACCCTCAACGACAACGGCTTCGGAGCATTCGGAGGATTCGACCTATGAGCATCTCGCCCGAAGAAGCGGTAGAGCGTGGGGATTCCCCGGCCTCGTCCCTGATCGGGGGTAGCGAGGGAGGAAAACTCGCGGAGTACGAGGAGATCGCCGCGCGCGCATACGACGGCTTCGTCGTCCGCAAGGACCTGGTCGGCCAGGTCAAGGGCAACGCGATCGTCCCCTCCTACGTGCTCGAATTCCTGCTCGCCCAGTACTGCGCGACCACCAGCGAAGCGGCCATCATCGAGGGCGTCGAAAGTGTTCGGCGAATCCTCGCCCAGCACTACGTCAACCGCGGCGAATCCGAACTGATTAAGTCGCGCATCCGCGAGGCGGGGCAGTACCGCATCATCGACAAGGTCTCCGTCAGTCTCGACGAAACCCACGACCGATACAGCGCATCCTTCGAGAACCTTGGGATCACAAACGCGCTGGTGTCCGACGCGACCGTCCGCGACAATGATCGCCTCCTCACCGGCGGCGTCTGGTGCATGGCTGACGTGTCCTACGTGCCGATGGGAGACCCCGGCGCAAAGGCGACCAGCCCGTGGATCGTCTCGCGCCTCCAAGCCATCCAGCTGCCGCGATTCGACTTCGATCGCTACTGCCAGGGCCGATCGTCCTTCAGTGCGGATCAGTGGATCGACCTGCTGGTCGCCTCTGTCGGCCTCGATCCTGCGAAGCTCAGCCGCCGCGCGAAGCTCTTTCAGCTCACCCGACTGATTCCCTACGTCGAACGCAACTACAACCTCGTCGAACTCGGCCCCAAGGGCACAGGAAAATCGCATATCTATTCCGAGTTCTCACCCCACGGCATCCTCGTGTCGGGCGGCGAGGTGACGCTGGCAAAGCTCTTCGTCAACAACGCGACCCGACGCATCGGACTGGTCGGCTACTGGGACGTCGTTGCCTTCGATGAATTTGCCGGGCACAAGCGCGTGGAGCGCAGCCTGGTCGACACGCTCAAGAACTACCTCGCGAACAAGTCATTCTCGCGCGGCGATAGCACGATCACGGCTGAGGCCTCGATGGTCTTCGTCGGCAACACGACGCGGACCGTACCCGCGATGCTGGCCACCGCCGACCTTTTCGAGGCCCTGCCCGAGGCCTACCACGACACGGCGTACATGGATCGTATCCACTACTATCTGCCGGGATGGGAAGTCGACATCGTGCGGCCCGAGCTCTTCTCGCGCGGGTACGGGCTGATCGTGGACTACCTGGCCGAGGTGCTGCGCCACCTGCGTACCCTCGACTACTCCGGTGACCTGGATACGTTGGCGACGCTGGATCCCGCCATGTCGAAGCGCGATCAGGACGCCGTGCGAAAGACGTTCTCGGGCCTGGTAAAACTCATCTTTCCTGCACGCGACGGTGCGCCTGAGGAGCTTGAGGAACTGCTTCGCTTCGCGATCGAGGGGCGCAAGCGTGTCAAGGATCAGATCGTCCGCCTCGATGACACGATGGCCGCGTCCGGATCGCACTTCACTTACATGCTGGGGCGCATGGACCAGGATCGCTACGACGCTGCGCATGCGTGCGCGGTGCCCACCCAGGAGGAGCTGGATTACCCGCAGTACTTCACGTCGCACAGCGATGCTAATGAGCGGGGGAGCGATCAACGGGCTGGCGGCGAGCTTTCCGACGGTCTTGCGACGTCGGACGGCATTGTCGATACACGCGGAGACAGCAGGCCGGCCTCGCCCGTCTTTGACCGTCGAGCCCTGTTGCAAGCGCGTGCCATCCCCAGGCGCTACAAGATCGAGCCGAGCATGGGTCATTCCATGCCGGACATCCTGCTCCCGTACCTGTTCGATGCGGCTGAGATTCGGATCCGTGACCCGTACTTGCGTCATCCGTACCAAATCCGGAACGTGCACGAGATTCTGCTGCAGCTTATTCAGCATGCCGATGCCGCTAGGCTGCCGCGCGTTGTTATCGAGACCTGCGCGAGCGACGAGGATGACTACCGCGCGAAGCAGGAAGCGACGTTCGAACAGCTGCAGCAGTCGTGGGGACAGTTCGGGATCGTCATCGATTGGAGCATCGTTGATTACTTCCACGACCGTAGCATCGTGACCGATACCGGATGGGTGATCGATCTTGGTCGCGGGCTGGACGTTTACGAGAACTTCTCCCGGTCGTCGCCTTTCGATCCGCGTATTACATTGCCGCACCTGCGGCGGACGAAGGAGATCACGATCAACGTCAGCAGGGAAGATCCCGCGGACGCATAGATGGTCGTCAGGCCGAGCTGCCTCCCACATGCGAGTGGCGAGATAGTGATTGGCGTGTTCCCAACCTGTCCAACGCAAGCGCGCCGGCGACCGAAGGGGAAGTCGGCGCTACGCTTCGCTGCGGGGGAGAGGTGCGTGTTCTTTGTGGGCTGGGCCGAGCTGGAGGGAGTTGCGGTCCAGGATGGAAGCCAGCTGGGCCAGGCTCTCGTCCTCGAGCAGGCGTGGGTTGTGCGCGAGCTGTTTGATGAGGGCATCCAACATCTCCCGGGGATGTGCGGCGATCTGTTGCATCACCTCGTTGACGTCAGCTGCGCCAACAATGTCTGACTGGGAGACGAGGTGTGCCTGCTCCATCGCGAAACGCTGGGCTGCAGCGGCCGCGACAAGGCGTGCCTGAGCCTCCGCGTTCGACATTTTCTGCCGCTTCGCTTCAATCTGGAGGGGTTCGGAAGTCGGGTGACTGTCGCTCTGTTCGATTGCCTCGAAAGGTTCATCCGAGACGACAATGCCGTCAACGGTCTCGTCGACAGCAGACTCATGGTCCTGTTTCTTCCCCCAAGGCACGCGGACACCGTCAAGTTTGCCTTTCACACTCCCCAGCTTGCTTGTGATAAATGGGAGCGCCGTTTCTTCCGCCCATTTCTTGACCCGGGGAGCAGCGTATGCGAACCCAGCAGCCGCAGCGTCTTCGATGAGCTGAACGACCGCCTGTGCGAGGACCTCGGCCAGCAGATCGATGATAGGTGAGTTGTCTTCGTCCTCCGATTCCCGCCGTGTCTCGCTCGACATAAACATCGGCGGATCATCATAGGGCGAGTAGGTGTAGCCATCATCGTCGGAGTCGGGATCGGGGATGAAGCGCGCGTGGCCTCGTAGCTTACCGTCGTCGTCGAACAGATTCTCCGACCATCCACCTTCGGATCGGTTGCCTGGTGAGAGGGAATCGTCATCCCAGTAGTACGTGCCTCGTTGCTGTCCCATGGTAGCCCTGTAGCGTGAGAATGGTTTTAATCAAACCATACAGAAATTGCGTGTTCGTACGCAAACCTATCGAGCACACTCTGCAGTTCGTAGCCCCTGACAAATGAATGTCGGTTGGCTGTTCGTAAGGAAATGGTGCGCCTGTTGGAAGCAGATGCTTGATGGTCGTTGTGGTAGATGTGGCCACCGAGGGAGTGGTGGTCGCGGTTGGAAATGACCCAGCTTTTGCGGTTTCTGCTGTGAAACAGCAGCGTCACCCTTCTGACATAACCTACCCCTGACTCACCTCTGCCCGGATGAGGGGGATCGGGTATGCCGCCGCCGAGATGGGGGAGAGGAACGAGTCCGTGATGCCCGCCGTGAACGCGTCGATGCCGAGGACCTTGTACAGGGCGTTGCGGCCGAACTTCGTCGAATCCGCGACGAAGTAGGCGGTCGACGCGATCGAGCGGACCTTCTGCTGCAGCTCGATCGAGTAGCCGGTGGACGCGTAAATGCCGTCCTCCATCACCGAATTCGCGCCGAAAACAGCCGTGTTCACGCGGATGTGCTCCAGCTGATCGATGGCGGTGGGCCCCCACATGTGGGTCCGGTTCGGCAGTAGCTCGCCGCCCACGAACACCAGGTTGAGCGACGGCTTCTTCAAAATCTCGAGGCCCACCAGCAGATCGTGCGTCACCACGGTCACGCGGCGCGCGTCGAGGGCTCGAGCCACCTCAAGGCACGTCGACCCCGAATCGATGAACACGGACTGGCCGTCCAGGATGCGCTCCGCCATGGCCGGACCGATCGCGCGCTTCTCCGCGCGGTTCGGGGAATCCTGCAGGAACTCCTCGGTGTCCTCGTCCTGGGGGATCGGGATCGCGCCACCGTGGGTGCGGCGCACGAGGCCGGCCTCGGCCAGGTGTTCCAGGTCCCTGCGGATGGTTGACACGTTTACGTCGAGAGCCTCTGCCAAGGAGGACACGGTCTCGAAGCCGGTTGCCTCAATCATGGAGACAATGGTGTCTTGCCGGGTCACGATGGTTCCTTCTGGTGGCTATGGTCTACGCGGGGTGCGACGAGGGGTACAGATGATGCCTGCAACAGTGCATCGTGATCGCCGCCCGCTTGACACTGTACCGAACTTTCGGCGCGAATGTGCGCGATACCGCGCAACTAGAGTATTTGCTTATATAGCCAGCCCACAGGGGCGTTTTTCGCTCAGCGTTTGCATATAACCGTGCGTTGTGTTGCGCGTGGAAGGGCAGTTGTCAGTGAATCAAGCCGTCTGACATGCGCGAAAGCGAGTTGCCACTGCGCGATATCGCGTGTAGTGTAAGTGATTGCGACGCGGGTCACGCCATGATGCGTGCGTCATCGCAGGAGATGGCGAACCCGGAACGTCCGACAACTAGATCACGAGGAAGTGACGACATGAAGATCGGAAGACTGACGGCGGCATCGGTGTCCATTGCATCGATGCTCGCTCTGACTGCCTGCTCGACCGTCGGCGGGACGACAGGCGATAGCTCCTCATCAAACACCGGCTCGGCCGCGGGCGATTCCAGCAAGACGATGGTCACCGTCGTCAAGGTCAAGGGCATCGCATGGTTTGAGCGCATGGACGTGGGCGTCAA
>SKEM01000762.1_pt1 | contig 18511 bp, 18 predicted proteins | sample 4826731 | NCBI WGS metagenome assembly SKEM01 (sample SAMN11008809, study PRJNA524170) | human gut metagenome | biome: Human fecal sample; material: Feces; isolation source: fecal sample from pouch patient p37 | host: Homo sapiens | place: Israel: Tel-Aviv | collected 2015-07-27
TACTAAATGATATTAATCTATCTTCTTTCATTGATAGTTCAACAACACAAGTTTTAAATAGGCAGATGTTAAACGTTAGCTTTCAAATCATAGAAGAAAATATAATTTAACGGAGGAAGAAACATGGTTAGTACAGGATCATTAACTGCAAGAGATTCAGATAAAATTATTTACTATTGGAAACGCATTGAACATGCAGCAGTAACAGATTTACCCGCAATTTTGGGGTTACAAGGTGCTACTTCAACAACCAATCAGCGTAATGTTCAATCTACACAAACTAAAACAGGTGTAATTAAATCAGTACAAGCACCTAATCAAACACGAGTTGTAGATGTGATTATGACAGATCCTAAAGGTGCAACTACTGATATCGCCAAAGAATTGTATAACGCATGGCAAAATGGCGAAGTTGTAGGTTTATGGAGATTAGATTTAAATACATTGTCCTACAATACAGAAGGTAAGAGACAAGTAGATGCGGAATTTTCTAAATGTTTAATTGGTAACTTGCCAGAAACAGAAGGATTAGGGGCTGCACAACAATCCAATATTACATTTGATGTAATTGGTGTCGCTCGTCGTTATGATAGCAATGAAAATCCATACCATTTAACAGAAGATGATTTGCCAGAAGGTGCATTTGATAATATGGAGAAATTCTATAACTTTGCTAAAGGAACAGAAGTAGGTGTTGAAAACGGAGCAATTGTCGATAAGACAACTTCTGATGTTACATCTGGAGTAGCTGATAACTACACCTTAGGACCTAAAGCAAAATAATAGTATATTGTCGCCTAAGAAATAAACAGTACGAAAGGGCGGCTATTGGAGGTATTTAAATGTTAATTAAAGGAACAGAAGTTGAATTAAAATTCAATCATAGATTTTATAAAAATATTGTCAAAGGTTATAAGGACAAAGATACTGATGGATTTTCAAATTTTATTAATGGATTAATTCAAAAAGACCCAGATGCTTTAATTGCAGGATATAAATTCGGATTTACTGGCAAGAAATTTACTGATGATGAAGTAGCTGATGCGTTAGAAGATAATGGTATTTTCGATAAGGATAATCCATATAAGGATTTGTATAAGGAAGTTGTGAAAAGCGGTTTTTTAAAAGCGAAAATTCAACTTATGAAGAAAAGTGCAGAAGAAGATTATCAAACTATCAAAGAATTATTGAACAAAGCTTCTTTGAAAAAAGACGAAAAAGAAGCATTAGAAAATCAATTCAAAATGACCGAACAACAATATCTGAAACAAAAGAAAGCAATGGAAGAATTAGCAAAATAATTGAAGAATTTGATAAGTCAATGTTACTTCTGTTAGAAAATCTAAATATTTATGTTGGTAAGTTTGTTTTAGATGAAGTGTTGGACTTAACGCCAATTGAAGCAACTTATATTCTCTCAGGTGGGCAAAAAAGAGAATTAAATAGGTTACAGGGTGAATTGTTGTTATCTAATGCAGTTAAGCCAGTAATTTTAGTTGATAATGCCGAAGAAATTAATCAAACTGTTTTGTCTCAGTTGCAAAAACAACAAGATGATATAAAAGCAATGACTGATGAAAAGATACAACAAGAGCGAATAAGACAAACTGAAATGATGAACAAATTTACAGAAATATTTGGATAGGAGGGATAACATGGCTAATGCAATTGTTTCAGAAAAAAGAATAATTGTTAAACTTATTGATGAATTCACTAGCAAATACAAGATAGTTAGTTCATCAATGCAAGATCTAACTAAGCAAATAGAAGCTTTTAATAATAAGTTGAAGGTTGGCACAACATCTCAGCAACTAAAGCAAGAGATGGACACTTCACAAAAAGCTATCAAAGAGACTACTGATAAAGTAAAAGACTTAGGTAAGGAAATTGAAAAGCCTAAAAAGACTAAGATTGATAATTCTAACGCAGACAAGCAACTTAAAGATCTAGAAAATCATATTAAGAACTTCCAAAATCCTAAATTAGATTTTAAAGGATTTACGTTTGAGATTAGTGATGCGGATAAAAAATTAAAGAGATTAGAAGATCATGTTAAGAATTTTCAGCAACCTAAATTAGAATTCAAAGGCTTTACTTTTGATAAGCAAATAAAAGAAGTAAATTCTAAAACAAATAGCTTTAATAATACTTTGCAAAAAGTTATTGGAAGTCTGGGAAAGCTAAAATCTAATTCAACTAATACTTTTAGTAGTATCAAAAAGAATATGAACGAAGCCAAGGAAAAAGCTAGTCGATTTGGAGATATCATTAAAGGCTCTTTAGTTGCTCAAGGTATATCTGGTGCGATTTCTGGTACTTGGAATTTAATTAAAACTGGAATAGGTGGAGCAATTGCCGAAGGTTTGAAATACAACAGATTGCAGCAAAATATGAAAGCTCAATGGACTACATTAGCAGGTTCAGCTAAAGAAGGGCAAAAGTTAGTAGATATGACTAATGAATTAGCTATTGCTGCACAAAACTCAACAGAAATGGTTAATGGATTAAATCAACAATACTATTCTGTAACGGAAAACGCAGATAAAACTAAAGAACTGACTAAGGCAACATTGACACTTCAAGATGCATTCGGCAAATCTGACGCAGAAGTTCAAAATTTCTCCTTGCAATTCTCACAAATGATGGCTAATGGTAAAGCCAGCGCTCAAGATTTTCTATCATTTACAAATGTCTTTCCTAAAATGAAAGGCGAATTAGTAAAGTATGAGCAAGAAGTAAAGCATAATACATCACTAACTACTAAAGATATCAACGAAATGATTTCTAATGGTGAAGTTAGTGCCGAAGATATGTTCAACGTCATGATGCGAATGCAAGATAAGTATAAAGATGCTACTAAAAACTTTGGTTCAACACTTGACGGAATGGCAAGAACTATAAAAGGGACTATGCCACGGTTGCTCGGTCAAATGACACAAGGAATGGCAACTCAAGCTAATCCAATTTTTCAACAAGTTTCTAGTTGGGTAAGTGATAAGAAAACAGAAAAAAAGTTTGAAGAATTAGGTAAAACTATTAGCAAAGGTACATCATCCGTTATGGAAGCTATCCAAAAGTCTGTTGGTGCTAAAGATATGAGTGATCTATTAGACAAGATGATGGATGGAATAACTAACGGTGTTGAGAAAATAGCTGATTTCTTGTCTGAACATGCAGACGATTTAATAACAGGTGGTAAAGCTATTTGGGATATTGTAAAAGCACTTGGTGAAGGTGTATGGGATAGTTTTGCCACGTTTTTGAGTATTCTAGGTGGAGGAGATGCTGGTAATTCAACAAAAACAGTTGCTGATAGTTTAAAAGAGATTTCCAAGCATAAGGGAGCAATTGAAACTATCGGCAAAATCTGGGCTACTTATTGGGTGGCGTCTAAGTTCTTCAAAGTTGCTCAAGGTATATACAGTATCGCAGATGCTATCCAAATGATTGGAACAGGTAAGTCTTTAAAAGATTTAGGTGGATTATCAGGATTATTCAAGAAAATACCTAAGAAAATAAAATTAAAGCCAACTGTTGAAGAAGGCGGAATTTTAGGAAAGTTCAAAACATTAGGATCTAGTGCGGCAAGTAAATTTGCTAAACCATTTAAAAGTATAGGTTCTAAGCTTGGAGCAACTAAACTAGGTTCAAAAGTAGCTGGTATTTTTGAAAAAAGCGGAAATAGGGCTGGAACAAAATTTTTTGACAGTCTATTAACCAAGATAGGCGGAGAAAAGTTAGCTGGACTTGGAAAAGGTATAGGTGGAAAAATTGCTGCAGGTGCAGGAGTGGCTTTTTCTGCTTTCGATTTATTTAAAGGACTAACACAAAAGAAAGATAAGGCTACTAATATCGGAAAAGGTATAGGTGGTCTTATTGGTGCAGGAGCTGGTTTTGTTTTAGGTGGTCCAGTCGGAGCTGGCATTGGTAACATGCTAGGTTCGGCTATTGGCGGAGCAGTTGGAAAGCACTGGAAAGGTCTTAAAACTGAAATGGGTAAGATCATGAGTGGTGATTGGTCTGGCGTGTGGTCTGATGCTAAAAAGGGCTTTTCTAATATGGTAGATGGACTTAAAGATACCTGGGGTAAGACTAAGAATTTCTTTTCTGGTAAAGGTTTTAAAACTGACAAAGAAATTAAAGACTCTAAAGCGAAATCTAAGAAAAAGCAACAAGAAGATGTTGTCCCTGATTTTGAAGCACCAGTTACTAAAAAGCAATCTAAAGCTCAAATTGGATATATTAAAGATGTTGAAGCAGCTTTAAATGAATTAAAGGATAAGATAAAAAAGGCTGGTCTAGGTAAAGCAATGACTAGTCAAATGAATAGTATTAAAAAAGCAGTTAAGAATACTAAATTATCATCTTCATTTACAAGTTTAAAGAAGCAAATTGAAAATGTAACCAAATCATTTAATAATTCAAAAGTTGCTAAAAAATTTGGCTCAACATTAAAAGAATTAAAAACTCAAATAAATAAAAATAATCCATCAAAAGAGTTAAACAAGATTGGAAAAGAATTTAAAAATTCTGCTAAAGCTGTTAGTGAAGTTGATAAGCCAGTCAATAGATTAACTAGAACTTTAAAGAGCTTGGATAAGCAATTAAAGACTTTTAAAAAGGTAAATCCATTTGGAACTCTGAATAAAGATATAAAAACTTTTGACTCAACCTTAAAGAAAGTATCTTTTGGAAAAGAGTTATCTAAGCAAATGAATATAGCCAATAAAGCAATGGGTAAGAGTGGCTTTGTTGGTGATTTTAGTTCAATGGTTAATTCAGTAATTAAGAGTTTGAAGTCATTTAAAGTATCTTTTAACTCAAACTGGAAAAAAGTTTGGAGTAAGGCTAGACCAACAATGAATAATTACTTAGATGATTTGCCAGGTGCCTTTTCTAAAAGAGCTAATAAAATTTTAGACAAGCAAGAAGATTTTGAAAGTTCATTTAATAAATCTTGGCGTGGCTGGTTGAATTATATTTCTAACAAGTTCAAATCAACTTTTGATGAACTACCAAGTAAAGCTCATACATCAATGAGCAAAATTATTTCTGAAATTAATAAAGGTATCAACTCTTTAAATTCAGTTATTTCAGCTTTTGGTGGAACGTCATTAAAAACAGCATCTTATGCAACAGGTACACCTAATGTTGCAGGAACTCATCCAGGTGGATTAATGACTGTAAATGATGATGGTTCAGCTGATCCTAGAGAAATTATTATGCGTCCTAATGGTGATATGTTCATGATGAATGGACGTAATTTAACAATTTGGGGCGAGCCTGGAACAACAGTATTTAATTCAACTCAATCTAAATTCATTAGTAAAATGATGAATGTTCCAAAATATGCTGATGGAACAGATAGTAGTTCTGATATGCTTGACTACATTATGGAACATGCAGAAGAAATTAGTAAAAATCCACTACCATTCTTAAATAAACAATGGAAAAAAGCAGTTAATTTTGCTCGTGGTTCAGAATTTTATCAAAAATTCGGTAACGCATTAGGAAGTGGTTTCTTAAAAGCTATCCAAAATCCATTTAAAAAGATGATTGAAGAAAGTGATGTAGCTGCACCTGCTGGAAGTGGTGTTGAACGCTGGAGACCACAAGTAATTAGAGCTTTAAAGATGTTAGGATTATCAACTTCATTAGTCGGAAAGGTATTAAAGCAAATCCAAACAGAATCCGGTGGAAATGAAAAAGTGACACAACAAGGAGCTGATCCTGATGGAGATGGTTCAGGTCCTGCTATAGGATTGATGCAAACTAAACGAGGAACGTTTAATCAATATGCTTTAGCTGGACACCATAATATCTTTAATGGTTTTGATAATATGCTAGCAGGTTTAAACTATGCTAAGCATAAATATGGAGATAGCTTATACTTCTTGGGTCAAGGTCACGGATATGCTAACGGTGGGGAAATTACACAAAAAGAATTGGCTTGGATAGGAGATAATGCACAACAGCATGAATTTGTGATTAATCCATATTCTGCTAGTTCTATTCCGCTAACAAATAAGCTTATAGATACTATGTCTAATGTTCGCCCAGAATTAAAGAAGAGCGGTACAGCTTCTAATTTAGATAAAGTTATCAATATTTTGTATACAATAGCTGATAACGTTAAGAATATTGATTTACAGCCAGTTGTTAATATTGATGAGAATGCTAAAGCAATTAATAAGTATAATGCTAAAAATCTAATGTTGAGGAGGGGATAATTTGAAAGTTTTTTCTAGTAAAAGCAATAGACCACAAGCCTATAAATTTGAAAAACCTACTCAAACTACTAGAAATAGTTTAGGATTTGATCCAATTGAATTTGCTGTAAGTTTAGATGGTGAAAGCTGGTTATCATGCTATGATAATTCTGATTTGGATAACGTATATTGTTATGATTTCGATATCCCAATTGCCGTACAATCAGATAATTTACAGAAATTGGGGATTAATGATGGACAAAGAATTATTTCAAGTTCATATGAAACTAGAGAATTAAAAATGAATGTAGTATTTCATGGATTAGATGAAAATGATACTAAATTAGCTATTAATGAGTTACAAAGATTTTTAACAACCAGAGATGGAATGTGGATAACTTGGAATAATTGGGGTCAACGTTGTTATTATGTAAAACTTAAGCAAATTACACCTTCTATCTCAAGTATAAGAGATTTTACAGCAGAAATTGTATTTACTGACTTAATAGGATTAAGTAGAACTATTGGTAATACGTCTGACTTATCTAATTTAGTTTATGGATTTGGTAATAAGATAACTCGTGATATGAGTTATACTTTCAAAAACAATAGTTTTGAAGTTTATAATCCTAGTGATATTTTAATAGATCCAGAAAGAAGAGGGCATCCATTAAAAATAATTTTATCTGGGTCAAGTAATGGTGGAATGAAAATAACTAATAAAACGACAGGAGATTATATTACTAGAAAAGGTAATTGGTCTGGAATATGGAAATTAGATGGTGTTAATCCATATCTTAATAATACAAATGATGGTATTAATACAGATCATGGGGTTATCACACTACAAAAAGGATACAATACCTTTCAAATTGATAATTTTGCTGGTTCCATTAGTTTTGAATTTCCGTTTTGGTATTTATCATGATTGAACCGGTATTAATTAAAGATAGAGCTGGAGAAAACGAGGAAAGGGTGTCTTTCTCTGATTTATACAGCTCATTTCAAGAAACTTGGGAAGTAAATAATACATTTCAAATAGATTTAACATTAACGTATACAGAAGACTATAAGAAAGTATATAATCTAGCTCAAGCTGCTTCATATGTTGTTTATAAAAATCAGATGTATTCAATAGAACAAATAGAAACTACTATAGCTACTAATTTACTAACTAAAAAAATTACTGCTAAACATATTCTATTGGAGAAATTGAAAAATTTACGTGTAGATGTTGATCCATCAAAGCCAACAGAAAATACTACTGATAATCAAGATACATTAAGCAATTCAACAAATGGAAATACAACAACAGTTGTAAAAGCAGACAAATACATTACAGTCTCTTTGAAAGATTGCTTGGATAAATTTTTTAATTCTAACGATCAAGGCATATCTTACGCTTTACATGGTAGTTTTCCATCAATTCAAGTTGAAGTATCTGGTTCGTGTTTAGATTGGTTAATATCTAATTTATCTGAATTTCATGCTGTATTTGTGCCTAATGGTAATAGATTAGATGTATATTCAACTGATGAATTTAAAAAGAACAGCGGTAAGACATTTAGATATTTACACAATACAGATAATATTGATTTACAAGTTGATGTAAATGAATTAAAAAATTCAGTTCATGTTGTTGGTGGAAAAGTTACTAAAGAAGTTACAACAACCAACACTGAAACTATAAATGCTGGAAGTGGAGGAGCTAGTAAAGTAGTAGAAGATGCTAAGAAATATCTAGGAATACCTTATGTTTGGGGCGGAAAAACGCCATCAGGTTTTGATTGTTCAGGATTAGTAGCATATATTTATCATGATTTTGGGATAAACATACCTAGTTATACAGTTGATATGGAAAGTTATGGCACTGATGTATCACTAAATAATATTCAGTGTGGAGATATGTTATTTTGGGGTCCGCATGGAGCTTCATATCATGTTGCTATGGCGTTAAATTCTACTGATTTAATCATGGCACCACAGCCAGGAGAAAATGTTCGAATTCAAAAAATAAGTGCTTGGAGACCTGATTTTGCTAAACGTAATCAACAAATGGCAAGTATTGTATCTAAACAAGATACAGATACAGAAACTAGCACAGATACTTCAAGTAATGACGAATTTCTAATTAATTATACTTATACTGATAATAATTCCGTAAGTAAATATGGATTAAGACGTTCTGAACTAATGGAGGTTGATTTTATTAGAGATAAGAATGTGATGGATAATTATTTGAAATCAAAATTACAAGTTGAACCATTGATAACTTTATCATTAAGCTATTGGGGAGAAAAAGATTTCCAGATGGGAGAAGTTAGAACTCTGATAGCTAGAGAAATGAATATTGTAAATGAAGTACAATTAGTTGCATATTCTGTTAATCCATATTCTGAAAATTCTGATTCTACTCTAACTTTTAATAATGCAGGAACATATATGAAAGATGTTAATTTAGCACTTATGAAAGATATTAAGGGAATATCAACTAGGGTAACCTCTTCTTATAGCAATAGTTTTTCTAAAAATGAAGATGCATACGTTAATATTAATGATCCTGATTTAGCTAAGTGGGTGTCTGATTATGTTGGAGGTTAGAAAATGAACTGGTTAGATTTATTGGCAGAAGCACTTAGAAAATTAACTACTAAAGAATTACCTGGACTGCAAAAACAAATGTATGCATATATTGATAGTAAACATAGAGAAACTATAAAATACATTGACAATAAACTCAACAACAATACTCCAACAACTCCAGATACACCTAAACCACAACATATTGGTAAGATTATTGATGTGTCTGAATGGCAAGGGGTAATTGATTGGCCTAGCGTGATAGCTGATGATGTTACTTTGAGTATTATTCGAGTTCAACATGGCTCAGATCACCAAGATTTGAAGTACATGGAGAATTTACAACAATGTATTTCAGCTGGCGGAAAGTATGCAGTATATGCATATTTTGCTGCTACATCTACATCAGACGCTCAACAAGAAGCTAGAGATTTTTATAATCGAACTCAAAAGGTTGTCGCAGGTAAGCAACAGCCTATTTTTTATGCGATTGACGTTGAGAGCATTGAGATGAGTGGAGATGTTACTCAGATGAGAGCTGGAGTTGAGTCTTATATGTCACAACTCAATGCTTTAGGTGTGCCAGATAACAAGATAGTTCTGTATATTGCTAATCATTTGTATGATAAGTTCAATTTGAATGTCGCACGTCCTGGTGCAATCTGGATACCTAGTTATGGGCAAAACGACGGAACATTGGCTAATAGTTTAAAACCTACACATCCATATGATTTACATCAATACACAAGCAAGGGTAGCGTAAATGGTATTACTGGAAATGTAGATATGAGTGCAGAACCAAGCGAGAGATTTAAGGAGTTGATATTTAGTGCTTAGTTGGAATGGCGATATACATGAGTTTTTAAGTGTATATCAAAAAAACATGACAGACTTTCAAGATAAGATTAATAGTCATTTAAGTTGGTTGAATGATGACTTATATCTGGATAATGATTTCAGATTAACTTTAATCATTCAAAAACTAGATGCAAGTTTTTCAAGACTTTTGTATAACCAAATTTGTGAGAATACAAGGTTAATCAATATTATCTTGAATAAATTATCAAGCCTATTAAATGAGTCTGATTACCAAGAGTATGATGATTTGGGTAATGTAGTAACAGTATCTTATGAAGCTTATTTAGATAATAAGTTGGAGTTAGATAAGGATAATTTCAATCAGTATTATCAACAACTTCAAGCTATTTTAGATAAACTAGCGAAGTTTAAACAAGATAATGTTAGTGAACAATATTTGAAAGGTGGTGAGAATTAATGGCAGTAGCGAATAACCAATATATCAATTTTGATTTATTGAGATATCAAAATGAAGTGCTAGATATTACGAATAAGTTTAAAGGACGTGTTGGAGATACACAAGACTACATTAAGCTATTTGTGACTTCAAACAGTTATCCAGTTGACTTACGTGGAATGAAGCTATTATTTGGTGGTGTAGATCCAAAACAACAAGCACATAGGCACTACTTAGATTTTAGAGCAGACCAAAAAAGTGATAACTTACAACAAGGACGCTGTACAGTTTACTTTGATGAGAATACTTTTAATGCTGAAGGTGTGTGGGAACAAGCTTATTTCAAGTTCATTGACGCAGAAGGTAATACTGTATCAACAGTTGATATGGTTCTAAAGGTTTTAGATGATCGTTTCTATGCTGCAGTAGGGCAAACTTCAAATATTGCAGTAGCTGAATTTAAGAAGTTAGTGGAACAATTGACAGAAAAGGAACAAGAAGCTGAAAAGTTATTCAATTCCTTGTCTGCAGATGCGAAAGCTAAATTTCAAGCAGTCTATGATGACTATAAGAAAACAATTGAAGAAGCTTATGATGCAATCTTCAATGCTCAAACAGGGCTTAAAGTAAACTACACTAGATTGCAAGAAACGGCTCAACATATTCAAGAAACATTACGTCAAGCACAATTCCACGATAGACCATTTCAATTTGATACAGTCGCAATCATGAAGAATTATCTTGAGTTACAAGATGGAGATTTAGTGATTACAAGTGGCTGGGATAGTAAAGATGACGGTCATGGTAATGTTTGGCAAGTCCGAGCTAAAAAGCATGATGAAACGCCAGATGAAGTTAATGTGATTGCTTTACAATCTGGTTATGTGGCAGAACGTAACCTAAGTATGATTTCAGCGGATAGCTTAGAAGATATTATGTACGGATATTCAATCAAGATTGTACATAATCAAAAAGACTATCCTAAACCAACCGTTTTCTACTATGAAAATGCACTTGGTACTGAAACTGGTGGTTTAGGTTCTGGCTCATTTGGTGAAACATTAACTAAATTAGTTCCTTGTGAGGCAGAGTATACTGATAACAATTCAATCATTGTACGTATACCACGTAATTTCTACATGAATGCCAAACCATATTACAAGTATGGAGATTGGTATTTAGGAAGTGGTAATAAAACAATTAAGATTAGTCTGGGCAATGTTGATGATAGTGCTGCTAAAGCTGGAGATGGTAAAGGCAGTAGTCATTTGTCACATAGCACAGGCTATTTTAATTATCCAACAGCTCCAAGTGATTTAAGAGCAGTTTATGTAAATGACACAACAGAGAGATTAGAATGGAGGTAGAGTTTTGAAATATTATATCTATCAAGGACTAGGTGATAGTGGAGAATTAACCAAAATCGCTGAAGTAACTGATGTAAAGACGTATACCGCAACAGGGCTTGAAGCTAACACAAAATATCGTTTTGCAGTATCTTCATATAATGGTTTACGTGAGAGTTCTAAGTCTAATATCATCACAGTTACAACAGCACAAATTCCAGTACAATCTATTACACTGGCAATCAGTAAAACATCATTTGAAGTTGGAGAAACAGCTAAGATAACTGTTACAGTAACACCGCCTAATCAAACAAGTGGAACACCTACTTTAGCAAGTACCAACAGTAAGATAGCCACTGTAGATAATAGTGGTAATTTACGAGCAGTCGCAGTAGGTACAACGACAATTACAGCCACACTAGGCGGCAAGACTTCAAACATGTTGACGATCCAAGTTTACGAAGCATTAGTTAGTGTAAGCAATTTGGCTTCAAGCAATGTAACTGCAAATTCAGTTACTTTGAGTTGGACGTGATATGAATGAGTTATCGGATATATAACGGAACGCAGTTACTTGGAGATGTAAATAATAAGTCAACTGGAATTAACGGACTGTTATCTGCCACAAGTTATCAATTAGGGGTAACTAATTATAATGGAAATCGTGAAAGTTCAAAAGCGACTATCAACGTTAAAACTAGAGGAATAAGATTAATTATCCCAACTAGTTTAACAGTCAATTCAACAATTACACTTAATTATCAAGAATACAGTTTAGGCTTAGTCCCAATTGGGACAGAGCCAGCCGGTATGTTTGGTGGTGGAAACAAACGCAATATCCAAGCTAAGGTTATTAGCGTGAATGATGGGAAAAGTACTGTTGAATTGCTAGAACCGTTGGAGAGTAACTCAACTGTTAGTCTTGGTGGAACTAATTTGTTGAAAGGGACAAGTCGTGATTTACAACAAAAGAGTACTACTAATGACTGGGTAAGATTACCTTACAATACTGATTTCTTTAGGAGCATATATCCATTAGACAACTTCACAGCAAAGGTTTGGATAGAGAAGCCTAATAAGGATAGTTGGTTGCAAGCATACATTGGTGGTAACGGACTATTCAAAGGTAATGTAATTAAAGCTGGGCAAAGTGGATATAGTGAAGTTCATGGAACACTTAATAACAATACAACTAACGCCAATTTAGTTATTGGGGCTGGGGACGGTGTATCTGTTTCGTTGAGTTGGAAAGAATTAAAACTAGAAAAAGGAACTATTGCAACAGATTGGTCTCCAGCTCCAGAAGATACACAGTATATCGTAGACAATACACAAATGAATAAATTACAAGATGGTAGCTTTGCAGCCTTTAATGGTTACAGGGCTATTTATTTTAGACAATAAAGAAAGAAGGAATAAACATGGCAATAAATTTTGATCCAATTTTTTCTGGCATGCAAAATGGACCAGAAAAAATTAAAGAGAATTTCGACAAAGTTAAAACTATTGATGATGGAGTAACAGCTTTAAACCAAAAAGATACAGCTAATTTTAAAATTGGTAAATTTATTGGCGGTGGAGCTAGCGTAAGCCTAAATGGTGTAGGGCAAGGAATGCATATAGTTGGTTTATGGGATCAAATGTCAGATAGTTCATGGCCAAAATCTTTACAAAATAGAAAATCATTTTGGGGATCGTTAATACAGTGCGGAGATGAGAGTGGAAATATTGCTACACAAATATTAATTTTAGTAAACCTTAGTTCTATTTATTTTAGAACTTATGTAGATCATACTTGGAAAGAATGGACCAGAATTGATGGACAAAGAGACCAATAGACCAATAGAGGAGGGTAACAGATGTTAATTTTTATTTACGATAAAGAAACAAAAAGATATATGTATCCAGTAAGTGATTATCCAGATAATTATGATTTACCAGCTAATGCCACAACTGTTGAACCGGTAGATAGTAACGGTGTTGGTTTGTATGATCCTACTTGGAACGAAAACACAAATTCTTGGGATAGTTTAACAGAAGAAGAATGGAAGAAGAAATACACTGTTCCAGAAGTTAAACCAGAGCCAACACAAGATCAACAAATGTTGGCAACTTTGACTAAGCAAGTTATGCAATTACAAGTAGCAAATGCACAACAACAAAAGGTTAATGCAAGTTTAACAAAACAATTAATGGATTTAGATAAGGGAGGAAATTAAGATGGATGAAGTAATGTATACAATGTTTAAGGAATATTACCCACTAGGATTATTTACAGTTGATGATTGTCGTTTAGCTGTTCAAGTTCATTATTTTGGCAAGGAACAATTTAAAGAAATTACAGGCCAAGATTATGATACACCAGCAATAACAGCTTAAAATAACGAAAGGGTGGGTGGGTAGGAATAAAGGAGTGTTGCAATGAAAACATTAACTATTAATCAGAAAGTGTTCAAGCACCAAGACACTCAGACTAAGCTCAAAATAGCATTATTTGAAAATGATAGTAGAGTCAGTTTAGATAGTAACTCTGAATATCAATTTAAAATTAAAAATTCAAGCGGTTATCTAAAATCAGAAGCATTAATGATTGAAGATAACCGCCTTGTTTTAACAACAGATAAATTTAAAGATTTAACACCAGATACCTACAATTTTGAAGTTTGGGAAAATGAAGATAGTATCTATCCAAGCGAAAATTATGGGTATTTCAAAATAACGAAGAACGTTAGTGAAGTAGATGGTGAAACAATACCAGTTATTACTATCGGAGATTTTGAGAAACGCTTTGCTGAGGCAATAAAGAATGCCAAAGGTGATAAAGGTGATACTGGCGAACGTGGACCGCAAGGATTGCAAGGACCAGTTGGACCACAAGGACCTAAAGGCGAACGTGGAGAAATTGGACCTAAAGGAGAAAAGGGAGATACTGGAATTGCTGGCAAAGATGGTAAAGATGGTAAAGACGGTGCTGATGGAGTTGATGGAAAATCTGCTTATCAAGTATGGCTTGAGTTAGGAAATTCTGGCAGTGAACAAGACTTTATCAATTCACTAAAACCAAAAGTCGAAAGACACGGACCGACTGGATATACATTGGATAGGAGTACTAAACCATGGACAGTATGGTTTGATAATGGAGCTGGCTTACAATTTCCAGATTTTTATAACAATGCAAGCGTGTATGGATATGATGGAACTGATAAAAGGGAAAACGGTGGGATACCACGATTATTATGTGAGATAGCTACTGGTGAACGGGGAATGCCAATGAAACAAATTTATAATATGACTGATGGAGCATCACTTGACTTTTTTGGTATTTCTAAGAATACAAAAGTAATTAATCCAGTCAATACTAAAATTACTAATTGGGAAGAATTAAACTATTCTGTTTCATATGGAGACCCAGAGAGTTTACCAGTTTATTTAGTAAAAATTCCTAATATCATGCGAGTTTTATACGGACTTGGGATTATTAATGACGATTTCATTGAAAATATCGACAAAACAATGCCTAAAGAATATGAATTCATAAAAGATAGTATGGGTAGATTTTTGTAATAGAAAGTAGGTGAATATATGTGCATACATTTTTAGGATATTCATGGGCGGAGATAGCGTCAATACTGGCAGTAAATTCACATATTAAAAGGAGATGATAGAGATTTTATTTCACGAACAACTATATAGCCATACAGTAGAGATGATTGATAATCCAATTATTGTTGCTTTTGTATGGCTAGTACTAACAGATATTTTGACCGGGATTATTAAAGGTCAAAAAGCAAAACATACACCAGATATGACTAATAGCACAAAAGGATGGTATGGTATTGCCAAGCACATTTTGACAGTGTACTTGGTACTATCAATCTATCCTTTTTTTATTTCAATAAATTTAAACTACTTTGCACAACTTATAACTATTGCTTGGGGCTATCAGTATTTAGTTTCTATTCTTGAGAATTTACAAGCTATGCATATAAATGTAGTTTGGATACGCCGTATTGTTGATAGTGTGGCTAAAAGATATTTGGCCAAAGCTCAAGATGATTATAATCCTGCTGATTTTGATAAATTTACAGGAAAGTACAAAGGACACAAGGAGGACAAATAACATGGTTATGTACACAGTAGACGTTTATTCAGGGTCAGATGATAGTATCATTCGTGATCCACACGCTCAAGGAGTAATTGTGAAGGCTACTCAAGGCACAGGATACGTTAATCCTAAATGTAACCACCAATGGGACTTGGCGGGACAATTAGGTAAAAAACGTGGTTTATATCATTACGCTGGTGGTGGTAATCCAGTAGCAGAAGCACAATACTTTATTAACAATATCAAGAACTATGTAGGTCAAGGTATGTTAGTGATTGACTGGGAAGGTTACCAAAATTCAGCATGGGGAAATACTAACTGGGTTCGTCAATTCGTAGACGAGGTACACCGTTTGACTGGAATTTGGCCAGTAATTTACGTACAGGAATCTGCTTTATGGCAAGTGGCCAATTGTGCCAAAGATTGTGCGGTTTGGGTAGCCAAGTATGCATCCATGAACTGGAACTCCTGGACAGTACCTAACATGAATGTGTCTAGTGGTGCTTTTGGTTCTATTGCTGGTTGGCAGTATACAGGCGGTGACATGGATAGATCTATCTGGTATTTGGATGCAAATGCTTGGGATAAGTTTGCTAAACCTAGTGATGGAAAACCACAAACTGAGACACCTAAGCCAACTCCAGCTCCTAGCCAAAACAGTGCTAAGTATGACTCATGGACTGATGATTTAGGGGTTAAGTGGTTTAAAGAAGATGGTAAGTTCACAGTTACAGTTGATGAAGGTATCATATTACGTTGGGGAGCAACAACCAAATCTGCTAAAATTGGTGTTCTTCCAAAAGGTTCAGTCGTTAAGTATGATGCTTTCTGCCATTCGGGTGGATATGTGTGGATCAGACAACCAAGAGGCAACGGACAATTTGGTTACTTACCTACAGGCGAAAGTTCTGGTGGCAAACGTACAAGTACTTGGGGTAAATTTGAATAGAACTATATAAAAAAGGGCTAGGTCAATTAAGATCTAGCTTTTTTTTATTTTGCTTGAAAATTTAATTTTTCGTCGTAATTATATAATGAACTTTTTTGTTTTTTAGCAAAAACATCATTTTTTGATAGATATTAATAGTTAAAAAATATCAAAAAATGATTTTTCTTGATTTCAAATCAATAACTTTGTAGTATATTTAAATAGAAATCAAAAATTTGAGAGGTGAAAGTATATGGATTACAAGTCTTTAAGTAAGTGGGGCTATATTAATCATAATGAAAGTGTTATTGATGAGTATGAAAAGCGATACAATAGTCCAACTACTATAAAAACAGGTTTGTTTATTAATCCAATTTTAAGAGGAGAAAGGCAACCTGAAGTTAGAGAATTGTTTATTATGCCAATTCAAGAAATGCTTTCATTACAAGATACAATTATGCAAAATTCAAAAAAAATAACGGAGTTAAGAAATGATTTACCAGGGATTGCATCTGGTCAGTTGTTTAACCATACATTAACTAATGAAGTTATGAGTACAAATGATATTGAAGATGTTAAAACTACTAGCGAAGAGATAACAGAGGCTATAGCAAGTGTTAAAAATAACTCCAGTAGGAAAACCAGATTAAACTCATTTGTCAGAATGTACTTTAAAATAAATAATAGAGAAAATCTTAACATCAAAAAGCTAGAAGATATTCGTGAGATATATGATTTCTTATTAGAAGGTGAAGTAGCAGAAGAAGACTTACCTGACGGAAAAATGTTTAGAAATTCATATGCAAGAATCGGAAATGATGTTAAAACAAATCATGTTCCAAAGTTAAAAGAAGAAGATACATCTAGAGATTTAGTAGAATGGATTAAGTTTATTAATGGTAACACACCATTTCTAATTAAAGCTTTAGTATCTCATTACTTTTTTGAATATATTCATCCATTTAAGGATGGAAATGGTAGAACAGGTCGGTATATAGCATGTGTTTATTTAGGTTATAAGTTAGACCCGTTAACAGCAATCACTCTTTCGAGCGAAATAAATAAAAATAGAAGTAAGTACTATAAGTCTTTTGTAGATGTTGAGAATCCTAAAAATTATGGTGAAGTCACTTTTTTTGTAATAGATATGATGAAATTGCTTATTAAAGGACAAAAAGCCTTATTAGAAGATCTTGAAGAAAAAAAGAATATGTTGTTCTATGGAGAAAAATTGTTAAATACTTTTGCAAAAACAAATGAAGAAAAAACTTTACTATATCTTCACTTTCAGTCATATTTATTTAATGATGTAAGTGATGGAATTGAAGATAGAGATTTAAAACAGTACACTACAAAATTTAAGAAAATACAAGTAAAAAGAACACTAGAGAATCTTACTGAAAAAGGAGCATTAGAAATAACTAAAAAATCTCCAAAAACTAGAAGATTATCAACAGAATGGTTTGATAAGTTGCTAGAAAATTAATAAAAAAGAGGTTGAAAATATTAATTTTAACCTCTTTGCTTAAAAATAAATCCATAAAAAAATAAAAACCTTTCGCCTACAGAACGTATCTGCCACTTAACGTGGAGCGAAAGGGATTGATATCTACATGCGTATTATATGATAATATTCCTACACACGTCAATTTAGGTATCAGATAACTCCACTTTTCCAGAGTGGAGATTTTAAATTAACCATTAATGTATCAATAACATTGTAATACATAATATATGCTATAATACAGTTGGTATCAAGGTTTTCATTATTCTTAGAAACATAAGACACCTTGTTTCTACTATAATATATGGTAGTGGCAAGGTGTCTTTTAGTTTTAACCCACAAAATGACCCACAGTTCATTAGATGTATTTCAATTAATAAGTAATTACAACGGTAAAAATATAGATTTAACAAACCTAAAAATAACAGTTTCTACCTATTTATATAGGGTAATATTTATGTCTCAAATTAAATAATATTTAATTTAGTTGCTGTAAATGTTGGTTTATCAACGTTTATGGTAACTTTTTTTGTACTTTTATATAGTATTAATAAGTTTATGTCGATTGTCGTATAGGAAATACT